>Ga0208586_1000338_pt1 | contig 18105 bp, 20 predicted proteins | sample NGESurshal072012_6_FD_184471 | JGI IMG/M metagenome (GOLD analysis project Ga0208586, IMG submission 184471) | Arctic peat soil microbial communities from Barrow, Alaska - NGEE Surface sample 53-3 shallow-072012 (SPAdes) | ecosystem: Environmental > Terrestrial > Soil > Wetlands > Peat ... | reverse complement strand
GATTCGAACCCCCGACCCTCGGTTCCGTAGACCGATGCTCTAATCCGCTGAGCTACAGCCGCATTCTTACTGACCTTCCATCGTAGCCGACCGCCGTTTCGAGTTATCGTGGCTCGCTCGGTACCATTCGACTATGTCGACCTCGTTCACTGACGAACTGCCTGCACTACTCGATTCCGTCAACGACGAAATGGTGGATGTCCGACACGACCTCCACGCCCACCCGGAACTCTCCTTCGACGAGCACCGCACGACCGAGGTCGTGCGCAATCGCCTGGTCGAACTCGGCTGGGAGTTGCGACGCTGTCCGACGGAGACCGGCGCCGTCGCCGTGCTTCGCGGCGCCCGGCCCGGTCGTCGCGTCATGGTGCGCGCTGACATCGATGCCCTACCGATCATTGAAGAACGTGCGTCCGCCTCGAGGTCCGTCAACGAAGGGGTGATGCACGCCTGCGGTCACGACGTCCACACGGCCGGAGTGCTCGGCGTCGCCGATCTGCTCGCCCGGCGTCGCGAAGAGCTCGCTGGCGAGTTCACGCTGCTGTTCCAGCCCGCCGAGGAGGGTCTCGGCGGGGCCAAGGCGATGATCGATGGCGGAGTACTCATCGAGAATCCCGTCGACTTCGTCATCAGTGCTCACGTCACCTCGCTCGCACCCGTTGGCTTCGTGGGCACGCGAGCTGGCATCTTGATGAGCGAAGCGGCCGCATTCTCCATACACCTCACGGGCAAGGGCGGTCACGGCGCCATGGCGAGTGCCGACGGAAGCGTCGTCTTGGCGGTGAGCGCCTTCGCGCCCCGACTCAACGACGTGGTGAACGGACTCTCCTACGAAGGGACCAACTGCGCCTGTTCGGCTGGCGTCATCAATGCCGGGACCGCCAACAACGTCGTACCGCGCCACGCCGTCCTTCGCGGCACGCTTCGAACCTTCACGACCGATCAACAGCACACGGCCCTCGAACGCCTTCGTTCGATTGTTGAAGAGATCGAAACTACGTTTGGCGTGAAGGGGACACTTGAACTGAACGAGGTCGCACCGGCCGTCGCCAACAATCCCGACGTCTTCGAACAGGTCCTCGTCTCCGCGGCCAAAGTCGTTGGTGGTGCCGGTGTAATGGCAATGCCACCGGTGACGCCGAGCGACGACGTCTCGGAGTTCTTGAATCGAGTGCCCGGTTGCTACATGTTTATAGGTGGGGGCCTCGGCGACGGGTCGAGTGGCATGCATCACAGCCCCGACTTCGGAGTCGATGATGCGGCCTGTCGGATCTTCGCGGGCGTGCTCGCGCAGAGCGCCGTCGATCTCACTCAGTTGTAGAAGAGTTTGGCCGCGCCCTTGATGGAGGCCTGATTGCCATTGATGACGACGCGGTAGGGCGCTTCGGCAAAGAGCGTGGGCGTCACGCGTCGAGCATTACCGCCGGCCAAGTGCACGGTCGTCGCTCCGAACTCACGAACAAATCCGTCGACGGCCATCACGAGCAATTCGCCCCAGTGATCCTCGTCGAGCGATCGTGAGTGTTCCCCGATCGTCTGGTCGTAGGTCCTGCCACGGACGAACACTTCGGCGCCGACGTCGCGAATCGTGCGCAGCGTGCCGTCGATCGAGAGCGCAATGCCGAGACCGGTGCCCAAGGTCAGTATCAGTTCGACACCGTGGCCCTCGATACAGCCGAGTGCCGCGAGGGTGGCGTCGTTGACGATACGCACGTCGCGCCCCGTCACCTTGCGGAGCGCCTCTTGGAGATCGAAGCCCTGCCACTGAGCTTCGAGATCGGGATCGACCTCGGTCGTCACGCCGCCGGGACGTGACAGGTTGCCGGGGCGAATGACGCGACCGTTGCTAAATTCGCCCGGGAAGCCAATACCTACCCGTTCGCACTCACTGCCCTCGATGCGTTCGTCCAAGGTCTCGATGAGGCGCTCTGGAGAACAGGGATAGGGGGTGGGACGGCGACGGACCCCTTCGAGCAGTTCGCCCTGCTCGTCGACGTGACAGAACTTCACGTTCGTGGCACCAATATCGACGGCCAGAATCTGATCTTTCATTGGGATTCGTGCCGGGACCATCTGGAAATCGTAGTTAGTACGGACGCACCCCTCGGACACGAAGACGTCGGTCACTCCACCACGGCGCGACGCGCACGCCAAATGCCGGTCGGTGACCGGCAATGACGGTGCCCGTACCCGGAGCCCGTTGCCGAAGTGGAACGGGCAGGGACGCGTCGTTTCGCACCTCCACGAGTTCGGGAAGATACTGCGCGGCACTGGGATCGGCCAGTCCGCCCATGATCAGACGAGTCGTGTGGTTGTTCACGATGGTCGACGCTCGCGCCCCCCAGCGCGCCTTCAATTGGGAGAAGTCCTGCAACACGGTGACGAGGGTGACGTTGAGTCCGCTCACGGTTGAGGCCATCTGGTCCAATTCATCAAGCGAGGCGACAGTCGCCGCTTCATCGAGAACCAGAAGAAGCCGGCGGGCCGTCCTTTCGTCGACCAATCGCTGTTGCTCTTCGAGAATCATCCGCAACGCTCCACGAAACAGCGCTTCATAATGTCGTTGCTCCCCCCTCGGACTGCAGAGATAGAGGGTGTTTGGTCCCCGCACGACCGAACGCACTTGGGCCAACGGCTGAGCGAAGCGCCAGGGCATCATCATGGTTTCGGCGGTCGTCAACACGCCGTCGAGCGTCTTGGGGTCGTGTGACAGAAAGGCATCGACGACGTCGGCCGCCTCACCCCGCCCGTGGCGCAGCCACTCTTCGAAGTCTCGTCTCTCGATGGTGGCCGCCACATCGAAGACCGATCGCGAAAGTTGGAACGCGAGCATGAGCATCGCGCCCACGAGTTTTGTGGCGAGCGCGTTCCAGAACTCAGTGTCACCACGGCTCGCGGAGCCAATGGTCAAGTCTCGCGCGACGCGAAGCGCGTGTCGAAGGGTCGTCACACCCTCGAGTGGATTCCACGTCAGCCCTCCGTCACGACCGGGCTCGAGAACCTGCACGTCGCCAAGGGTCCGGCGCCACTCGCTGGTCGTCGCAATGACGTCGTTCTTCACGCTCGTGACGACGAGCGCGTCGGTCCAACGAAGTATCGAAGGAATAACCAGCGACGACGTCTTGCCCACCTGTGTGGGGCCAACAATCAACAGCGAACTTCGAGGGTCGAGGGTGACACTCGGACCGAGCGCGACGCCGTGAAATGTGCGCCGTCCGAGTCGCGGTCGATCATTCACCGTTCGGTCACCCTCATCGCGCTATCGGTATCGATGAAAGCGACATCCTTCGCGTCGGGTTTCACGCGAACGATCGAGCGATGGGGACCGTAGCGCACGAGGGCGACGCCCTTCGGCAGGCGACTGAGATACTGCTCCTCGCGGGGGTGTAGTCCAAGAGCGACGGACATTTCGCGCGCCTCATCTACCGGTTGACGAAAGAGCAACGCCGACTCGCACTCACGCAGCAATCCCTGCGCACGCTCACGCTGCGCGCTGCCCACGTCGCCCGCTGCGGCAACGTCGGTCCAGCGGTGCAGGACGAGCACGTGGCTCACTCCCCGGGCGCGAGCGAGTTTCCATGATCCCTGCAGCCACCTGAGAGCGTGCGGTTCAGCGAGTAGTGCCCACGCCTCGTCGAGAACGAGGTACCCGAGCTCGTCACGTCCCGCGACAATTTGTTGAGCCGCGGCCACGGCGCTGAGTGCCGCAATGGCGAAGGAGTTGGACGACCACTGCGAAGAGAGGTCGAGTACGACGAGGTTTCCCTCGAAGACCATCGGGGCATCCTCGCCGTCGAAGAGACCGGCGAGGTCACCGTGCACGAACCGGTACAACGTGAGCGCGACACTCCGTTCTGGCGTCGGCGTCGGATCGTCGATGAAGTCGCGCAGCAGTTCGTAGAGAGCGTGCAGCAGCCGTGGCGGGCGACGTGAACTGAGTCGGTGCCAAGCTTGATCAATCGCGTAGTGCTGGTCGCTGGTGAGCGCGGCACCCTGCGCTGTCGCAATGAGTGCTCGCAAAAGATCTCGGCTTTCACGACCATCATCGGGGAATGGACTGCACCAGCCGTCGCGACCGAGGGCGACCACACCAACACCGTGCGCCTTCGCCAGTTGCGCGTACTCACCCTTGGGATCCACGATGACCACTCGGCGACCACGCTCGAGCGCGCGATCGATCATCATCTTGACGACCGTGCTCTTGCCGGCTCCGATCGATCCGGCCACAATCACGTTCGGGTTTGAGACCAGACCGTTCGTGTAGGCGTCGAAGGGGTCAAAAGCGAACGGCCCGCCGCGCTGCGTCTCACCCAGAATCCGTCCCCCAAGTCCCGCGCCGGCATCGTGACTTGGCATCATCAACCCCAGAAGGTCCTTCGTCGTTCCCCAGTGCGTCCAGTGGCGATTCACCAACCAGGACCACCGGGAAGTTGGCTGCAGTACCACCGACACTGTCGTCCGTATCCGGCGTCGCACCGAAGACCGGATTCAAGGGCGAATCGTTGCACCGCTTTGACGTCGCGCTCCAACGCCACAAGTTTCGTGGCCCGAATCACCACGTACACCGCAACTCGCACGAGGGCCGAACCGTTGACCACGAGTATCTCTCGCTGTCGAAGTCGCTCAAGCGCTCGAACCGACGCTGCCGTTCGACGAAACCCGGCGGCGCCGGTCGTCACCTCATCGCTGCCCATTCGGTGAACGGCGCGCGCGGCAAGACGATGCGCGCGATAGGAGCCGAGCACGTCCACGTGCACGGCGACGTCGAGTGACGGCGAGGCGAACTGCAATGTCGCTAACAGCGCCTGGCCGTCGGGCACGGCGCTGAAGTCTCGAATACGAAGCACCCGCACGAGGCCATCTATCGAGCGGACATAATTCCAACGCTCGAGCAGCCACGCGTTCCCCTCACGATTGAGAGTTCCCAGAGCATCGAGGGCCAACTGCCGATTCTCTCGCCACCCTTGGGGCGCGGTGACCTGCGCAGGTAGGGCGAGCACCGTCGTCACGCGAACTGGTGTCGTCACCACGTGCACCGAGAAGTGTCGAGTGTGATCGGAGGTCGCGAGTCCGTCGGCGAAGGACGCGAGTGAGCGCGCGTTGTCGACGTCACGACCGGAAAGGTCGAGCCGACCGCGATGGTTAAGTTCATAACTACGGAACGAGGCCACGCCGCGCGCGTGGACTTCGATGTGGTCGCCGGTTGTCCTCACGTTCACCGGCGTCCATTTCGTTCGCGTCATGTACTGGATACGGATCACCACACGCTCGCCGACGGTGAGACCTTCGCTCGTGGGTATCGCGCAGGCCAGAAGTGCGACACCGATTGCCAACTCAAAATACGGCGCGCCACTCCGGGTAACCCATTCGCCCACGAGACCGAGCCCGCAGATCACCACGATCGCTTGGTGGCGACGAACACCAATCCAACGACCCTCGCCGTCGGCCAGTCCAAGACCCAGCGGTTCACTCGTCAAAGTGCCAACCAACGACCGGTCCGCCCTCGTCCGAGTAGTACGCCACGTGGCCACCACGAAGTGTCGGTTTGCCAATCGGGGGTGGAAGCTGCTCCCCCGTGAAGGGTTCGAGGGGTATTTCGGGGACGCCTTCCCACATACCGAGACCGAGATCGGCGGGGCGCTCTTGTGGACCGACGATCGGTGCGTCGGGCATGAGGGCGCGGGCCGCCGAGGCGACCGGTGAATTTGGAACATTCGCGGCCGCGCGGGTGAAGTGCGTCCGCACCCCTTCGAGATGATGCAAAGCCGATTGTTCGACGAAGGGAATGATCTTCAACAGCAGAAAAGGCGAGAGTGTCGCGATCATCAACGTCACGGCGCCCGTCACGATCTCGGTCGCGGAGGAACCCTGAAGCTCGTCGAGGCCCAACGTCAGCGTGACGACGATGAGGAATTTGCTGGCCGCGATCGCGAGGAACGTCTCCGCGAGGCGCCACCCCAGTCGTCGACCGGCGGGAAAGGTGGAGAGCGAAATGATGACGGGGGCCAGTACCAACAATAGAGTGAGCACGACCGCACGCACGATGAGTTCGCACCACAGGAGGAACGTTCCGACAATTAACGCGATTGCCAAGATGAACAGCCCGAACCCGGGCGTTGTGGGAGAAAGCAAGAGAATCGCGCCATTCAAGGTCGCGGCGTGGAGTGCCACCGCGTTCGACGCGCTAAAGGTCAACTGATTCACGGCTTCGAGCACGAGGGACGCGAGAGGTCGCGCAACGAAGATTGCGAGCACGCTCGCCGGGGCCACACCCAAGTAGACGCGCCACAGTGAGGCGCCGTCCCCGTGTCGAATCGCCTGCAGCGTGGCGACGAGGAGACCCACCAGCATGAGACCCGGGGCCAGTGTGACGAGCGTCGTGAACTCCGGTGTCGCCGATCGAATGATCGTCGAAGGCTCCGCGGCCGTCGCGAGAACCTGTCCGAGTGCGGTGAGGAACCACGCCACGCTGGTGAGGACCCAACTCGTGAGCGCTCCAAATACGCCACCGACGACGTGAGTCGTGATGACCTTCGTGACGCAACTGAGTGGATGAAATACACACGACAGGTGGCCCATCAGTGGACTTTCAGACCCGCACTGAAGAAGAAATTGATCAACGTGGGCGCTGCGCCGATGAGAATCGCGGCCGCGAGCGAGGTGAGCACCGCTCGGCGCCCCTGCGACGACTGGTGCATGTTCTGCGTATGACTGCCCACCGCCCAAAGCCCGGCACCCAATAGAAGGGCGACGAGTGCTCCGACAAGCGCCCACGCGGCAATTCCGTTCGCCAACTGCTGGAGTGCCGCACTTCCCGGAAGATCCGAAGTCGATGGATTGAGACTTACGCCGGCGAACACCATGGAGAGCTCTCTTTCAAAAGGGCTGCCCAACGGTCGCTATCGCGACGTTGGTGGTGATGTCTGCGAGAATGGGTACGTGCTCGTCGCCGTGACCAAAAACATGATTTCCCAGTGGCCACCCGTCGCCCTGTACGGTGCCGGCGCGGGAGTACTGATCGTTGGACTGATCATTGGCGTACTGGTCAACCGACAACGGGGCCACCGGGCCATCGCGCAACGACTCAGTGCGTTGGCTTCGCGTCTCGGCGTCGAGACACACCGGGACAACGGACGCGTCGAGGCGGCCCTCAGTTCACTCGAAGAGGCGACCGGCGTCGCCAGCACCGCGGTCAGTGAGTCGAGCGCCGATTCCGTCCGATTCCGTGAATCAATGGATTCACTTCCGTTGGGCCTCGTGCTCTGCGACGAGAGCGGCGGCGTGATCTTTCGCAACAAGCAGGCCGAGACGCTGATGACGAGCCGCTACGGTGACGCGATCGCTGCCCAGGCGGTCACCGACGTGCTCGCCGAAGGTTGGAGCAACGGAATTGCGGAGCGCACGATCGACATCTACGGTCCCCCTCGACGGACCTTGACCATACGCGCGTCGGTCATCGACGACGGGCGCCGACCCCTTGGCGTGCTCGCCATTATTGAGGACGTGTCCGAGCGCCGCCGACTCGAAGACATCCGGCGCGACTTCATTGCCAACGTGTCGCACGAACTGAAAACCCCAATGGGCGCGCTTGGCCTCCTCGCCGAGACGTTGCAGTTCGAGAGCGATCCCGCCGTCGCGCACCGACTCGCCGAGCGGATCAACAGCGAAGCCTTCCGCGTCAATCGGATCATTGAAGACCTGCTCGACCTCTCGCGCATCGAAGGCGAGGGTTCCCCCACCCGAGAACCAATTCCGGTCGTGCTGGTCGTGGCTGACGCGATCGAGCGTATCCGTACCGCCGCCGAACAGCACGACGTCAAGATTGACTTCTTAGAGCCCGAGACGAACCTCGTCATCGTCGGTGATCGTCGCCAACTGATCTCCGCCGTTCACGCTCTTCTCGAGAACGCAGTGGTCTACTCGCCGAGGGGCGGACTGGTCACGATCTCCGTCGATCGGATCGAGGCGAACGTCAATGAGGAGGGCGAGTCCGTGGGACCGGTCTGCTTGATCGCCATTAAGGACCAGGGCGTGGGCATTCCCTCCAAAGACCTAGAGCGAATCTTCGAGCGCTTCTACCGCGTCGATCCCGGTCGGGCCCGCGAGACGGGCGGCACCGGCCTCGGACTCAGCATCGTGCGTCACGTCGCTCAGAATCACGGAGGCAACGTGCTCGTCGAGTCGCGCGAAGGCGAAGGCTCCACGTTCACGCTCGAACTCCCGATGAGCCACTAATGGCCAAGAAGCGTTCGAGCGAGAAGCGCGTCAGCATTCTTCTCGTGGAAGACGAGGAATCGTTCGTTGACGCCTTGACCGTGGGGCTCGACCGCGAAGGATTCGACGTTGAGGTGGCGAGAGACGGGCAGCAGGCAGTCACGCTCTTCGGTAAGGGAACGTACGACCTCGTGCTGCTCGATCTCATGTTGCCCAAGATGTCGGGGCTCGACGTCTGTCGGATAATTCGCGCCAACAGTGAGGTACCGATCATCATCGTGAGCGCGAAGGGTGAGGAGGTCGACATGGTCCTGATGCTCGAAATCGGCGCCGACGACTACGTCACGAAGCCCTACCGACTCCGTGAACTGGTGGCCCGCATTCGAGCAGTCCTGCGCCGTCGAGAATCACACGAGGGCGCGATGGTCTCCGACGAAGAGATTGTGGCCGGTCCCATTCGCATGGACATCGACGCCCGGCGTTGTTACGTCAACGGCGAGGAGATCAAGTTGCGCAAGAAGGAGTTCGCGCTGCTCCGGCTCTTGCTGGAGAATCCCGGCCGAGTACTCACACGTGAAGTGCTCATCGACCGCGTGTGGGGCAGCGACTACGTGGGTGACACCAAAACGCTCGACGTCCACATCAAGCGGCTGCGTACTTTGATTGAAGAGAGCCCGAAGAACCCCGAACACATCACGACGGTTCGGGGCGTCGGCTACCGCTACGAGGTCACGAAGCCGTAGCGGTGATAATCCTCTTCGGGCCCATGTACGGCGCGAGGACTTCGGGCAAGACGACTGAACCGTCGGCCTGGCGATACGTCTCGAGTAGGGCCGCCCACACTCGGGCCCAGCCCAACGCCGATCCGTTCACCGTATTGACGAGCGCCGTCGTACCGTCGCTGGTGCGGTAGCGGACCTGCGCGCGACGGGCCTGGTAGTCGCCGAACCAGCTCACCGACGAGACTTCGAGCCAACGGTCGACACCGGGACTGAACACTTCGAGGTCGATGGTGCGCGCCGCCGACGTGCCCATGTCACCGGTGCAGAGCAGGAGTAGGCGGTAGGTGAGACCCAGTTCGCGCAAGAGACTTTCGGCGCGCGCGAGGATGTCATCGAAGGCCACTTGGCTCTGCTCAGGCGTGCAGTAGGCGAAGAGTTCGACTTTGTCGAACTCGTGCACGCGAAGCACACCCCTCGTGTCACGGCCGGCCGCACCGGACTCGCGGCGAAAGCACGCCGTTTCAGCGGTGAGGCGAATCGGGAGACGGGCCTCGTCCAAGATCTCACCGGCGTGCATTGAGGTGAGCGGCACTTCGCCCGTCGGAATGGCCCACAGTCCGTCGCGCTCGACGCCGTACATGTCGTCGGATGATTTTGGAAGATGACCGGTCGACATCATCGTCGCGGTCAACGCAAACGTTGGCGGGTGAATCTCCTCGTAGGCGTCTGATTGACGGTCGAGGGAGAGGGCGCTCAACGACCTTACGAGTCGTGAGCCGGCACCCCGGTAGAGGGGGAACATCGAGCCGGCGATCCGAGCGCCGGCCTCGAGGTCGAGGATGCCCAGTTCCGTGCCGATGTCCCAGTGAGGGACCTTCTGGTGTTCGGCGAACGTCGGAAACTCCGCACCTTCGTCCATGCCCGGCCACCAACGACGCAGTTCGACGTTGTCATTCTCGTCGACGCCTTCGGGGACGTCGGGGGCCGGAAGGTTGGGGATCATCAACAGTTCATCGCGCAGCGCCGAACCAACTCGTTCCATCGCCTCGGTCGCCAGACGCTCCTCGTTGCCGAGGGCGCGACTCTTTTGCGTCAACTCAGTCGCGGTGTCATTGTCCTTGTCACGCCGCGCTTCACCCACCAATCGAGAGAGAAACTTCACTTCGGCGCGAAGGCGCTCGGCCTCTTGGAGCAGTTCGCGATGCTCGACGTCCATCGCAATGACGGCGTCCATGACCTCGCCCGAGATGCCGCGACGGGCCAGCGCGGCCTTCACGACTTCGGGCTCACGACGTAGTTGGACGAGATCAATCATGCCGGCAAGCCTACAGAGCAGGTGAACGGGCTCTTTGAAACGTCTAGGTTCGGAGTTCGTGAGTTACGCCGTCGAGGTCAGCAATCTGGAAGTCCGTTTCGGCGACCTCGTCGCCGTTGACGACGTGTCGCTGAGCGTGAACTACGGCGACGTCGTCACGGTGCTCGGACCGAACGGTGCCGGAAAGACGACGGTCGTTGAAACGTTGCTCGGCTTTCGCGCTCCGAGCGCGGGCGCCGTTCGACTGCACGGTCGCAACCCACTCCGTGATCATCACGAGGTGGTCATCCGCACGGGCGCACTGCTGCAGCGAGGTGGCGTGTGGTTCCCCATGACGCCGCGCCAGGTCATTGAGTTGACCGCCTCCTACTACGACGCACCTCGAAACACCGATGAGTTACTCGAGCTCCTCGCACTGCGCCGTTGCGCCAAGACCCCGTGGCGCCGGTTGAGTGGTGGCGAGCAGCAGCGGACATTGCTGGCACTCGCTCTGCTCGGACGACCCCGCGTCCTCGTGCTCGACGAGCCAACGACCGCGGTCGATCCCGAGGGACGCCAGGTCATCCGGGACATCATCAGATCGGAGGGTGAGCGGGGCTGTGCCCTCTTAATCACGACGCACGAACTTATTGAGGCGGAACGAATGGCCGACCGCGTCGTGATCATGAACCACGGTCACGTCGTCGCGCAGGGATCGCTCGACGAACTCGCCGGCACGCCAGAGATGATCGTCGACGTCTCGGTCCCCGTCGATCCCGTCGCGCTCGCCGCGTCGCTCATGTGTGACGTCACACTCGACGGTCCACTTCGACTCCGATGTGCCACCACGTCATCCCCCGAACGGATAGCCGAGGTCAATGCCTATCTCTCGCGCGTCGGTGCCGCGCTGGTGTCACTTCGCACTCGCGCGTCACTAGAAGAGCGGTACCTCGATCTGATCAACGAGGAGCGCAGCGAGGCCGAGACATGAGGGCCCTTCTGGCACAAACCCGCGCTGAGGTGCAGATGACGATTCGCCGGGGCGAAACGCTACTGCTCACCATTGGTATCCCCGTCCTATTGCTCATCTTCTTCTCGCTCACGAAGGTGACGTCAACACCGACCTCGAGTCGGGTGAATTTCATCGCCCCGGGCATCATCGCGCTGTGCGTGCTCTCGACATCACTCGTCGCACTCTCTATTGCGACGGGTTTCGAGCGGTCCTTCGGCGTACTTCGGCGCCTGTACGTGACGCCGCTCGGGCAACGTCGACTCATCGGAGCGAAGATCGCCGGCGTGCTCGTCACCGAAGTGATTCAAGTGGTGGTGCTGGCGGTCGTGGCCCTCCTCTTGCACTGGCATCCCCGCGGCGCCGTGAGTGGCGACGTCGAGGTCGCGGCCGTCCTGCTTCTCGGCTCCGCCGGATGCGCCGGCATTGGTCTCTTCCTCGCCGGGCGACTTCGCGCCGAGGTCAACCTGGCGGCGAGCAACGGTCTCTACCTGATTCTTCTTCTGCTCTCGGGCATCGTGGTACCGATCACCTCACTGCCGACGTTCGTCCAGAGAGTTGTCGTGTGGCTTCCCTCGGGCGCCATGGCCGAAGGGCTGCACCGCGTCTTCGGACAAGGACGAGGGCCGGGCGTGATCGACTGGCTTGCTTTGGCGCTCTGGGCAGTCGCGGCGCCATTTGTCGCGGCGCGAACCTTCCGATTCGACTAACTCGATCGAAGCGCCGCGATGCCCTTGGCCAATTCACTTTTGGGAATCGCGCCAAAGTAAACCTGCTTCACCACACCTCGAGCGTTGACGAAGGCCGTCTCGGGCAGCGTCAGAAACTTGAAAATGGCCGCCGTCACGTTCGAATGGGGATCAAAGGCCACCGGAAACCCCACGCCGGATCTCGCGACGAAGCTCGTGGCCGCACCGCGTTGATCCTGGGCGTCGACGCCAATGACGTGGACGGAACCTTCATTGTGACGGCGTAAGTACGCCGCGACTTCGGGCATCTCCTTCTGACAGGGACCGCACCAACTGGCGAAGAAAATCAACACGCCGTCGTGACCGCTCTTCCACGGGGCATTGACCGTTCCCCCCTTGAGGCCGGGCAACGTGAAGCCGCTCACGGTCTTGCCCACGAGTTCGCTCGTCGGGCCGTTGGCGTTGGTGGTGACGTGACCACCGGTGAAGTACGACACGACGGCTATCAGCACGATGGCGACCACGGTCCCCGCACCAATTGAGACCAACATCATGGGCGACGGTCGCCGGCGCGAAGGATCAGTGATGTTGGACAAGTACGTCAACCGCCATCAAAACGAAGAGCGCCGTGAGATACGTGATCGAGAAATGGAAGAGCCGCATCGCCTCACCCACGTCGGCCTTGTCCACGAGCGCGTGTCGGTACAGACGCAGAGCGTAGAACGTGAACATCCCGCCGAGCACCGTCGCCGACAGGGCGTAGACCCACCCCAAGTGGGCCGCCGGACCGATAAGGAGTGTCAGCGCCCACATCACGACCGAATAGATGAGGATCTCGAGGGTCGTGTGTCGAAGCGACGTGACCACGGGCATCATCGGCACGTTGGCCGCTTCGTAGTCGTCACGGTAACGAACGGCGAGGGCCCAGAAATGTGGCGGCGTCCAGATGAAGATGACGAGGAAGAGCAACACCGGCGTCCAGGTCAGCGAGTTCGTCACGGCCGCCCACCCGACCAAGACCGGCACGGCACCGGCGGCGCCACCGATCACGATGTTCTGCTTGCTGCGTCGTTTTAGCCAGAGCGTGTACACGACCACGTAGAAGGCGGTCGCGGACATGGCAAGCCACGCGGAGAGTTGGTTCACCCAGACCGCGAGTACCGCGAACGAAAGAACTTCCAGTCCCAACGCGAAGAACGTGGCGGCCCGCGGCGACATGACGCCCGTGACGAGCGGTCGGCGCTTCGTGCGCTCCATGATTGCGTCAATGTCGCGGTCGATGACCATGTTGAACGCGTTGGCGCCGCCGGCGGCGAGCGTCCCCCCGCAGAGCGTCGCGATGATCAACCAGAGTCCCGGTATTCCCTTCGCCGCCACGACCATGGTCGGCACCGTCGTAACGAGCAGGAGTTCGATGATGCGCGGCTTCGTGAGGGCCACGTATCCCTTCACCACGTCCGAGACCGAGTGTTGGGCCGGGGCCGTCAGCGTCATAAGGGGCATTCTAGGAGTCCTCCAACTACCTAGGCTGAGAAGGTGGTGGCACTGAGCAAGCGACGAGTGAGCGTTCCGGAGTTCCGATGGTTCGCGTTGGCGGCATTCATTTCAATGATCCTGATCGTGCTCTCCGGCGCGGCGGTGCGGCTGTCCGGTTCGGGCCTCGGATGTCCCGACTGGCCGTCCTGTTTCCAGCACTACGCCACGCATCAGTGGAGTACCCACTCGAAGATCGAGTTCGGCAATCGCCTCGTCACCGTGCTGTTATTTCTCGTCACCGGCGGAACGTTCGTCGCCTCGCTTCGGCGCGTGGTTCGTCGGACCGACCTGATAATTCTCTCAGGAATGTTGATCCTGGGCATCGTCGCGGACGCGATTCTCGGCGCCTTCGTCGTGTACAGCAAACTCAATCCCTGGCTCGTGTCATTGCACATGCTGCTGTCGCTGTCAATGGTGCTCATCGGCGCCGTGCTCTACCACCGCGCAAAGTACGTCTACGGTCCGGGCGCACGACGCGACGTACGCGACCCTCACTTCCTCTGGATTGCGCGACTTCTTTGGGTTCCCTTCGTGGTGTTGCTCATCACCGGCACGATGACCACGGGATCGGGACCTCACGCCGGTGAGTCCCAGGGTCAACTCGTTGCACGTCGACTGCCGTTCGCCTTCTCGTCAGCGGCGTGGGTTCATTCATTGGCGGCGACGCTCTTCATCGGCCTCGTCATCGGACTGCTCGTCGCCGTGTGGAAGAGCTCCGCTCCGACAGCTTTACAACTTGGTGTTCGACGACTCGTGCTCATCGCGCTCGTCCAGGCCGCGATTGGCGTCACCCAGTATCTGACGCACGTGCCGCCCCTCTTAGTGGAACTGCACGTCGCCGGCGCGGTCTCACTCACGATTGGGGTCACCCAGTTCCACCTGAAGCAAAGTGCGCACGACCGCGAACCGGGCACCAGACGGGAAATCTCTACAGAAAGTTTGGTAAGTACGGGACTTTAGTCTCTGTCACGTCCGCCAACGCGACCGCCATACTCACTAGAGAGCTATTCGCATCCGTGGGGGAGATCCATGTACTGGTTTAATGGAGTTGCGGCATTGGCGCCGCTCGATCAATTGGGGCACTACCTCCACTGGCACTGGCTGTTAATCAGCGTCGCCAATCTCATCGTGATCGGCATCATGGTGGTCACGTTCATCGCGGCACTCCTGTTGCCCTTTCCCGGTCGTCGTCGGCGCAAGGAGAACCAGTGAGCACCACCGAAATCGATCGTCAGTGGACGACGCGGCTACGTCACCGCGTCACCGCGAAACTGCCGCCGGAAAAACTACTGCCCGACACCCAGCCCAGCTACGTCTCGTCGTGGATCTACGTCTTTGGCGTCACCACCCTCGCGGCCCTCGCGGTCGTCATCGCGACCGGCTGTCTCTTGGCGATCCGCGGACCCCAGTGGTGGCACGGTTCGGACATTGGCCACTTCGTCAACTCGCTCCACCTCTGGAGCGTCGAGATCTTCTTCTTCGCCATGGTCATCCACCTCTGGGGCAAGTACTTCATGGCCGCGTGGCGCGGTGGGCGCGCACTCACCTGGATGACCGGCGTGGTCACGTTCGTGGTTTCGATTCTCACGGCCTTCACCGGCTACGTATCCCAGACCAACTTCGACTCGCAGTGGATCTCCACCCAAGCGAAGGACGGCATCAACGCCACGGGCGGCGGGGCCTACTTCAACGTGTTGAACCTCGGTCAGATGTTGATGTGGCACATCGTGCTCTTGCCTATCGGCGCGGTCGCCCTCACAGTCCTGCACGTACTGCTCGTGCGCGTAAAGGGTGTCGTTCCTCCCTTCGCGGCAAAGAGTGAGGTTGAGGCATGAGGAAGAAGGCATTTCGTCCCGACGTCGACGCTCCGAAGTGGACGGGCGGTCACACTCCCTACGACATTGTGAAGGAGGGCACGATTGCTCTCCTCGTCGTGGCCATTCTCACCATTGCGCTCGCGACGGTCTTTGGTTCCCCGGACGTTCCCGCGGTCACCATTAAACGATGGTCGAACATGGCACCGGTCGACTTCGCGATGACGGCGCTAAGTGAACTCAACGGCACGTCGGGCACCGCAACCTACGGGGCGCCCTACAACAACCAATCCGTAGGTCAGCAACTTGGACCATTACAACTCGCCAAGTGGGTGGGCGACCGCATCCCCGTCGACGCGGCCAACGCCTTCGTCATCGATCCGCTGGGCTCCCTGCCGAATCAGGCCGTGCTCACGACCGACCTCTCGCAGTGGAAGCAGGCTTCCCAGACCCAGCGCACCAGCTGGCTCGCGAACTACACGAAGGCCGCGGCCACGATGAAGTTCAAGAGCGGCAACGTGAACGTCGCGGCGTACAACGCCGGACCGGTCTCGGTGCTGATCAACGACCTCACGCAGATGGCCCGTTCGGGCGCGCTCGATCAGAGCCTCGTGACGCACGCCGGCTTTTACACGACCGACTACACGCTCCCCCTGTTGTTCATCGCTGACGGTTCGTACCTCGGGAATCTCGCCGAGAAGCAGCACCTGACGGGCGAACAGTGGGGAATGATGAACGAGACCGGAAGTTATCCCGGTCAGGCGTGGCTGTGGCTGTACACCTTCTGGTACCAGGTTCCACCCTTCAGTCAGAGTGGCAACGCCGACGTACTGGTGTGGGGTCTGATGATGGCCCTCACCGCGCTCCTCCTGCTCGTGCCCTTCATTCCGGGCCTTCGATCCATACCCCGGTGGAGCCGCGTCTATCGCCTCATTTGGCGCGAGCACTACGGCCAGGACGCACCAGCGACACCGCCGCGAAAGCCGCCGCGAGCGGACCCGTCAGCGAGCGCCGCGCCAGTCGGCGTAGTGAGTTCGGACGCCTAAGCACTCGCCGTCACCGCTCGCAGTTGACGCATTGACTCTCGAATCAGTTGAGCGAGCCCGGGCGCACTGGGCTCCGTGACCCAACGCTCGAAGGCAATCTTGAACACGGCAATGGCAATCTCACCGGTCAGTGCGGCCGTTGGATCGGGCACGCCGCGCTGGCGCAGGGCTTCGCCCAACGAGGAGGCGAGCGAGGCCAGCTTTATGAGTTCGCGCTCCTGGAGTTCGGTGCTCGACGAAATGATTCGCTGACGACGAAGCGAAAAGTCGCGACGCTCACTGAAGAGCTCGCCGGCCGCCTCCAGGGCCGACGCGACCGATTCGATCGGCGTGGCCGACGCGGGCGCCTCGACCGTCGTATCGACGAGCAGCTCCTGCAGCGCCCCGGCACCGAAGAAGAGCACTTCGCGCTTGTCGCTGAAATGACGAAAGAACGTTCGTTCCGTGAGACCGGCCCGCTCCGCAATATCGGCCACCGTCGTGCGGTCGAAGCCGAACTCGTCAAAGAGGGCAATTGCGGCCTCGACGAGCCGTCCTTGGCTGTCCGGTTCCCAACGTCCCATGCCACAACTCTAGAGGGTGTTGACAGTCGCTGACATCACCACTACAGTGATGGCAGTAACTGACATCACTAAACGTCCATCGGCCGTTGAAGCTGTCCCCCACATGGAGGTGTGAATGCGTGTATTCCTAACTGGAGCATCGGGCTGGATTGGCTCAGCGGTCGTCCCCGAACTGCTCAACAACGGCCACGAGGTCCTCGGACTGGCCCGTTCCGACGAGTCGGCCGCAGCGGTCGCGGCGCTCGGTGCCGACGTGCACCGCGGCTCCCTCGACGATCTCGAGAGTTTGCGCGCCGGCGCCGTCCAGTGTGAAGGCGTCATCCAACTCGGCTACAACCACGATTTCTCCGACATGGCCGGCGCCGCCAAGACCGATCTCGCAGCGATTGAGTTGTTTGGTGACGTGCTGGAGGGAACCGGTGGACCGCTGGTCGTCGCCGCGGGGGTGCTCGGCCTCTCCCACGGCCGTCCCGCAACCGAACTCGACACGCCAGAAGCGGGTGTGCACCCCCGATTCGCCGGCATTCAGCTCGCGTTGTCGTTGAGCGACCGAGGCGTACGTTCCTCGGCGGTGCGGTTCGCTCCGACCGTGCACGGTGACGGTGATCACGGCTTCATGGCCACCCTCGTGGCCATCGCGCGCAACAAGGGTGTCTCGGGATACATCGAGGATGGCAGTAATCGGTGGCCGGCCGTGCACCGATTCGACGCCGCGAACCTCGTCCGCCTCACCATGGAGAAGGCCGTTGCCGGCACGTCGGTCCACGCCGTCGCCGAAGAGGGAGTCCCCACGAAGAGCATCGCCGAAGCCATTGGCGAAGGTCTGGGCCTTCCCGTGCGGTCGATTCCGACCGCTGAGGCCAACGACCATTTCGGTTGGATGGCGATGTTCTTCGGAATCGACTCGACCTCCTCGAGCGCCATCACGCGCCAATCACTGGGCTGGACGCCCACGAACCCCGGACTTATCGACGATCTCTCGAAGGACTACTACTTTCGCCGTCCGTAACGATCACGCGATATACGGCTAGAGCGAAGACCGGGTTCCGTCAAATTTTCCAAGCGGCGACGATGATCGAAACGACCTGGACGGCGAACTCGTCAGTCAGCGCACGGTGCGTGCGACGAGGAGTTTCAACGTGGAGACGAAGGGGATCGAACCCTCGACCTCAGGCTTGCAAAGCCCGCGCTCTACCAACTGAGCTACGTCCCCGGGGA
>Ga0208586_1000337_pt1 | contig 18126 bp, 16 predicted proteins | sample NGESurshal072012_6_FD_184471 | JGI IMG/M metagenome (GOLD analysis project Ga0208586, IMG submission 184471) | Arctic peat soil microbial communities from Barrow, Alaska - NGEE Surface sample 53-3 shallow-072012 (SPAdes) | ecosystem: Environmental > Terrestrial > Soil > Wetlands > Peat ... | reverse complement strand
GGCGGGTGAGCTCCTTCTCCTGCCTCAGCAACTCCTCGCGCTCGGTCTGCCACTCCTCTTGCGTGCCAATCCTGTGTTCGGCCATGACTCCCATGATGACTTATCTCCTCTTCATCGGTGCCATTTCATGCCTCGGCATCGCTCCACCGAAGGAGTGCATCCCAGGCATCGTGTGCATTGCGGCTTTCGCTTGCGAGGAGTCGGGCAGAGTGAGACCCGGGACCTGCCGAGGCGCGAGCGAGACCCCCAGCGCGAGCACCACAAGGGTGATGGCGACGAGGTGGTTGGCGAGCTCCTTGCGGGGCAGCAGCTTCTCGATTGCGATCAGGCCTGCGACGGCGACCATCCACGTCAGGCTCATCACTCCGAGGGCGAGGAGCGCAACCATCAATCCCCAGCAGCAACCGACGCACCACGCGCCGTGTACGACTCCCATGCGGAGTGCTCCCGCGGTCCCCTCCCGCCAGTGGGTGAGCACGAAGTCAAGCGGTGAGCGGCAGCGGCGCAGGCAGGCGTCCTTTGTGGGCGTGAGCTGGTAGATCGCCGCCGCGAGGAGCACCCCGCCGGCGAGGTAGGGCCCGCCGCGGTGCCACGCCAGGGCGGGGATCGAGAGCGAGCGCACACTCACGTAGGAGCCGTAGGCCAGCAGCCCGAAGGCGGTCCATGTCAGGAGGTACCCGATCACGAATGCCAACAAAGAGACAACTCGATCGACCGTCGCGCGATCGTGCCGGCGGCGTTGGACCGTGCCGAACGCGAGCACCATCGGCGCGGTCGAAGGGAGCATCATCGCGCTCATCATCACGACCCACGACACGATGTAGAAGCCGAGCGTCCCCGGGTCGGTTCCGGGACCGGCGTCCATGCCAAGCATGCGCTCGCGCGTCAGAAACCATGCGAGGACGGTCAGCCCGAGCAGCGAGCCCAGGACACCGGCCCGAAATCGCGCACCCGTTCGCTGCGCGACAGGATGTTGCACGGCAGATGCCATTACCCGATCGACCGTAACGCAATCGTCTCGACCCGACAACTCATGCGCTGGTATCAAAGGTTGTTGCAGCAGCGATTAGTTTTTGGCTGGCGGGCGATCCTATGTTTGACTGGTCCGACCACAGGGGCACCGACGACATAAACGAGGAGGCAAAGCGATGCCAGGCCACAAGATAGGAACCCGTGAGGAATGGCAGGCGGCCCGCGAGGAGCTCGCCAAGCTCGAGGCAGAGCACGCGAAGCTCGGCGAGCAGGCGACCGAGCAGCGCCGCCGGCTTCCGTGGGTTCCGGTGGAGAAGGAGTACGTGTTCGACACCGAGGATGGAAAGAAGACGCTCGCCGATCTCTTTGACGGGCGCTCGCAGTTGCTCGCGTACAACATCATGTTCGGGCCCGACTACCACCTCGGCGCGTGCCCCGGATGCTCGAACCTGGGCGACGAGCTCGACGGTACGCGCGTTCATCTGGGCCACCGCGACGTGACCCTGATCTGCTTCTCGCGCGCGCCGATCGATCGGCTCGTCGCCTACAAGGAGCGGATGGGTTGGCAGTTTCCGTATGTATCCACGTATGCCACCGAGTTTCCGCTCGACTTCGGGCTGGCTCTCACACCCGAGCAGGCGCAAGAGATCCCCCAGGTCAAAGCGATGGTCGAGAACCCTCCCGAGTGGCTTCAGGAGTGGGGACGACAGGTCGGGGCCAAGCTCGAGGATGGCCTGCGCGAGGCCCCGAGCTTCATCGCCTTCGCGCGCGAGAACGGAACCGTCTACCACACCTACACAGTCACGGCGCCCGATCGGTTCGTGGCGCCGTACAACACGTTCCTGCTCGAGCGAACGCCGAAGGACCCGCCCGAGGAGCCTCGCGCCTGGCGCAAGGACGAATACCCGGACTGAGCTGCTCCTGGTCTGCGATCGCCCCCTTTTTGGGGACACGTCGGCTGCGCCACACGCTTATCCTCTCACTCGCCGCGCTTGCTCACTGCGCCTCGGTAGCGCTGCTGCTTCCACGTTACGGGCGTAGAAGAGCGTGCGCGCAACAGTCCGGGCAATGTTCCCCGCACTGCGGCGGCGGCGCTGAGCATCCAGTACGCAAGCGGGTACAGCGGAATCCATTGCGCGTAGCGGCGTACCGAATGGTCGTAGCGGCCGTCAAGGGCGAGACCGATAGAGATCTGCACAACGAGGACGCTGGCGATCAAGAGGCCCCAGAAGTTGGGGATCGGGTCGCCCCCGAAACCGTAGACGCCCGTCGCCAAAGCCAGGACCCAGAAGCCGGCGGCGAGGAAGAACAGGTGTGACCAGAAGGTCGAGAGCAACCCCTCGATCCAGACGGGCCACATCCGCCGTGCGCGAACGTCGCGCATGATGGGAGCGTTGTCGCGCAGCACCTGGGCGAGTCCACGAGCCCAGCGTGTGCGCTGTCCCCACCAAGCCGGCAGCGTCTCGGGGACCTCCATCGCGAATAGTGCCCGCGGCTCGTAGCGCACGTCGGCATATGTGGTCTGGAGCTGCCAGGCGAGTGAGATGTCCTCGGTCGCCATGCCCGCGTTGAAGCGGCCGACCTCCTCGATCGCGCTCTTGCGCAACGCGGTACAGATCCCTGAGAAGGTCATCAACCGCCCCCAGGTTGCCTGTGCTCGTCGCAGTACCGAGACGGTTGCGGTGAACTCGATCGCTTGGAGCTTGGCGAGCAGGGTCGTGGTGTTGACCACCCGAGGGTTGCCGGTAACGGCGGCCACACGAGGCACCTTCACGAAGTGGGGGACCATCCAGCGCAGCACGTCCGCTTGTGGGCGCCCGTCGGCGTCGACGATCAGGACGATCTCCCCGGCGAGCAGTGGCAAGGCGTCGTTGAGCGCCATCGCCTTGCCCTCGTTGACGCGCTTGGTGAGTAGGCGGATTTGCCCCTCCTCCGCGAAGGGGATCAGCAAATCGGAGGTACGATCGGTCGAGCCGTCGTCCACGACCGTGACGTCGAACGCGGGCCAGTCGAGTTCGAGCAAGCATTCGACCGTCTTACAGATCACCGTTTGCTCGTTGTGGGCGGCAACCAAGACGGACACGTGCGGGTGCTCGCTCAGCGCATAGAAGTCGGGATCCGAGCGCTCGCGGCGCCATGAGAAGATCACCGCGCCCACGATCCAGTACAGACCGGTCACAACCGGGTAGAGCCCCAGAAAAGCCATCAGCCCGAGGTAGACGGGCGCCTCTGAGAGCGCTCTGATCCAACCAGTCATGCCGCCACCGTCTCCCGGTTCGCGCCGGGGCTTGTAGGTAGCGTGTCGGCGGGAGGAGTCTGCTCGCGCCGGCGGGCGCTCGCGAGTTGGTAGTGCTTGACGTCGGACGCGTCAACCGAGACGATCAGCTGACCGCGAACCGAGCCGATCCCGGGCGACGCCACGATCTTGCGGCCCAGCGTGTCGTGGCCGAAGTCCACAGCGCGTATCAAGGGCCGCGTGCGCCGGTGCCGGCGCCGGCGCCGGTAGATGTTGCGGCACCATGCGACCCACCCGAGCGAAAAGCAAGTCCAGCCCGCGAGCAAAAGGAAGATCAACTCGATCGCTCCAAGCCAGTTCGAGGGCACGTACGTTTTCAGCTGCCAGATCCACAGGCTCGCCAGCGCGATCCAGCTCGCGACGCCGGCGAGAACATGACCGAGTCGCTGCCATCTGGACGAACGGGAGAGGCTTCCCGTGAGCGCGACCGAGCTTGGACGAGCGATGCTCATGGGGTTCCTACCGGGGTGCGATGGTTGCCACTCTTGGTGGCGGTTCCGCCGTGGCCCACGAGTTCCATCGGGCTGCCTGGATTGGCGTGGTAGAGCGCAACGCTCATGTGCTTATAGGAGCCGAGCGCCGAGCGGATCATGGTGGAGACATCGAACGAGCTGGCGATCCATCCGGCGACCGCCGCGCGGCGCTGGGCCGCGGTCGCGAGCTTCGTGCCCTGACGGTAAAAGGCGGTTTCGACGAAGAGCGTCTGCACTCCTTGGGCGCTGACGGGGTAGGCCACGAACTGGCCGGTGTCGGTGGCGGCGCGCGTGATCCTCGCTTGGGTAGTCCCGCCGTCTCTATACGAGCCGATCGGGGAGCCCGGATCGCACCAGTCGCCCTGCAGCAGTCGGGTCACCGCGGGGGTGTACGGCACGACCGTCCCGCCCGCCGAGAGCACGCAGTAGCGAGCGCGTCCCGTGGCCTTGACTGGCACGACTTTGTTGCCGAGGAGGGCCCGAAACGCGGGATCGATGTTGCGGCGGGCCTGAAAAGCGGCGAGTTCGCTCGCCGGCACCGAGACCATCACGTTGCTGCCAAGGCTTCCCACCTGACGGTGCTTGCCTTCGAGCCCCGCGTACCAGTGGTCGAAGGCGGTGGCGCTCAAATGTGGTTGCATCGTCAAGACGGCTCGCAGGCCCGCCACGAAGTCGGTGTCGCGGTTGAGCATCGTCTCCAGCGTCTCGGTGACGTCGGTCGAGCTGGTCTGGAACGCCTGTGCCTCGTGCTTTTGCACGCTCGAGCGCCATGCCATCGCCGACAGGAGCGAGATCGCAAGGCCTGCGATCAGGATCGTCACGGCGAGCATCACCCAGCGTCGCCTGTGCCTGTTGGCGAGCGACGGTCCTCCCGCCACCCCGTCCATGTCAGATGCCCCAGCCATTACCGTACGTATCGGTCCCCGGTGGGGGGCTGGGACCGTAGTGCCCCGCGGCCGGAGCGGGGAACCACCTCTGCGGTCGGTCGGCCGAGCGGCCTCAGCTGACCTCGACGATATCTCCGATTTGAAGCATGCCGTACACGGTGTGGGCTGTTTCGATCGGTAGCTCCACGCAGCCGTTGGATTGGGGGGTGCCGTAGGAGCCGCGCGGGAAGCCGTGGACTGCGTCGCCGCCGTTGAAGTAGTTGACCCAAGGGACACCCGGATCGCTGTATTTGGAGCCATCGGGGTTGGTGCCGGTCATCGTGGTCGACGTGAAGCGCGAGAAGATCGGGAAGATGCCCTGCGCCGTTTCCGCGCCGGCGACGCCCGTGTTGGCAGGTGTGGTGAGCACGGTGTGGCTGCCCTTGTGGACCTCGAGCGTCTCGGGGATCGACTCGCTCACCGTCACGAACGTGTAAGGGGAAGGGTCCCGTTCGTGCTTCTCGGCGGCCGTCAGCAAGGCGGTCCATGTGCCCTTGTCGGGTTCGCCGGTCGGTTCCAGTTCGTGGTTGCTCTGGAACACCGTCAGCGCGCCCTTGGTGGTCTCGTCCAGTTGGCCGTATTCCAGCGGCGGCGCATCGCCGATGCGCGCATGTGGTCTCTCCGAAGTCGGGTCGAAAGCATCGATCGCGGCGACCCGTCTGGCCAGGTGGGCCCGGGACTCGTGCGTGGTGTAGGCCGCTGTGCCCTGCAAGGCGCGAGTCCGCTCGGTGGAGTGCGACTCATACGGCAAATAGTCGAGTCGCGCAAGGATTTGCTGTAGGCCTCTTACCGTAGGGCACTCCACGCTGACATTCACCGTGCGGGAAACGCCGAGCGGGGAGTGCGAGAGGGCGGTGCTGGCCGCTGGAATCGTGAGCGTGTACGTTGCGCACGGATCGAGTGTGGAGGCGGGGGTGAAGATCTCCGAGTCGCCGCGGATCGCCCAGGTGCCCGCCACCGCCGGCGCGAAGGTGGGGCGTGGGGAGAATGAGGCGGGCGCTCCGGACAGCCTCACACGGATGGCCGAGGTACCGTCCGAGATGGTGTGGTGGGGGAGCGCTGTGAGTTTGGTCGCAGGCAGCATCCCACGCGAGTCCGAGGCGCTTGAGAGGTGCGATTCGAGGTTGCCGAGGCCTGCGCCGACACCCACGGCCGCCAAGCCGATCGCCAGCAGGGCAATCAGCCCCAGAAGCTTGGCGACTTTGATCGCGCTCATCGTCTCATCCTCGTCGGTGGAGCCCGGACTGCCCCAGTGTACCCTCCTTGCGGGACGGTTCAAACAGGCAAACCCCGCAACGGACAAGGGGTTTGTCCGGTGGGGTCGAACAAGCTCGAATGGAACTGTCCTTGCCGCTCTCGCGCCGCGGGACCTATCGCCGCGGAGGCGGCGTGGGTGTGCGTGGTGCTGCGGTCCGTGCGCGCAGAGCGCTCGCACTGCTCGGGGGCAATCGCATCGCGTTGCGCACAACCTTGGCCGTCCTTGTCGTCTTGCCGTTGCTGGCCGGAGGGTGGCTGTGGTTGCGCGACTCGTCGTTTGTGGCGGTCCGCCACGTTCACATAACGGGTGTTCACGGGGCCGAGTCGATGGAGATCAGGAACGCTCTGGACGACGCGGCCAAGCGCATGAGCACAATGAACTTCAACGCCGCGAGCCTGCGCTCCGCTGTGGCTTCGTTTGCGATCGTCAGCGCCGTGTACGTAAAGACCGAACTTCCCCACACGGTCAGCATCTCGGTCACCGAGCGCCCGCCGGTGGCCGCCCTGCAGAGCGCTGGGCAGCGCACAGCCGTGGCGGCTGACGGGACCGTGCTCGGGCCGGCCTGGCTGTCGAGTGCGCTTGCGCTCGTGTCCTCCGCGGTCGAGCCGGCGGCGGGCGCTCGCTTGAGGGGAGGGTTCGCCCTCGAAGCGGTGACCGTGCTGGGTGCGGCTCCTTCGGCGCTTGCCAAGCATGTGACGCGCGTGTACAACGGTCCAGAAGGACTCACGGTGACGATGGGCAACGGTTTGCTCGTGTACTTCGGAAACGCGACTCGTCCGCACGCCAAGTGGATGTCGCTTGCTCGTGTACTCGCCTCACCGAACGCGGCCGGCGCGCTCTACATTGATGTGCGTTTGCCCGAGCGTCCCGCCGCTGGGTTCACGGCTCCCGCAACGTCGTCTTCGGCCTCATCGTCCTCCTCCACTCCTTCCGCGGCCGGCGCTTCGTCGTCAGCGACGAGTGCCGATCCAACCGCGTCCGCCTTGGCAACCAGGTTGTCGGAAGCCACTGGTGGGGAAGCGGCCACATCGACTGCGGCCGCGACCGGCTCCCAGGAATCCGAAGAAGCATCCTCGGGCTCGAACGTTCCAGTCCCGCCCACCCGGGCCGGCGAAAGCGAAGCCTCCACGACCGGCGGCTCGGTTGAATCGACGGGCCCCGGCTCCAGTACGGGTGCGAGCGAAGCGAGGGGGACGGTCCAAAGCGAAGCCGCTCCTGCGTCTCCTGAAACCGCTTCGGCGACCGGCGGCGAAGCCGCCCCCAAAGGCTGAATCTAGGCTTGAGGGTTATGCCGTCGGAGAGCCTATTCTCGACGGGTAGTCGAGGGTTGGCGGTTCTGCAACGAATGTTGCGAGAGTGAGGGTTGGCGTTGACAGGGCGAAGTTCCCTGCATAACTTGCGTATTCTGACGGTTTGCTCCGCAGTGCGGGACAAACCTTAAACAACTACTCGAGGGCTCGGACATAATGGAGAGCGGCGGCAGCTACCTGGCGGTCATCAAGGTCGTGGGAGTCGGCGGAGGCGGGACCAACGCGGTCTCGCGCATGGTCGATGCAGGACTCAGGGGCGTCGAGTTCATCGCCGCCAACACCGACGCCCAGGCGCTCGCCATGTGCGACGCCGACATCAAGCTGAACATCGGCCACGAGTCCACGCACGGTCTCGGCGCGGGCGCCAACCCGGAGGTCGGGTTCGCCTCGGCGGCAGAGTCGCGCGACGACATCAAGGAGGCGCTGAAGGGCGCGGACATGGTGTTCGTGACCGCGGGCGAGGGCGGCGGCACCGGCACCGGCGCGGCTCCCGTGATCGCGGAGATCGCCAAGAACGAGATCGGTGCGCTCACGGTGGGTGTGGTCACCAGGCCGTTCGAGTTCGAGGGCTCCCAGCGCGGACGCCAAGCGGTCGAGGGGATCGAGCGCTTGCGCGAGGTCGTGGACACCTTGATCGTGATCCCCAACGAGAAGCTCTTGGCGGTCGTGGAGCGGCGCACCTCGATGCTCGACGCCTTCAAGGAGGCCGACAATGTGTTGCGCCAGGGTGTGCAGGGCATCACCGACCTGATCACGATTCCCGGTCTGATCAACCTTGACTTCGCCGACGTGCGCACGATCATGCACGACGCCGGCTCGGCCCTGATGGGAATCGGCACCGCCGGTGGCGAGGCGCGCTGCGCCGACGCCGCCCGCGCGGCCATCTCCTCGCCGCTCCTGGAAGAGTCCGTGGACGGCGCCACTGGCATCCTCTTGAACATCACCGGTGGCAAAGACCTCGGCCTGTTCGAGGTCAACGACGCCGCGGAGATCATCCAGAACGCGGCCGACCCCAACGCCAACATCATCTTCGGCGCCGTGATCGACGAGGCCATGGCCGACGAGGTGCGCGTGACAGTGATCGGTACCGGCTTTGACCACCGTCCCGGACGCGCCGTGCGCGGCGACCGCAAGCGCCGCGAGTCCGGACGCCCGGACCGTGGTCCGCGCATCGACGACCGTCAACGCTCGGCCCTGGAGATCTCCGACGACGACATCGACGTGCCGCCGTTCTTGCGGTAGTCGCCCTGCGCGGAAGCGCCGGATGCATGCTTTGAATTTGAATTTATGACCGAGTCGGGGCCGCGCATGCGCGGCCCCGGGACATGCCGCATGCGGCATGTCTGCGATGGGCGCATGCGCCCATCGGCACCCCCGCACATGTGCGGGGGTGAAGGACGGTGCATGCACCGTCCTGGTGACCTGCCACATGTGGCAGGTCACGGGAGCGCACATGTGCGCTCCCGACCCTTCTCGGCTTTCAAATTCAGGTGCCTGGCGGCCGGTGCCAATGTCCCGGGTCGAACGCAGGCTCAGTAAGCGCATGTGCCGTCCGTGCTCGCGTCGATAGTCTGCGCGCGTGCGTCGCACCCCTCTCTACGACCGCCACGTCGCCGCCGGCGCGAAGATCGTCGATTTCGCCGGCTGGGAGATGCCTGTCCAGTACCCCGACGGCGTGCGCGCCGAGCACATGGCTGTGCGCGAGCGTTGCGGCATCTTCGACGTCTCGCACATGGGCGAGATCGAAACCGTCGGTCCGCAGGCCGAAGCGTTGTTGCAGCGCTTGCTTTCGAACGACGTGTCGAAGATTGCCATCGGCGGGGCGCAGTACAGCGTGCTGTGCGACGAGAAGGGTGGTGTGATCGACGACCTCTTCACCTATCGCCTGGAGCGTGAGCGCTACCTAACCGTCACCAACGCTTCAAACCACGAGCGCGATCTCGCGTGGTTTCGCGCCCATGCAGGCGACTTCGACGTCGAGCTACACGATCGTATCGACGACTACGCGATGCTCGCCGTCCAAGGCCCGCTGGCGCGCGAGATCGTGCAGGCGATCTCCGACGCACCTTTGCCGGCTCGCATGACAGCAGCCACGCGTCGATTGGGTGGTGCCGATGTACTGGTCTGCGGCACCGGCTATACCGGCGAGGACGGCGTCGAGCTGTTGCTCGCGCCCGCGGACGCTCCCGGACTGTGGGATGAGCTCTGCCACTGTGGCGCGTCTCCGGCGGGCCTCGCCGCACGCGACACCTTGCGCTTGGAGGCCTGTTTCCACCTGTACGGCAACGACCTATCGCTCGATCGCAACCCGATCGAAGCGGGTCTCGGCTGGTGCTGTTGCGAGGACACCGGCTTCATCGGCTCTGAGGCGATTCGCGAGGCGCGTTCGGTGGGAGCGCCCGAGAAGTTGATCGCGTTCGAGATCGACGGTCCCGGGATCGCACGTCAGGGCAACCCGATCGTGGGTGGTGGAGTAGTCACGAGCGGCACACTCTCGCCCTGTCTCGACGTCGGCATCGGCATGGCCTACGTCCCGGCCGGACGTATCGCGGTGGGTACGCCCCTTCAGATCGACGTGCGCGGCCGTCTGCGCGAGGCCAAGGTTCACACGAGACCTTTCGTGGAGAAGAAAGCATGAAGCGAAAGTTGTCCCGCCAGGTCAATATCTTTTGCCCCCAAGCACAACGCCGAGACGAGGAGCCGCGCCGATGGCCGAGGTGAGCTATCCAGACGACCTGCTGTACCACCCCGAGCACGACTGGGCCCGTATCGACCCTTCCGAGCCCGACCTCGCGGTCCTTGGCATCACGTGGTTCGCCCAGGACGCTCTCGGCGAGGTCGTCTTTTTCGAACCGCCCACGCCCGGCACCCGTCTGGTCAAGGACCAGCCCTACGCCGAGGTCGAGTCGGTCAAGGCCGTCTCCGATGTGGTCGCGCCCCTGTCTGGTGAGATCGTTGAGGTCAACGACGCCTTGGCCGATGGTCCCCACGCGATCAACGAGGACCCTTACGGCGAGGGCTGGCTCGTGAAGGTGCGCATGTCCGATCCTGCAGAGTGCGAGGCTCTGCTCGACGCCGACGCCTACGGCGCAAGCCTCGGCTAGTCCCCTGCGCGCGCAAGCACTGCCACTGCACAGGTCCGGAATCGGCCGGAGCAGCGGCTAGGCTCAGATCCAGTTGACGACCTACACCTCAGTCACCGATAGCGACCTGGCCGCGATGCTCGCGGCGATCGGGGTCTCCTCCGTGCGGGAGATCTTCGAGCGCCAGATCCCCGACGCGGTGCGGCTCGCCCGCCCGCTCGATCTTCCCGACGGCCAGAGCGAGCAGGACGTCTACGAGCACCTGCGAGCGCTTGCTGCCCGCAACGCAAGCGCCGAGGACGAGCTGTGTTTCCTGGGTGCCGGGATGTACGACCATTACGTGCCTTCGATCGTGGACATGCTGATGGAGCGCTCGGAGTTCCTGACCCCCTACACGCCCTACCAGCCCGAGATCTCCCAGGGCGGCCTGCAGGTCATGTTCGAGTACCAGACCGCGATCTGCGAGCTCACGGGCCTGCCCGTCTCCAATGCCTCGGTGTATGAGGGTCCCAGCGCGGTCGCCTCCGCCGGCTACCTGGCGAAGCTTCACAACGATCGCTCGCGCTTCGTCGTCTCCGCCGGCCTGCACCCCCATACGCTTGCCACCCTGCGCACCTACGCCCCCGGTTACGGCATCGAGGTCGTCGAGGTTGGGTTGCGCGACGGCGTCACCGACCCCGACGCTTGGGCCGCCGCGATCGACGAGGACACCTCGGCCGCGATCTTCGCCCAACCTAACTTCTACGGCGCCGTCGAGGACGCCGCCGCCCTGTGCAAAGTCGCCAAGCAGGCCGGGGGAGAGAAGCTGGTGACTGTCGCCCAAGTCGACCCGATCGTGCTCGGCGTGCTCATACCACCCGGCGAGTGCGGCGTGGACGTGGCGGTGGGGGAGGGCCAATCGTTGGGCAACCGCCTCGATTTCGGCGGCCCCTCGTTCGGATTCTTTGCCGCCCGCGAGGCGTACCTGCGCCGCATGCCCGGTCGCATCGCGGGGGAGACCCTCGACGTGGACGGCCGTCGCGGCTTCGTGCTCACCCTACAGACGCGCGAGCAGCACATCCGCCGCGAGAAGGCCACCTCCAACATCTGCACCTCCCAGGCGCTCAACGCCCTGGCCGGCGTCGTCTACCTGTCTTGGCTGGGCCGGCGCGGATTCGTGGAGTTGGGAGAGCTGCTACTCAAGCGCACCCAGTACGCGCGCGAGGCACTGTGCGCGATTGACGGTGTCTCTGCGCTTCATTCCCAACCGGCTGTGCGCGAGTTCGCGGTACGCCTCGACGCGGACGTGGACACCGTGCGTCGTCGCTGCGCCTCTCAGGGCATCAATCCCGGCGCGGACCTCTATGCCCTCACCGGACGCGAGCAGGACCGGGGTGGACTGCTCGTGGCGATCACCGAGCGCCGCTCGCGCTCCCATATCGACAAGCTCGTGCAAGTGCTCGGCGAGGCGGTTGCGGCCGAGCGGCGCTCCGGCGGCGATGCCGGTCGCGGGGTCGAGGTGGGAGCAAGCGCATGAGACCGCCCACGCAGAGCACCGACACGCCCCTCCAGCGAGAGCCCGCCGTCACGATCTTCGAGCGTGGCGCGCCCGGACGCCGCGCGTTCCAGTGCCCCGAACTGGACGTCCCCGACGTGGCGATGGACGAGCTCTTGCCGCCCCATCTGCGTCGCTCCGAGCCGCCCCGCCTGCCCGAGGTCTCAGAGCCCGAGATAGTGCGCCACTACGTACGCCTCTCCAAGCGCAACTTCGACCTCGACTCCGGCTTCTACCCGCTCGGCTCGTGCACAATGAAGCACAACCCGCGCCTGCACGAGCGCGTGGCTGCGCTTCCCGGTCACGCCCGCCTGCACCCATTGCAGGACCCCGAGCGCGCGCAGGGCGCATTGGAGCTGATGTGGAACCTGGAGCGCGCCCTCTCTGAGGTTTCCGGTCTCCCGCACGTCTGCCTGCAGCCCTCGGCCGGCTCTCACGGCGAGCTTGCCGGCGTGCTGCTCACGCGCGCCTACCACGAGGCGCGCGGTGAGGCTCGCCACAAGGTGCTCACCCCCGACACCGCCCACGGCACCAACCCCGCGACCGTAACGATGGCGGGCTTTGAGGTCGTCAAGGTCGCGACCAATCCGGACGGGGGCGTCGACCTGGACGACCTGCGCGCCAAGGCCGACACCGATGTGGCCTGCCTGATGCTGACCAACCCCAACACGCTCGGCCTGTTCGACCCCAACATCCAAGAGATCGCCAAGGTCGTGCACGAGGTGGGCGCCACGCTCTACTACGACGGCGCCAACCTCAACGCCGTCATGGGCCTTTCCAGGCCGGGGGACATGGGCTTTGACATCGTGCACTTCAACCTGCACAAGTCCTTCACCCAGCCCCACGGCGGCGGCGGGCCCGGGTCGGGCCCGATCGCGGTTTCCGAGCGGATCGAGCCGTTCCTGCCGGTTCCCAGGATTGTGCGCCGCGAGTCATCTGGCGGGGCCGGCGCAAACGGGGCTGGCTCTAACGGAGCGAGCGCGACGTTCGATCTGGTCGAAGACTGGCCTGGCGCCAAATCGATCGGGCGGTTGCGCGGCTTCCAAGGCAATTACGGCTGCTTCGTGCGCTCCTACGCCTACATCCGCTCGCTTGGCGCTCCTGGCCTCAAGGACGCCTCCGAAACGGCGGTTCTCAATGCGAATTATCTGCTCGCTCGCCTACGTGGGCTAGGTGTGCTGGAGCATCTGCCGCTCGCCTACTCCAACGCACAAGCAAATCCCTCATCCACGCAAGGGGACGAGGAGGTTCGAGGGCTGTGCCTTCATGAGTTCGTGCTTTCCGGTGGCCCGATGAAGCGCAATCTGCAGATCAAGACGCTCGACCTCGCCAAGCGCCTGCTCGACTACGGTTATCACCCCCCGACCGTCTATTTCCCGTTGCTCGTCGAGGAGGCTCTGATGGTGGAGCCGACCGAGACCGAGACCAAGGAGACGCTCGACGCTTTCGCCGAGGCCATCGCCGAGATCCTGCGCGAGGCGGCGGATGCCCCTGAGATCGCCCAGAACGCCCCATATACCACGCCTGTTCGCCGCTTGGACGAGGTCGGCGCGGCAAAGCGTCCGGTGATTCGACAAGCTCTTGCTTGAGTGCGAAGTGTCCGATGAGTTGAGCTCAAAGGCCTTGGTCGGAGGTCGAGAGGGCTTCGCCGGATGGTCCATCGGTTTAGCCAGGCGACGTAGGGTGTGTACATTGTTTTTGCCAGATTGCTGATGGTATAAACAAAATGCAAATACTATCGTGAATTTCATAATTTTTGTATATCCACCGGCCCACTGACGGCCGTTGCATGCGCATCTTCTCCGGTATCCAGCCCACGGGCACCAAGCACCTGGGCAACTACATCGGCGCGATCCGCCAACTCGTCGCCGGCCAAGATCGCGGTGAAGGGCTGTACTGCATCGTCGATCTGCACGCGATCACCGTGGCCTACGACCCGGCTGAGCTGCGCCGGGCCGTGTACGACCTGACCGCGCTCCTGCTTGCGGCCGGCCTTGACCCGGAGCGCTGCATCCTCTTTCGCCAAGGCGACGTGCGCGAGCACACCGAGCTCACATGGTTGCTTTGCTCGGTGACCGAGCTCGGCCGCTTGCAGCGGATGCACCAATTTCGCGACAAGTCGGTGGCCCAGCGCGAGTTGGTGTCGGCCGGACTGCTGCTCTACCCGGTGTTGCAGGCCGCCGACGTGCTCGCATACCGCGCGCACGAGGTGCCGGTCGGCGAGGATCAGCGCGAGCACCTGGAGCTGATGCGCGACGTGGCGCGCCGCTTCAATGCCCGTTTTGCCACCGGCAAAGACGTGTTGGTGGTCCCCGAGCACCGCATCCCCGAGATCGGGGCGCGCATCATGGACCTGCAGGATCCCGTCCGCAAGATGTCCACTACTGGCGGCTCGGAGCTCGGCACCGTCTACGTGCTCGACGGGCCCGCCGCGATCCTCAAGAAGTTCAAGAGCGCGGTGACCGACTCCGGCCGCGAGATCGAACGCTCGCCGGAGAAGCCGGGCGTCTCCAATCTGATCGAAATCCTGGCCGTCGCGCGCGAAACCACACCCGAGCAGGTGGAAGCCGACATGCGCGAGGCGCGCGGCTACGGCGACTTGAAGATCGCCGTCGCCGAGGCGGTCACAGAGATGCTTGCGCCGGTGCGCGAGCGCTACGTCGAGTTGCGCGCCGACGAGCAAGCCTTGGAGGCCGTGCTTGTCGGCGGAGCCGAGCGTGCCCGCGCGATCGCATCCGGCACGCTGGCCGACGTTCGCCAATGCATGGGTGTGGGTCCGCCGCGCACGGTACGGTAGCTCGGTGACGCTCCCCGCGCTCGACCTCGACCTGGAGATATTCAACGGACCGTTCGACCTCCTGCTGGCGCTGGTGCTGCGCGAGGAGGTGGACCTGCTCGACCTGGAGCTGGCCGACGTGGTGCTCGCCTACCTCGATCATCTGGAGGGGCGTGGCGAGCTGGACTTGGAGACCGCCACCGAGTTCATCGTGCTGATCGCGGCGCTCCTGGAACTGAAGTCGCGTTTGATGCTGGCCGAGGACGGCGAGGAGATGCTCGACATCGAGCCCGGCGAGGCCGCCGAGGAGCTACTCGAACGAATGCTTCAAGCCCGCCGTTTCCGCTCCGCCTCGACGCACCTCCTCGAGCTGTTTAAAAGCGAGGAGGGTGTTCGCTTTCGCAGCGCGCCGCTGCCGGCCCATCTGCGCAAAACGGTTGCGCCACCGGCAGATTCCTCCCAGGATCCCGCGGTGCTCGGTCAGGCGATCGGGCGTCTGCTGCGGATGCCGCCGACAATCAACCTGCGTCACATTTCGATTCAGCGCGTCACCGTCGCCGAGCGCTTGGACCGCCTACGCGACCTGCTCAGGCGCGGTCACTTCTCCTTCGAGGAGGCGGTTCGTGGCGAGGATCGTATGACTGTCGCCGTCACGGTTTTCGCGCTCCTTGAGCTCTACAAGCGTGGCGAGGCATGGTGGGAGCAGGGTGAGAACTTCGGCGAGATCGCCGTCCATGCGGCTGGCGCTACCCCATTGCGGGGCACAAGCGAGCCGCGACAGGCACGCACCGGATGAATGAGGAGCCGGGGCAGGACGAGCCGGCATTTGAGGATCAGCAGCCATCTGCCGATCAGGACGGCATGTCTATCACCGATGTCGAGCCAGATCAGGCCGAGGGTCTTGTCGAGGATGAGGAGATCGACGGCGCCGATGCCGTCGAGCCCGCCGACGCTGGCTTGAGCGACGAGGACCCTGGGACTCCCGCGGTCAGCGTTCTCGATATCGAAGGTTTGCCCGAGCCCGTGCCGGCGCTTGTGCGCACCGTCGAGGCTTTGCTGTTCCTTGCACCCGATCCGCTGAGCCCGCAAGAGCTCTCCGACGCGGCCGCCGTCGAGGAGTTGGCCGTGATCGCCGCGCTTGCCGAGCTGGCCGAACGCTACGCGCCAGGCCACTCCGGCATTCATTTGCGCGAGCTGGGGGGTGGTTTCACCTTTGCGAGCGACCCCGAGACCGAGGATGCCGCCAGGCGCCTGTTCAGCCGACCGCGCGCCTCGGTATTGACCCCCGCCCAGGCCGAGACGCTGGCGATTGTCGCCTATCTGCAACCGATCTCACGCCCCGAGATAACTCGGATTCGCGGCGTCAGCGCCGACTCGGCCGCCTCGACTCTTCTGGAGCGGGGGCTCGTGGAAGAGTCGGGACGCTCGCAGTTCGGCGCCGTCATGTACCGCACCACAACCCAGTTCCTCAAGCTGTTCGGCTTGCGCTCGCTCGAGGAGCTGCCCGACATCGGGCAGTGGGACCCCAGCCCCGAGGAGGAGTCCGAGCTGCGTGACCGCTTGCTACGCGCCGGCGAGGCGCGCGCCGGCGGCGGGTCCCAGCCCGAGCTTCAGTAGCTCAGCGGCGTCTTAGGGGTGGCTCGGTGTTTATGCGGCGGCTCGCGCTGCCAGCTGTCCGCACGCCGCGTCTATGTCACGTCCACGCGTGAGGCGTACCGTCGCCTGGATGCCGTGCGCTTCCAAGGCGCCCTTGAACGCCGCGATCGACTGGCGGCTGGACCCCTCGTAGGCCGAGTCGGTCGGATTGAAGGGAATCAGGTTCACCTTGAACATGTGCGGCTGCTCGCCTGTGCCCTTCAGGGTGCCGGGCCCGCGTCGACCGAGCAGCTTGGCGAGCGCCACGGCCTGCTCGTAACGGTCGTTGACGCCGGCGAGCATCACGTACTCGACGAATATGCGTCTGCGCTTACGCTCGTAGAAGGCCCTACAGGCATCGATCACATCGCCCAGGGGATAGCGCTCGTTGACCGGCATCAATTCGCTGCGCAGAGCTTCATCGGCGGCATGAAGAGACAGGGCCAAGCGCAACGGCATCTCCTGCGCGGCGAGTGCTTCGATGCCGGGGATCCATCCCACCGTGGAGATCGCCGTGCGGCGGTGGGTGATGCCGATCTCCGGCAAACGCTCGCAGGCGGCGAGCACGTTGTCGAGGTTGAGCATCGGCTCGCCCATACCCATGAAAACGCAGTGATCGATCGCGGTCATGCGCCTGAAATGGAGTGCCTGCTCGAGGATCTCCGAGGCCGTCAGGTTGCGTGCGAATTTCATCTGACCTGTCGCGCAGAACGTGCAGGTCAAAGGACAGCCGGACTGCGAGGAGACGCAGATCGAATTGCGCTTGTCGCGATAGCGCATCAAGACCGCCTCCAACGGGCGGCCGTCCGCGGTTGCGAACAAGGCCTTGACGGTGCCGTCGCTCGCGGTGCGCTGCTCGCGCAACTCCAAGCTCGAGAACGGGACATTCTCACGGAGCCACTCGCGCAAGGGGCCGGGAAGGTCCGTCATCTGCTCATAGCCGGCTGCGCCCTTCGCCGCCCAGTGCCAGACCTGGCGCGCGCGGAACGCGGGTTGGCCGTTCGCGGCGAGCTCGCGGTCGAGACGCTCAAGGTCCATGCCCCTATCGTTGCAGCATGCCGGTTCGCACGAGGACATCTTGCGCCTAGCCAAGTATCTGGCCCACGCGGGCGTGGCTTCGCGCCGCGCCGCGGAGACGATGATCGCCGAAGGACGGGTGACCTTGGCCGGGCAGGTAGTGCTCGATCCCGCCGTGGACGTCGATGAGCAGAGTCCTCTCACCGTCGATGGGCGCCCGGTCTCTGGTCCCCATCGGTGCTTTCATGGACCTATACAGCTTTTCCTGGTGATACAGGCAGGCTAGCCCACGACGCGGCGCTCGCCGCAGGAAGGTCGGGAGGCATGAGGCTCGATGAATACCGGCGCGTATCGCAGGTCAACGGACGCGAGGGCGAGGGCTTCCAGAGCCCCGAGCTACAGCGCAAGGCCATCGCCGGCTACGCCCGCGCACACAAGCACGCGGTCACGCCGAACCCCGAGGAGCTGGACGTGTCGGGCGGCAAGCTCAGACGCCCGATCCTCGACGCGATCATGGAGCGGATTCGCAATGGCGAATCGGATGGGATCATCGTCAACGACCTGGACCGCTACTCGCGCGACGTGCTCGGCGCGAACCTGCTTCTGGTCGAGATCAAGAAGGCGGGCGGGACACTCGTAAGCGTCCACGAGAACATCGACATCACTACGCCGGACGGCAAGATGATGTTCGACTTCCGCATGGCGATCGCGGAGAACTACCTCTCGCGCTCGCGCGAGAAGTGGGCCGAAGCGCAGCGGCACGCAGTCGAAAAGGGGATCTACACCGAGCGCTATATCCCGGCGGGTTACGAAAAGCGCGAGGACCGGCGTCTCTACCTCAGCCCC
>Ga0208586_1000336_pt1 | contig 18174 bp, 12 predicted proteins | sample NGESurshal072012_6_FD_184471 | JGI IMG/M metagenome (GOLD analysis project Ga0208586, IMG submission 184471) | Arctic peat soil microbial communities from Barrow, Alaska - NGEE Surface sample 53-3 shallow-072012 (SPAdes) | ecosystem: Environmental > Terrestrial > Soil > Wetlands > Peat ... | reverse complement strand
GGCTGGAGCCGCACCAGCGGCTGCCCGGCGCTGACCGGGTCACCGTCCTCGGCCAGCCACTCGATGATCGTCGCGGGAAAATTCGGGCTGACCGCGTGGAAATCGCCGCGCGCCTGCACCTGGCCCAGCTCGGTCCCGCCCGGCACGGCCGCGCCCGCGGTGACGGGCTCGGCCAGGGCCCGGAACGTGCCGGCCACCGGGGCGACCAGCAGCCGCCACTCCGGGGCGTGGAAGTCGGCCTGGGCGTCGGCGTGCTCGGCGAGCATCGTCCGCGCGGCCTCCAGGTCGTCCGGGGTCTTGAGCGCGAGCAGCTGGACACCGGACAGCGCGCGGCGGGCCAGCCCGGTCAGGGTGCCCGCGGGCGGCAGCTCGATGAGTGCCGTCACCCCCAGCCGCGCCATGGCCTGCATGCAGCTGTCCCACCTGACGGGCGCGCTGACCTGCGCGACGATCCGCTGCAGCCAGTCGGTGCCCGAGCGCACCAGGGCGCCGTCCAGGTTGGACAGCAGCGGCAGGCCCGGGTCGCTGGCCGGGACCTGAGCCGCCGCGGCGGCCAGGGCGTCGACCGCGGCGGCCATGTGCCGGGTGTGGAAGGCGCCGGCCACCGAGAGCGGGCGCAGGCGGGTCCGGGGTGGCGGGGCGGCGGCGAGCGCGTCCAGCTGGGCCAGGGTGCCGGCGGCCACGATCTGGCCGGCCCCGTTCACGTTGGCGGGGGTCAGCCCGGCGGCCTCGATCGCGGCCAGGACCTCGGGCTCGCTGCCGCCCAGGACGGCGGTCATGCCCGTCTGCTCCGCGGCGGCCGCCGCGGCCATCCCCTGCGCGCGGACCCGGACCAGGCGCATGGCGTCGTCGGCGGAGATGGTGCCCGCGATGGCGCCGGCCGCCAGCTCGCCGACGCTGTGCCCGGCCACGACCGCGGTCAGCCCCTTCATCGGGACCGGATCGCCGGTTAGCGCCTCCGCGGCGGCGATGGCGGCGGCCACCAGCAGCGGCTGGGCCACGGCGGTGTCCCGGATCTCGTCCGCGTCAGCCGTGGTGCCGCACCTGATCAGGTCGCAGCCCGCCAGCTCTGACCAGGCGGCCAGCCGCTCAGCGAAACCAGGCAGCTCGAGCCACGGCGAGAGGAAACCGGGGGTTTGGGCGCCTTGTCCAGGCGCGGTGATCACGAGCATTCTCCCAGCCTGCACTGTAGGAGTCCGCCATATCCATGCCGAACACCACGAAGTTTCCCGGTTAGATCCTGTGGGAAGTCTACAAGCTACGTGCTTTTGTGAGCCAGCCGGCCGAACACCACGGCTACCCAGAGTGAGAAACCGCCGCGGCCGCTGCCCGGCGCCACCCCCGTGAGTTCGCTGACCCGGCGCAACCGGTAACGCACGGTATTGGGATGAACAAACAGCATCCGGGCGGTGGCCTCCAGGGAGTTCCCGAGCTCCAGGTAGGTCATGACGGTGTCCAGCAGCGCGCTGCCCCCGCTCAGCAGCGGCTCGTAGACGGTCTCGATCAGCTCGGCCCGGGCCAGCTCGTCGCCGTCGAGGGCCCGCTCGGGCAGCAGGTCGCTGGCCAGGACCGGGCGCGGGGCGTCCGGCCAGGCGCCCGCGGCGCGCAGCCCGGCCAGCGCGGCCGCCGCGGACCGGCTCGCCGACTGCAGGTTACCGACCGCCGGCCCGGCGACCACCGGGCCCGGCCCGAACCGGCCGGTGAACTGCCGGGCCGCCTCCAGCGGGTCGTCGCTGCCGCCGAGCACGACGACCAGGCGGTGGCCGTGCACCCCGGCCAGCAGGTCCAGGCGGGCGCGCCGGGCGATGATGCGGAACTCGTCGATCAGGCCTTCCGGCTCCTCGCCGTCGGCGGCGCCGGCGATCACGCAGACCGGGGACGTCGACCAGTTCAGCGCCGACGCCCACGACTGCAGGCCCTCGTCCACCTCGCCGCGCACCAGCGAGTCCACGACCAGCGCCTCCAGCCGGGCGTCCCAGGCACCCCGGGCCTCGGCGGTGCGGGCGTAGACCTGGGCCGCGCCGAAGGCGATCTCCCGGGTGTAGCGGAGCACGGCCTCGCGCAGCTCCGCCTCGCCGCCCGGCGCCGCCAGCCCGTCCACCTGCGTCTCGACCACGTCGATGATGACCCGGACCATCTCCACGGCCTGCTGCAGGCTGACCGCCCTGGCCAGCTCGCGCGGCGCGGTGCCGAACACCTCGCCGGCCACCGCCGGGCGGGTGCGCTCAGGATGCTTGACCCAGTCCAGGAACGCGGCCACGCCGGCCTGGGCGACCAGGCCGAGCCAGGACCGGTTCTCCGCCGACATGGCCCGGAACCAGGGCAGCCGCCGATCCATCGAGGCCATGGCCGCGGCCCCCAGCGCGCTCATCGACTGCTCCAGGCGCGCGATGGTCTCGGCGCGGACCCGCCCGCGCGGCGCTGCCACCGGGCGCAGCCCGCCGGCCCGGCCGGCCGGGGACCTGGGGCGCTTTGCTGCCGTCACGTCACTAGCCTGTCATGCCCGGGGCACCCGCCGGACGTGCCGGCTGCGACATGGCCGGGCAGCAACTGCCGTAGTAACGACAGCTCAGGGCGCCAGCTCGGTCATGGTGGCGGTGGCGAAGGCCAGGCCGTGACCGGCGGGCGGGTCGGCGCGCAGGGTGTCCCCGGTCACCTCGACGCCGCTGGGCTGGGCCAGCGCCCCGAGCGCCGCGAACGAGCCTTCGTCGATGTCCTCGACGAAGGGCAGCAGCGGCAGCGCCATGGCCAGCTGCCCCGAGATGTCGGGCAGCAGGTGCGGCATGACCGGGACGCTGAACTGCCGGGCCATCCGGGCGATGCGCAGGAACGGCGTAATGCCGCCGACCCGGCACACGTTGGGCTGGATGAAGTCGATGCCGCCGGCCAGCAGCAGCTCGCGGAACTGGGCCTCGGTGTACAGGCTCTCGCCGGCCGCGAGCGGGATGCCGATGGACCGGCGCAGGTCGGCGTAGCCCCGGAAGTCCTCGGCGACCAGCGGCTCCTCGAGCCAGAAGATGTCGTAGGCGGCCAGTTCCCGGGCCGCCCGGCGGGCCGACGGGAGATCCCAGAACTGGTTGGCGTCGACCATGAGCAGCGCGCCGGGCCCCACGACCCGCCGGACGGCGGCGACCCGCTCCAGGTCGTCGGCCAGGCTCGGCAGGCCGACCTTGAGCTTGAAGCGGGTGTGGCCGGCCGCGACCTGCTGGGCCGTCCGCTCGGTCAGCTCGGCCAGGCTCAGGTGCCGGTTGACCCCGCTGGCGTAGGCCGGGACGCGGTCCCGCTGACGGCCGAGCAGGTCGGGCAGGCCGAGCCCGGCCGCCCTGGCCCGCAGGTCCCACAGGGCAATGTCGATCGCCGCCATGGCCAGGGTGGTGACCCCGCCGCCGGCCTCGCGCAGGTACCACCACAGGCGGTCCCACACCAGCTCCGGCACCGCCGGCAGGCCCTCGGCGACGGGGCGGCAGTCGGCGTCCACCATGGCCCGGATGGCCTGCGCCCCGGCCTGCACGGCCCAGCTGAAGCCGGTCCCCGTGGCCCCGGAGCTGGTCAGCAGCTCGGTGACGATCAGGTACTGGCTGGTCACGCCAGGGCCCCAGGGCCGGGGCATCTCCAGCCGGAACAGCCGGGTCGAGACCGACTCGATCCGGTCGGGCCCGCTCGCCGTCATGTCAGCCGGTCCGCGTCGTACTGCGGCAGGCAGAATGCCCCGCCGAGGTAGGCCAGCACCGGATCGTCCATATCAGGCGGCCCGGACTCCGCCAGCACCTGCGCGGCATAGCGCTCGGCGTCGTCGCGGGGCTCGTAGCCCAGCGCGCGGGCCTCGTCCAGGCTGACCCAGCCGCCCCGGGTGTTGGCCGAGACGCCGAACGCCACCCGGAAGCCCGGCCGCTCGGCGGTCAGGCAGGCCTCGAACAGGCGGCCCGCGTCGTCGGGGGAGAGCCAGGTGGACAGGGCCCGCACGTTGGCCGGGCGCTCCGCGCAGGTCAGGATGCGCAGGCAGATCGCGTCGAGGCCGTACCGGTGGTGATAGAGCGCGGCCAGCGCCTCGCCGGCCACCTTGGACACGCCGTAGTAGGTGTCGGGAGCCGGGAACGCATAGTCCGGGACCGGGAAGCGGTCCCGCGGCGTGAAGCCCACGGCATGGTTGGACGAGGCGTAGACGACCCGCGGCGTCCCGGCCGCGCGGGCGGCCTCGAACACCACGTAGGTGCCGTGGATGTTGGTCTGCGCGATCTGCTCCCAGGGTGCCTCGCCGGGCAGGCCGGCCAGGTGGATCACCGCGCTGGCCCCGGCGCACGCCGCCGTCAGCGCCGGGAGGTCGGTCACCGACGCCTGGATCGCCTCCTCGCCGGGACCGGCGGTCAGCGGGGCAACGTCGACCAGGCGCAGCAGGCGGCCGGGGCGGGCCAGCCGCTGGCGCAGCATGCCGCCGATCCGGCCGGCCGCCCCGGTCAGCATGACCACAGCGGATGGCGAGGCGGAGAGGGGAGCCGTCATGGGGAACAGGGTGCCACGGCGGCTAAGGCCCGCGCGTCGGCGGCCGGGCCGATCTCGCCGGGCGGCGGCCTGGTCCTGCCGGGGCCCGCGCCGAACAGGGCCCGCCGCACGCCCGGCCCGCGGGCGGCGACCACGGCCATGACCAGCGACAGCAGCAGGGCCGTGCCCGTGGTCGTCCAGCCGATGCCGATCCGGTCCACCACCGGCCCTTGCAGCAGCGCGCCGACCGGGTAGGCCACTCCGAGCGCGACCAGGTAAAGGCTGAGCACCCGGCCGCGGAAGGCCCGCGGTGCCCGCAGCTGGACCACGGCGGACAGGCCCGACAGCACGCCGATGTAGACCAGGCCGACCGCGAACAGGGCGACGGCGCCCCACCAGAGCGCCTGGGCGCTGCCGTAGGCGATGAGCGTGACCGGGAGCAGCACCAGGCTGCCGGCCAGCACCCGGCCCCGCCCGAACCGGTCGGCGAGTCCGGTCAGGCACAGCGCGCCCGCCACCGCCCCGACGCCCTGCGCGGTGGTCAGGATGCCGGTCGCCCCGGCCACCGCGCCGGGACCGCCGCCGGTCAGCCGCAGCGCCATCGCGGGCACCAGCGCGATGAACGGCGACGCGATCAGGGCGACGACCGCGATGGTGCAGATGGCCGCCCAGCAGGACGGCTCGGCCCGAGCCGCCCCCAGCCCGTCGCGCAGGGAGCCCAGCAGGCTGTGACCGTCCCGCCCCGCCGGCGCGGCCAGCGGGACGAAGGCCAGCGCCACCACGACGGCCAGGAACGAGGCGGCATTGGCCACGAAGGCCACCGGATAGCCGAACGCCGCGACCGCCGCGCCGGCCAGCGCGGGCCCGGCGATCCGGCCCAGGTTGAACTGGGCTGAGTTCAGCGCGATCGCGGGCAGGAACTCCGACTGCGGCACCAGGTCGGGCAGGATCGCCTGCTGGAACGGCCCGATCACCGCGGAGGCCGCCCCCTGCACGGCCACCAGCCCCACCAGCAGGCCCGGAGCGTCGTGGCCGGAGGCGACCAGGGCGGCCAGGGCCAGGGCGACGGCGGTGGCCGCGAGGTTGCCGCCGATCAGGACCGGCCGCCGCGGCAGCCGGTCCGCCAGCGCGCCGCCGATCGGGGACAGCAGGCCGAGCGGCAGGAACGCCGCGGCGGCCACGAGCACGGCCCAGGTGGCCTGGCCGGTCCTGGAGATCAGCAGCGCGCCGACAGCCACCGACTGCATCCACGAGCCGATGGTGGAGACCAGCCCGGCGCTCCACAGCAGCGCGAAGCCCCGATGGCGCAGCGGCTGCACGGACGCCAGCAGCCGCCCCCGCGCCCCCCCGGGGCCGCCCGGACCGGTCAGAGTGCCTCGCTGACCGGCAGGTCCAGCCGGTACTTCGCGATCGCCTGGCCGACAACCTCGGGCTTGACCTCGCCCATCCGGGCCAGCTGGCCGAGCACCGCCACGGTGACCGATTCGGCGTCCACGTGGAAGAACCGGCGGGCGGCCGCGCGGGTGTCGGAGAAGCCCCAGCCGTCGGTGCCGAGCGAGGTGAACGGCGCCGGCACCCAGCGGGCAACCTGGTCGGGAACCGCGCGGATCCAGTCGCTGACCGCCACCACCGGGCCGGGGTGGCCCTCCAGGGCCGAGGTCAGGTACGGCACCGCGGGCTCGGCGTCCGGCTGCAGCATGTTGTGCTCCTCGCACGCCAGCGCGTCGCGCCGCAACTCCGTCCACGAGGTCGCCGACCAGGCCTCCGCGCTGACGCCCCAGTCCTCCGCGAGCAGCCGCTGCGCCTCCAGCGCCCACCGCATGGCCACGCCCGAGGCGAGGATCTGCGCCCGCGGCCGCTCGCCGTTGGTCGCCTGCTCCTCACCCTGCTGGCCGCCAGTCCCGGCCGGCATCTCGGGCGAGTCGGCGTAGCGGTAGAGCCCGCGCAGGATGCCCTGCTCCAGCGCCTGCTCACCGCCCGGGTAGTCAGCCGGCGCGGGCGGCTGCACGTAGGGCTCGTTGTACACCGTGAGGTAGTAGAAGATGTCCTCGCCGCCGGTGTGCTCGGGCGTTGACCCGTACATCCGGCGCAGCGCGTCCTTCATGATGTAGCTCAGCTCGTAGGCCCAGGCGGCGTCGTAGGCCACGCAGGCCGGGCTGACCGAGGCCAGCAGCACGGAGTGGCCGTCGTTGTGCTGCAGGCCCTCGCCGGTCAGCGTGGTGCGGCCGGCCGTCGCGCCGAGCAGGAAGCCCCGCCCGAGCTGGTCGCCCAGCGCCCACATCTGGTCGCCGGTGCGCTGGAACCCGAACATCGAGTAGAAGATGTAGACCGGGATCATCTGGGTGGCATGGGTCGCGTACGACGTGGCCGCCGCGATCATCGAGCCCATCGCGCCGGCCTCGCTGATCCCCTCGTGCAGGATCTGGCCCTTGACGGACTCCTTGTAGGACAGCAGCAGCGTGCGGTCCACCGCCTCGTAGGTCTGGCCGTGCGGGTCGTAGATCTTGGCCGTCGGGAACAGCGAGTCCATGCCGAACGTGCGTGCCTCGTCGGGGATGATCGGCGCGAACCGCTCGCCGAACCCCGGTACTCGCATCAGGTCCTTGAGCAGCCGGACGAAGGCCATGGTCGTGGCCACCGCCTGCTTGCCCGACCCCTTGCGCAGCTCCGCGTAGACCTTGTCCTCGGGCAGCGCGAGCGGCTTGGACCGGACGACCCGCCGGGGCAGGTAACCGCCGAGGGCGGCGCGGCGCTCCTGCATGTACTGGATCTCGTCGGACTTGCCGCCCGGGTGATAGTAGGGCGGCAGCTCGGCCTCCAGCGCCGAGTCCGGGATCTCCAGGTAGAGCCGGTCCCGGAAGTCCTTGAGCTCGGCGACCGTCAGTTTCTTCATCTGGTGGGTCGCGTTGCGGGCCTCGAAGTCCGGCCCGAGCGTCCAGCCCTTGATGGTGTGGGCCAGGATGACCGTCGGCTGGCCGGTGTGCTCCGTCGCGGCCTTGAAGGCGGCGTAGACCTTGCGGTAGTCGTGGCCGCCGCGGGACAGGTTGCGGATCTCGTCGTCGGACAGGTGCTCCACCATGGCCCGCAGCCGCGGGTCGCCGCCGAAGAAGTTCTCCCGGGTGTAGGCGCCGGACTCGACCGAGTAGGTCTGGAACTGGCCATCCGGGGTCGAGTTCATCTTGTTGACCAGGACGCCGTCGGTGTCCTTGGCCAGCAGCGGGTCCCACTCCCGGCCCCAGATGACCTTGATCACGTTCCAGCCGGCCCCGCGGAACGTCGCCTCCAGCTCCTGGATGATCTTGCCGTTGCCGCGCACCGGGCCGTCCAGCCGCTGCAGGTTGCAGTTGATCACGAACGTCAGGTTGTCGAGCTCCTCGCGGGCCGCCAGGCTGATCGCGCCGCGCGACTCGGGCTCGTCCATCTCGCCGTCGCCCAGGAACGCCCACACGTGCGACCGGCTGGTGTCCTTCAGCTCCCTGGCCAGGAGATAGCGGTTGAACCTGGCCTGGTAGACCGCGTCGATGGCACCCAGCCCCATGGAGACGGTCGGGAACTCCCAGAAGTCGGGCATCAGCCGCGGATGGGGGTAGGACGGCAGGCCGCCGCCCGGGTGCGAGAGCTCCTGGCGGAAGCCGTTGAGCTGCTGCTCGGTCAGCCGGCCTTCCAGGAAGGCCCGGGCGTAGATGCCCGGCGCGGCGTGCCCCTGGAAGAACACCTGGTCGCCGGACTCGCCGTGATCCTTGCCGCGGAAGAAGTGGTTAAAGCCGACTTCGTACAGGCTGGCCGCGGATGCGTACGTGGCGATGTGCCCGCCCACCCCGAGGCCCGGCCGGTTGGCGCGGGAGACCATGACGGCCGCGTTCCAGCGGATATAGGCCCGGATCCGCCGCTCGACGTACTCGTCGCCGGGGAACCAGGGCTCGCGCTCGGGGGGGATGGTGTTGATGAAGTCCGTGCTGCGCAGGCCGGGCACGCCCACCTGCTGCGCCCTGGCCCGCTCGAGCAGCCGCAGCATGACGTACCTGGCGCGCCCCCGCCCGCGGGTCCGGACGACGTTGTCGAACGACTCGACCCACTCCCGGGTCTCGTCGGGATCGATATCGGGCAGCTGGGTGGGCAGGCCGTCGCTGATGATGGAAAAGCGCTGGCGTCCGGAGGCCACGGGGTGTTCCTCGCCTTCCGCGGCCCGCAGGCGACCTGCGCGACCACGTCATAGGTGATCCTGGCGACAGCATGCTGCCGCGTCGTGGTGTTGTCTGTCTCAATCCTCGTACGAGCCGCGCCGCAACGCGACTCTACTTATCAGTAACCGTACAGTCGCGCCGCATCTGGACTCGCCCCGCCGGATCGCGCCCGGCGTCCGCACCCGGCCCCCAGCCAGCGGCTTGATCGGGCGAAGGTGGGTACACCAGCCAAGGGTGCGGCGCGGAGGCGGGGGTATTACGGGGCAAGAGGGTCAAAAGACCGCCAGCCTGGGGTGCGTTACCCGAGGCATGACCCGCTTGGCAGCTGGGTCAGCTCAGGGCTTTTCGTTCTGTGTGCCAATTGTGACTTGCGCACCGCGCCGACCCAGTGTGAACTGTCCGATCAAGAGGAACGGCCGCCATCAGCGGTGCACGGGGCGCCGGGGGGTGCCACGTGCCGTTGCCAGCCAGGCAGCCAGGGCGGGAAGGATTCGGGAGGATTTCAGTGAGCGCGACCGCGGGCCAGGCGCAGGACCAGCGTGACCTGGCCGAGCGGCTCGGTGTCAAGCCGGGCCACGTGGTGCAGGAGATCGGCTACGACAACGACTGCGATGAGCACCTCCGGGAGTCGGTGGAGGGACTGCAGGGGGCCGAACTCGTCGACGAGGACTACGACGATGTCGTGGACGGGGTCCTGCTCTGGTGGCGGGACGGGGACGGTGATCTTGTCGATGCGCTTGTCGACGCCCTGACACCCCTCGCCGACGGGGGCTACATCTTGCTGCTCACCCCCAAGACTGGCCGCGATGGCTATGTAGAGCCCAGCGAGATCGGGGAGGCGGCGCCCACCGCGGGGCTGTCGCAGACCTCCACTGTCAGCGCGGGCCGGGACTGGTCAGCCACCCGGCTGGTAGCGCCGAAGGCGCGGCGGTAACGGCCGTCCCTCCCAGAGCCGCAGGCGGTTCCCGCCGCGCGGACCCGGCTATCCAATCCCGCCTGGTCGAGAGGATCAACTGTGGCTGTAGAAGTCGGCGACGAGGCCCCGGACTTCGAGCTCAAGGACCAGCACGGCACGCCGGTGCGGCTGTCAAGCCTGCGCGGCGACAAGAACGTCGTGCTCGTTTTTTACCCGTTCGCCTTCAGCGGAGTGTGCTCGAGCGAGATGTGCGCCATGCGCGACCAGTTCCCCGAGGTAGCCCGCGACGACGTGGAGCTGCTGGCGGTGTCGGTGGACACTGGCTTCTCGCTCCGGACCTGGGCCGACCAGCAGCATTTCGGTTTCGAGATGTTGTCGGACTTCTGGCCGCACGGCGCGGTTGCCAGGTCATATGGTGTCTTCGATGAGAACCTCGGGGCCGCCACTCGCGGCACCTTCATCATTGACAAGAATGGCGTCGTGCGGTGGAAGGTGGTTAACCCGATTCCGCAGGCGCGCGACATTGCCGACTACCAGAAGGCCCTGGCCGCGCTCGCTTAGCGCGGCCGTGACGGCGTCCTGGGCAGAAGGCGGAAAGCGGAACAGGCTCGATGCCCTGCTATCGCTGCGGTACCCGGCAGGTCGATCCCGACCGGGGAGAAAGCCCCTGGAAGCGTGGTGTCCGGGGGGACCGACAGGTGCTTGTCTGCCCTGAGTGCCAGGGCTCATTCGACTGGATGGCCGACCTCGACCGCTGTCCGGTGTGCACGAGCGTGCACCTGGTGCGGCGGCTCGGCGAGACCGAGTGCCGCGACTGCGGCTATATCCGGCAGCAGCCAGCGGCCTCGTCCCTGCCGGGCCATCTCGCCGCGCTGGCCCCCGGGCCCCGCGGTGCCGCGCCTGCGTCCCCCGGCCTGGCCGGGACCAGCAGCGAGTCCGCCGCCCTGGAGGGCCTCGCGCAGGAGGTAGAGCTCGCCCTGGCCCGGGTCCTCGGCCGAACGGCGGGCAGTGCCGCCGGCGGCTGACTCACCGCGAGCGGGACCTGCCGGGGAAGCCGGGAGGCTGGTCAGGCCATGAACGATGCCGCGGTAGTGGGGCGCCTGATCCGCGAGTATCACCTCCGGAGCCCGCGGCCGCCACGCGTGCGCCGGCTGCACGGGTCGGTGCGCGGTACCAGCGTGACCTACCACGTGCAGGGCGACGGCCAGGCGCCGTATATCGTGCGAGCGTTCCGCGCCGACGGGTCCGTTATCGCGCAGTTCGGGGATTCCGCGGCGGAGACGGTGGTCGACTGGCTGGTGAGCAGGGCTAGCACCCTGCGGTTCCTGGAGGAGTCCGGTTACGCCGCGCCCCGTCCGGTCCGGGTCAGGTCCGGGGAGCTGGTCGGGGAGACCGGCCCGTGGCTCACCTGGGCGACCACCGTCGTCGACGGGCCGGTCCTCGCGCCCTCCCAGGACCAGCTGCGGATGCTCGGCGGCGCGCTCGGGCGGCTGCATTCCGTCCTGCTTCCCGGCCCCGGCCAGGGCCCGGGGCCGGGAAGAGCGGCCTGGCATCCGGAGGCCGCGGTGCCGGTCACGCTGACCCGGCTGGCTAAGGTCGCTCCGCTGATTCCGGCGGACTGGCGGCCGATGCACGCGGCGTTCGTCGCCACCGCGCAGGCCGTGCGGGCGGCCGCGGGGACGCTGCCAAGAGGGCTCGTGCACGGCGACGCCTGGCCGGGCAACGGCGTGCAGACCGGGGCGAACGAGGTCACGCTCACCGACTGGGAGGCGGCCGGGCTGGGCTTGCCGGTCCTCGACCTTGGATACTGCCTGGCCGAGTGCCACCTGGACTCCGGCCTGCCGCCGGACCAGCCCGAGGCCTGGCTGGTGCAGCCGGACGAGGAACGGATCGCGGCGGTGACCGATGGCTACTCGGCGGTCCGGGACCTGTCGGCCGCCGAGCGTGACCTGCTGCCGGAGGCCGTGCGTTTCGGGGCGGCGTTCGCCGGGGCCATCCATTTCGAGGCGGCCCTGACCGGCGACGCCGGCGGCCCGTCCATGGACGCGCGGCTGGCCCGGCTGCGCAACCGGCTCGCGGTCAGTGACACCGTGGCCCAGCTGGCCCGGCCGCACCTCCCCGCGGCGGGGCTAGCGAGGACGACCGAGGCTCAGGACGAGGGAACCCAGTAGCGGCGCTTGATGCCGCGCCTGTCCTCCAGCACGCCGCCGTTGACCTCGATGACCTTCCGCGACCCGACGTTGTCCTCGTCACAGGTGATCAGCACCGGGTCGATGCCCAGCGCCTTGGCCAGCGGCAAGGTCGCGGCGAGCATCGCGGTGGCATGCCCGCGACGCCTCGCCGTCGGCCGGATGTCATAGCCGATATGGCCGCCGTAGTCGCGCAGCTGCGGCGTCAGCCGGTGCCGGATCGAGATCCGGCCCAGGTAGTCATCACCGCCGACCCACCACAGCGTGGTCGAGGGAACGTACCCCGCCGGGCGCGGCGCGTCCTCGACCGAGTCGTTCCGCAGCCAGCGGACGTAGGCGTCGAAGACGCCGGGATCCTGCCACCGGCCTGCGTAGTGGTCGATCTCCCGCCCCACCATCGAGGCGTCACCGGCCCGGCCGCGGCCCTCGTCCTGAAACTCCGCCATGGCGGCGAGGAACGACGCGTGCACGCGGACCGTGGGCCCGGTGAGCTTCGGCATGCGGATAGTCCTACCCGGACAGCGGCGGAGGGTGCATCTGATTTTCGCGGGGCGGGCGGTGGGCGGGGCCGGCCGGGCCGGCGGGCGGTGGGCGGTGGGGCCGGGAGCGAGCGCCTGGCTGCGGGGGAGCGGTACGCTTGTGCGTCGGTTGTCGGTCTCGGGGCCCGGCACCTGGGTGCATAGCTCAGCGGTAGAGCACTCGCCTTACAAGCGAGGGGTCGCAGGTTCGAAACCTGCTGCGCCCACCTTATGGTCATAGATATTTTTAGGTTATTTGTTCGAGTATAATGACGAGTGATGGCTGGCGGTCAGGGTGAGGGCTGTCAGGCGCGTCTTTACGTGTTCGCCCAGGTCAGAGGCTAGTCTCGCAGAGGGTCCTTGTTCTGCGGCGGCCCGGAATTCAGCTCCCATTTGCGCTCCCATGTCAGCGCATGCGGTTAGTGCTGGCGGTGAGCTGTGAGCCGGATGATTGCGAGTCCAGGGGCCGCCCGGCGCGATGTCTCGGGAGTCGTGGGGTGCGCTTGCCGGGCAACGACTGGGCACGCGGAGTTGAGCTGCGCCGCGGTTGCTGAGCCTGCGCCGGGAAGTGCGTGAGCCTCAGCGCGCCGAGCCTGCGCCTGCCGGCCTCGCGCCTGAGTCTGGCTCGATTTGGCCGGCTCAGCCGTGCTGACCCAGGTAACACAGGCGCTGCAGGAAGACGCTGCCGACGTGCAGGAAGTCGCAGCCACGATTCCCGCGACCTGGGCGGTGAGGAACTACCGCCAGGTCGGTGACGTCCGGCGCGGTGCGGGCCTGAGGCCGGCGGCAGCCAGGATCTGGCGGATGAAGCCCTCGCGGATGTGGTGGCCGAGGCCGACGATCTCGCCTTGGATGCGGTGGTAGCAGCGCGGGTTCTGCCGGGCCAGTTGCTCGACGAGCTTGCGGACGTCGTCGGGAATGGGCGGGCGTCCAGCGGGGCTGGGGCGGGTCCATCTTCGCTTGATCTGGCGCTCTTGCCAGGCAAGCGGGTGCCCTCGGTCACGAGCCGAATGCGGTCCGACCGGCAGCACCATCTGCGCCCGCCGCCATGAGGTCACCACTGACCCGCTGCCCCGACGCACAATCCGCGGCGGCCACCGGCCCTCATCATCGTTCTCGCGCACCCGCAGCCGTACTGCCACCGGCCCAGCGTCCGAGGATCAGCACCCGCAGGCGAAGCACCCAGCCGGTCAAGCACACCCGCGGGGGCAAACGTGACCTGCTGCGACACTAGCCCCTCACTCTGAGCGCGATCCTGACATGATCGGTCACGACCGGGAGGCGAGCCGTGACGGGCTTTGAGGCAGTGTGGCAGCGGGTCGTTGCGCTGGAGGGGGCAGACGTTCTTCCAGAAGACCGGGAAGCCGTTCCGTTACCACGTCCCCGGTAACAGCGTGATTCCCAGCACGACCAGGCGGCATCTGGCACGTTCCCAGTTCGAGCGCTCCTATGAGCGGGCCCGCTGCGCGGTCCCGGGCAGCTGCAGGACCTGCAGGGGCCGTCCTACCTGTTCGCCATCCTGACCGACGCGCGGGTCACCGGGGACGGATCCGTCTCGTCCCGGCCGGGTGCGCTGCCCCGACGCGGCGGGCGGGAGGCCAGGCAAGCATCAGGCGGTCCCGAGCCGCCAGCACTGCCGGTGTTCCCGGCACTCCAGCGGGCGCTGCCCCGGGCCCGGCGCGGCAGGTGCCGGGAGGCATCCTTGAGGTGGCCGACCCGAGCCGATGCCTGCTGGTGATTCCCTGCTCCGCGCAGAAGGCCACCGGCGGGCAACCGCCCGGCCCTGCTGCCGGGCAGGACTGGCCGCCGGGGCTCGCCCCCGCTGAGAAGTACGGGACAACGTTCCACGCGGCCGAGAATACGCCGGTCACCGCTCCGACTGCCGCCACGGTGAACGTCGGCTCGGCGTCCTTCCACGCCTCCCGCCGCGACAGGCCCAGCACAGACGCGACCCAGGTGAGGAAGATCAGCTTCAGGCCCACAAGCCGAAGATCATCGCACGTCAGCCCGAACCAATCTTGCCCGCCTGGCACCGTTCGCGTGACCGAGCCGACGGTGTCCGCAAACCATCTGCCCAGGTGGCGCGAGTTTTCGGCACCCACAGGGCCAGTTCGCGGAGGCAGAGGTTCACCGTCTTCACGTTCTGGGCCGCAGCCGTCATCGCGGTTTTGCGGTCCCTCGACGGCCACTGCAGCGCTTGGGCCTTCTCCACATTGGCCACGTACGCCGAGAGAACGGCAGGTCCCCGCGGTGGTCAATGGCATCGAAGTCTGGTGAGCCTCACCGACAGCGAGCCGTTCTCCTGACCGCAGGGAGGACGACGCGAAAGCCGGCCAGCAAGGCTGCGAGGGCAGCCCGGCTAGCGGGCCTTCAGCGGTCTAACCTGCAGCGGCGCTAAGCCGCGGGCTGCCGGTCACGGTGAAGGTGAGACCTATTTTTTTTGTGGTGCGACCTGTCGGCCGCGCGAGTTTCACCAGGTCATTATGTTTCTTGCGCGGCGCCACCCGCGCCTGAGCGCCAGGCCGAACCGCTCCCTGTGTGCGGGTTCCTGCGCGCTTCTTTGACGTTGGCCAGGCCGCTGCCGTGGTCGCCGCCCACATCAGCAGGCCCCCGAGCAGGAGCAGCGCGGGGCTGGCATGCAGCCCGATCGGCGCCAGCGCTATCAGAATCGACCCTAGCCCAGCCGCCATCCCTGCGGCACAGGCAATTAGCCTCTCGCGCCAATAGGGGCTTTTTTGGGACAACCTGGTCCGTTTCTAGGTCGGAACCGAGATCAACAACAGAATGATAGCGCCTTGGAAAGGCCTGGCGGTGGAATACGCGAGGAAGTTTCCCACGGCCTGGCTCCGCTCGGCTTCTGCCTACATCCCGGGTTCTGCCTCTAGCCGTGCGAGAGCATGGTTCTCGTCCGTCATGGCGGCGCGGAGCTCGGCCTCGGCTGCCGCTATGACCTCCGGGCCGGGACGGGGTCACCCAGCAAGCCCGCAACCTGCTCATGAACCTGGAGGGTCATGCTGCCAGCTTTAAGTTCTTGATCCGGGACCGCGACGCCAAGTTCACTGAGACGTTTCGACGCGGTGTTCAGCGCGATGGGCGTGCGGATTATCAAGAGCCCGGTCATGGCGCCCCGGGCGAACGCCATTGCCGAACGCTGGATCGCCGGCGCCCGGCGCGAGTGCCTGGACCGGATGCTAATCATCGGCGGACGGCACCTGCGGCTGGTCCTTGATGAATACGTCGATCACTATAACGCGCACCGGCCGCACCGGACGCTGCAGCGGAACCCGCCCGCCGGACGTCCGCATCCACCCGCTCTAGGCGCGAACATCCGGGTACTGCGGCGGGATCGGGCTCGGCGGCCTGATCCGAGAATATGCCCAGGGGCACTGTTGCATTAAGCGATCCCATGATCATCCGACAGGAGAATCTCTCGTCTGCGCACGATCCGTGACCCTTTACCCGCGATCAGCCACCTCTTGTGGCCGCGTGACGGTCGCAGAGTGAACGTCGGCAGCAAAATTTACGGCGCTATGATCACGTAGCCACTTAATGCAACAGTGCCGGCGCGCGCCCGCGGGGCCAACGCCGTCATCGCCATGCGCTTCGACTGCAGTGAGATCGGCGACATCATGTCCGAAGTAGCCGGCCCCCGGATAGCCGGTCCGGCCAGCCCTGAGGACGCCATCCGCGGACCGGCCGCGCGCTATTCCGAAATAGACGTTCGTTTTTTCGTCTTTCATTGGCCTTCCAGCGAGGCTAACCGCACGACGCCTGATCGTGGGCCTGGGCTCGGGTCAGGAAACGTTGAGGGTGAAGTTCTGGGTGACTGTCTCGGAGGAGTTCCTGGCGGTGATGGTTACTGGGTAGCTGCCGCTGGTCCCGGCCTTCGGCGTGCCGCTGAAGGCGGCGGTGGCTGACGTGAAGGTGATGCCTTTGGCCAGCTTCCCGGTCTCGGTGATCTTGGCGGCGGGGAAGCCGGTCGCGGTGAACTGGAAGGAGAACGCCGACCCGGTGACGGCGCTGGCGGTGTCGGCGCTGGTGATGGCAGGAGGCTGGCCGACCGTCAGGATGCGGGACTGGCTGGCGGTGCCGGAGGCGTTGGCGGCGGTCACGGTGATGGGGTAGCTGCCGCCGCTGCCGGGCAGCGGGATCCCGGCGATGGCGGCGGTCCCGTCCGGGTTGCTGGTGAAGCTCAGCCCGGCCGGCAGGGACCCGGACTCGGTGAGAGCGGGCGCGGGGTATCCGGTGGCCGTGATGGCGAGGCTCAGGGTGACGCCGACCTCGGCCGCAGCTTCCGGGATCTTCCTCAGTCCAGGGGCCCGCGTGACGGTGAGGGTAAAGGCCTGGGTGGCGGTTGCGGTCTTGTTCCTGGCGGTGAGGGTCACCGGGTACGCCCCGGACGCTGAGTGCGCGGGAGTTCCCGAGATCGAGGCGGTGCCGCCGCCCAGGTACTTGAAGCTGACCCCGGAGGGCAGCGTCCCCTTCTTGCTGATTACAGCTGGCGGCGAGCCGGTCGTGGTCACGCGGAAGCTGAATGCCCCGCCGAACGCCACCGTGTCCGCTGCATCGCTGGTGAAGGCGAGCATGGTGCCCGGGGTGACGGTGGCGGGCGCGCTGGCGCCGGAATCGCCGGCAGTTGTGTGCGCGATAACTGTGATGTGGTAGCTGGTGCCGTTGACCAGGCCGGTAATCGTGCACGTGGTCGGGCCGCTGGTGGAGCAGGCCGCGCCGCCGGGAGCCGCCGTGGCGGTATAACCGGTCAGGGTGCTGCCGTCCAGGCTGCCCGGAGCCGTCCAGGACACCGTGGCGGTGGTATCGCCAGCGGTCGTGGTGACCTCCGCGGGCGCCGCGGGGCCGGCCAGTACTGGCACGTTACTCTCGGCTGTCGCGTCGTTGCCAAGATCACCGTACTGGCCGTCGCCCCAGCAGTAGGCGGCGCCGGCGGTATCCAGCGCGCACGTGTGATACCAGCCGGCCGTGATCTGGGTCAGGGCCTTGCCGGCCAGCACGCCGCTGGCGTCCACCGCCACCGGGACGCTGGAGCTGGTGGTAGTGCCGTCGCCCAGCGGGCCGTAGATGTTCCAGCCCCAGCAGTAGGACGTCCCGGCGCTGTCAAGCGCGCAGGTGTACGGGGCGCCCCCGGTGATGCGCGTGATCGTCTTGCCGGCCAGCACGCCGCCGGTGTCGACGGCGACCGGGACGCTGGAATTAATGCCTGACCCGCCGCTGCCGTCGCCGAGCTGCCCGAAGCCGTCGGAACCCCAGCAGTAAACGGCGCCGGCGGTGTCCAGCGCGCACACGTGATACTGGCCCGTGGCCGTGATCTGGGTGAGCCTCTTGCCGGCCAGCACGCCGCCGGTGCCCACGGCCACCGGGACGCTGGATGAGTCGCTGACGGAGCCGTCGCCGAGCTCGCCGAAGGAATTGCCGCCCCAGCAGTAGGCGCGACCGCCGGCGTCCAGCGCGCAGGCTGCGAACTCGCCGACGCTGATCTGGACCAGGGTCTTGTTGGCCAGCGCGCCGCTGGTGTCCACGGCCACCGGGACGCTGGAGCTGACCGAAGTGCTGCCGTCGCCGAGCTCGCCGTAGTAAGTATTACTGCCCCAGCAGTAGGCCGCGCCTGTGGTGGCTATCGCGCACGTGACGCCGCCGCTGGTGCTGATCTGGGTCAGGGTCTTGCCGGCCAGCACGCCGCTGGCGTCTACCGCCACCGGGACGGCGGAGTCCGCGGTCGTTCCGTCGCCCAGCTGCCCGGCGCCGTTGGCGCCCCAGCAGTAGGCAGCACCGTCACTGTCGAGCGCGCACGCGGCACCCGCCCCGGTGCTGATCTGGGTCAGGGTCTTGCCGGCCAGCACGCCGCTGGCGTCTACCGCCACCGGGACGGCGGA
>Ga0208586_1000335_pt1 | contig 18186 bp, 16 predicted proteins | sample NGESurshal072012_6_FD_184471 | JGI IMG/M metagenome (GOLD analysis project Ga0208586, IMG submission 184471) | Arctic peat soil microbial communities from Barrow, Alaska - NGEE Surface sample 53-3 shallow-072012 (SPAdes) | ecosystem: Environmental > Terrestrial > Soil > Wetlands > Peat ... | reverse complement strand
CCGTCGGAGCGAACGAAGAGCGTGCTTTGGCGTTCCGTGTGTCGCGCCGCAATCACGTGTTGATCCGGGCCCATATCAACCGATTCGCGTCGCGGGCCGATCAGGCGGTGGTGGGTGGAGAGAAGATCTTCGATGTCGCCCGCCACTTGCACTCGCGACGAGGTGAGGACGATGAGATAGTCACACACTCGTTCGATGTCGGCGACGAGATGCGACGAGAGCACGACACTGACATCTTGTTCGGCCACGGTCTCCATCAGAATCTGTAGGAACTCGCGCCGAGCGAGAGGGTCGAGACTCGCCACCGGCTCGTCCAGTATCAAGACATCCGGTCGCTTGGCTACGGCCATGGTCAGTGCGACCTGGGCTCGCTGGCCACCCGAGAGTTTCCCGGCCCGCTGGCGGGGATCGATCCCGAGATCGCCCATGCGGCGCTCGGCCAGGTCTTGGTCCCACTTCGGGTTCATCGCAGCGCCCAAACGAAGGTGGTCTCGCACGCTGAGACCGGAAAATACCGGCGGGTCTTGAGCAACGAAGCCCACGCGGGCCAGATGTTGGGCGTCACTCGCGGGTACGCCGTCGAGGACCTTCACGCTGCCTTGGGTGGGGGAAAGTAATCCGACGGCCAGGTTCAACAAGGTTGACTTACCGGCTCCGTTCGGTCCCACGAGTCCCACCACGTGTCCCTCGGGAATATTGATCGAACAGTCGCGCAGTGCCCATTTACGTCCGTAGCGCTTGCCCAGTCCTTCGGCCTCCAGCACTGCGGTCACACTACGACCGCCTTGGAGGTCGACCGAAAGCAATCTCGAAATATCGCTTCGATGCTTTCGTCGTCGAGTCCCGCGGCTCGCGAGCGTTCGATCCACTTGAGCATGTCGTGTCGAATCGGAATCTGGACGTCGTTCGAAACCGCTCCGGCCGTTGAGGAGATGAAGGTCCCAACCCCGGCGCGCGCCGTCACCAATCCCTCGTGTTCGAGTTCCCGGTAGGCCTTGGAGACCGTGTTGGGATTGATAGCGACGTGCGCCACGACCTCTTTCACCGTGGGTAACTGGTCGCCTTCGCGCAGTAGTCCCAGTTTGAGCGCGCGCCGGACCTGCTGGACAATCTGCAGATAGGGCGAGACGCCGGATTTGGTGTCCAAATAGAACTCAATCACGATTGCTCCGTAGTTCACTAGATAACTAGTATAATCGTAATATATCCTTCGCGGAGATGCAAGTCGTCACTTAACAACTTTCTTTGACGAATGACGTGATGTCCGAAGAGACCCCTTCATCCCCGGCGTTGGCGAACTCCTCACCACGTGAGGTCGCAGGGTGAGGATTCCCGTTAGATCGGCGCGCGCCATCCTGAAATGCCCGATTGCGCTATCACGCATAACTGTTCACGATGACGCGACCGATTCCGTTCGTAGGGGCGGAGGGACTCGAACCCTCACTGGAGGCGGTTTAAGCGCCTTGCCTCTGCCAATTGGGCTACGCCCCCGTGCACGGATGTGGCGTTGTAACCGTAATGCATTTGTAAGGAGTTTCTAAACTCCCTGAATTCACAAAAGCCTTAACTAGGCTTGTTCAATGATTCGCGTGCGTCGTCGGGGCACGACTCGATCAACTCCCCTCGCAGTGCTGGCGTTTTCCGTCGCCGCCTCGATTATCACGCCCGTGACGGCCCACGCGGCGAGTATCTCGACCACCCAGGCCATGATCGCCGCGCTGACGAATCGGCTCTCGCGACTCGAAAAGACCAGTGAAATCACGTCCAATCAGTACGACGCCGACAAGGTCAAGCTGGCCACGATCACCGCGAACATCAAGAGACTCCAGGGCCAGGAGAAGGGCAAGCGCGCGGCAATCAAGGTGACCTCGAAGAAGCTGGTCCGGGACATCGTGCGCGCTTACGTGCTCGGCGCCTCGGACGCGCAGATCCTCGCACTCTTCAATCAGAACGCGACCCAGAGCGACTCGAGGTCGATCTACGAGACCCAGGTCATCGGCGACCTCAATCAACTGAAGCACACGTACGTGAAAGAGAAGATCTCACTCGACTCGACGATCCGACTCGTCGGGGTCCAACGACGAGACGCCGGTAAACAGACCTACGCCATGTCACAGTTACTCGCGCTCAACATCTACAACACGAACACGACGCAAAGCACGCTGCACACAATGACCGTGGCCCTGAGGGGCGAGGTCATCGCCTACGAGATCCAACAGGGCGTGTTGGCCGCGAAGGAAAACAACCTCGCCGCCGAAGAGACCGCGATCACGGCCGCCTCGGCGGTCGGCGGCCAAACGGCGGCCAACCAAGTGACCGAAGCCATCCAACAGGCCGCCCAGACGGTGACCCTCGTCAACGTTGGCAGTTCGGCCCAGGGACTCGCGGCCGTGCGGGCGGCCGAATCGCAGATCGGCGTGCCCTACGTGTGGGGTGGCGAGACGCCGGGCAGCGGATTCGACTGTTCCGGGCTCGTCCAATGGGCCTGGGCCCAGGCCGGCATTCAGATTCCGCGCACCACCGAATCGCAGTGGCCCGACATGGTGCACGTGGCCCTCAACGATCTCCAGCCCGGTGACCTGCTCTTTTACTACAACCTGGACGGCGACAGCGCCGTGGATCACGTCGTCATGTACGTCGGGAGCGGCACGTGGGGTTCCAGTACGGTCATCGCTGCGGCCCACACCGGTACCAACGTGAGCTTCGCGCCGGTCTTCACCAACGGACTGATCGGCGCCGCTCGACCGTAGGTCATCGGCATCGGCGCGACGAGGCCGAGCGAAATCACTAGTCGCGGCGCGGCAAAAGCCAGTCGGTGACCAGCTCGGGAGCTCGGTCGCCCCACTCCTCGGCCGTGATGGCGTAACGAGCGTGATCTTCCCACGCGCCGTCGATTTCGAGATAGCGCTCGGCGATACCTTCGAAGCGAATGCCCAGTTTCTCGACGACGCGGCGCGACGCGGCGTTGCGCGGGATGATGTTCACCTCGATGCGGTGCAGCTTCAAGGACTCGAAGGCGTACTGCAAGAGCACGACGACGGCTTCGGGCATCAGGCCCTGACCGGCGAAGACCTCGTCGATCCAGTAGCCGACGAATGCCGACTGCAGAGGGCCGCGCTGGATGGACGACAGCGTGATCTCGCCGAGGAAGCGTCCGTCTTGGAAGATGCCGAAGCCGAAACCGGTGCCCAACTGGCGCTCGCGCTCTCGTATGGCGCAGCGGCTCACGAAGCTACGTTGGTCGTCGGCGAGGTGCGACGAATGCGCCGAACGGGGCTCCCACTTCAAGAGCCATTCGCGACAGCGCGTGCGAACCTCGTACCAGCTGTCGTAGTCCTGCTCAGTCATCGTGCGCAGGACTATCCGCCGGCCGTGCAGGGAAATGGGTGAGTAGATGGCGGATCGCGTGCTCATCGTGCTCGAGTCCTCACTCACCCATCGTTACAGGTCGTGGGTCAACGCGCATTTCCGGGACGGAGCAACGAAGCGGTGATCCCGTCGAGGATGTCGTTCTCCGAGGTGAGCAGCTCGGTCGCGCCCAATCGCGTCATGACCGCGTCCAGCACGAAGAGGCCGGCGTGGAGCACGTCTTCGCGTCCGCGCACCATGCCCGGCCGAGCCAGGCGCGCCTCGGGCGTCTCACTCGCCAATCGGTCGCGCCAGAGTTCGACCGTCGCCCGCGAGAGTCGCCGAAGGTGGACCGCGTCGCGGTCGTAGTGCGCGAGGCCCGCGTCCAGTTGGGCCAGGGTGGAGACCGAACCGGCCAACCCGACCAGACGAACGTTCCCGACGAGCGTCGCGAAGTCCGGCACCGCCGTCCAGGCGCGGTCGAGTTCCGTCTCGATCATCGAGGTCGCCGCCTCCGCACTCGCGGCACTGACCACGCCCTTGCCAAGGGCTCGCTCCGTGACGCGCACGCACCCCAACTGCATCGAGTAACTCTCCAGGACGCCGTCGATCTTCACCGCCAGTTCCGTTGATCCCCCGCCGACGTCGACGATGAGCGTCGGTCGGTCATCCGGCGGGAGACCCGTCGTGGCCCCGACGTAAGAGAAGGTGGCCTCCTCGTCCCCGGCCAGGATCCTCACCTCGACACCGCTTCGACGCCGCGCCTCATCCAAGAAGTCCTGACCGTTTCGCGCGTCACGAACCGCCGACGTCGCCACCAGCAGTCCGCGAGCGACACCCGCCTCGTCCATGAAGGCGCGGTACTCACTCAAGACGTCGTAGGAGCGCTGCAACGCCTCGGGTAACAACGTGCCCGAGGCATCGACGCCCTGGCTGAGTCGCGTGATCCGAGTCTCTCGGCGAAGCGTCTCGTTTCGCTCGTTGACGATCAGCAGACGGGTGGAGTTACTGCCGCAATCGAGCGCCGCGACGACTTCAGCCACGAGGATCCTCCGACCTCAACTCCGGCAACTCGACTTCGTGGGCGACCAGTTCACCCACCGGATCGCTCGCCCCGACGAGGAAGTTGGCGAGGTGAGCGTGCAGACACTTCACGCCGACGCGCGTGCCGCCGACGCCACCGCTCGCTTGGGCGCCGTCGGTGCGCAAGGTGGCGCGACGGCGACGCTCGGCGTACTCCTCGTGCGTCCTTCGTAACGCGTCGGCGTCGACCAACTCTTCGAATCGATGGACTCCCCCACTGCCTTCCAGTCGACTGACCGCGTCGTGCAGCTCCGGATCGACGAGCCAGAAGAGCGTCGGCATGGGCGTGCCGTCACGCAGGTGTGGTTCGTTCTCAATGACGACCGGGCGCCCGTCGAGTCGTCGCACCACGACGGCGCATCGTCCCGAGAGGGGCCGACCGAGGTACTCCTCGACCACGGCGAGGTCGCCGGGCGACGCGTCGCGGAAACTCAACGCCAGAACTCAAGGGTGCGCACGAGGCGCGAGAGAAACGCTTTCGCCGACGAACGATGCTTCGAGGCAGTCGTCGCGTTCGGCGCCACCAACGACGAGACCGACGAGGGCGAGACGAGGGGCTGCAGTCCCGGGTCGCCGGTACTCTGGTCGGCGCTGCCCGGTCCCACCCCCGGTAGGACTTGGATCAGGCTCTGGCCGGGCGAGACGAGTTGGTACTGCTCACGGGCCAAGAGAATCGCCGCGGCTTTGGAGTCGATCGACTTGGCCTGCAGCGTGAGCGCTCGCTGCTGCGCCTTGATGGCGTTGATCTGCGTGCTGGTGGCGTTGAGTGCACTTTGTTGGTGCCAAATCTCGGACAACGGGAACCAACCGACGAGCATCACGACCGCCGTCACGACGGCGAGGGGCACCATCCAACGGTTGCGATCACCGGAAACCAAATCATTTGAAGTTGACACCTGCCGCCCCCGACAAAGACGATGCACCAAGAAAACGGGCCTGATCCCCGAGTTGTTCCTCAAGTCTCAGCAACTGATTGTACTTCGCTACTCGGTCGGTACGTGCCGGCGCGCCACTTTTTATCTGACCGGCGTTGGTCGCGACCGCGACGTCAGCGATCGTGGTGTCCTCGGTTTCGCCGGATCGGTGCGAAATCACAACACCGTAACGATTTTCGATTGCCAAACGAACGGTGTCGAGTGTTTCGCTCAGCGTTCCGATCTGATTCAACTTGACGAGTATGGCGTTGGCGACGCCCAGATCGATTCCCTTTTGCAAGAGTGCGGTGTTGGTCACGAAGTTGTCGTCACCGACGAGTTGGATCTTGGTGCCGAGGCGCTTGGTCAAAGCGGCCCAGCCATCCCAGTCCTCTTCGGCCATGCCGTCTTCGAGCGACACGATCGGATAGCGATCGACGAGGTCGGCCCAGTAGTCGACCATCTCGTCGCTGGAGAGCACCCGACCTTCACCGTCGAGGTGATAGGCCCCGTCGCGGTAGAACTCCGACGCGGCGGGGTCCAGAGCGATGGCGATGTCACGTCCCGGTTCGCGACCCGTCGATTCGATCGCTTCGACGAGCACCTTCACCGCGGTCTCGTTGTCCGGGAGATCCGGTCCGAAGCCACCCTCGTCGCCGACCAGGGTGGAGAGGCCTTTGGTGGTGAGCAGTTTCTTGAGGGCGTGGTACGTCTCGGCGCCCCACTGCAGCGCTTCGGAGAACGTCGCGGCGCCAATCGGCATCACCATGTACTCCTGGAAGTCAATCGAGTTCTTGGCGTGCGCGCCACCGTTGACCACGTTCATCATGGGCACCGGCAGCACGTGGGCGTTGACGCCGCCGAGGTACTGGAAGAGCGGTCGGTCGCACTCCATGGCCGCGGCCTTCGCGGTCGCCAGGGACACGGCGAGAATCGCGTTAGCGCCGAGGCGAGCCTTGTTCGGGGTGCCGTCGAGATCGATCATCGCGAAGTCCACGGCGCGCTGATCTTGCGCGTCGAAGCCTTCGAGGAGATCGCTGATCTCGCCGTTCACGTACTCGACCGCGTTCTCTACGCCCTTGCCGCCCCACGCGTGACCGCCATCACGCAGTTCGACCGCTTCGTGGATCCCGGTCGAGGCGCCCGACGGCGAGGCAGCGCGCCCGGAGGCGCCCGATTCCAGGTGGACGTCGACTTCGACGGTCGGATTGCCCCTCGAGTCAAGGATTTGGCGTCCCAGGACTATTTCAATCGCACTCATGACGCTGCTCCTCTTGGTTTTGACTTACAGGTTACTAAAGGCCGGATTTCACTCCGGAAGTTGTTCGGCGATTCGAATCTCGTCACGCAACTGACGCGCGCGATCGCGTAGCACACCTTCTAAATCGACACCGGCCCACTGCGCCATCTCCACCAGTGCGGCGATCGCGTCGCCCCACCGGTGATCGACGTCGGACGAGGACTGCGCGTCGTCGACGCCGTCGTGACGCAGTGACAGTGAGTGCATCGCGTCCAGCGCCGTGGCTCGTGCATCCTCGGCGTCTCGACGACGATCCACCAGCGTGGCCTTGCGCAACAGTTTGGTGTACAGGATCAACGCCGGTAGCTGCCAGGCGATACCGTCGGTCACACTCTCGCGCCCCTTCTCGTCTCGTTTGAGAATCTCCCAGCGCTGCGCAACCTCGTTCGAATCGCTCACCCGCACGTCACCGAAGACGTGCGGGTGGCGCCCGATGAGCTTGTCGCGTACCGCGTCGGCGATCGTGGCGAGGTTGAACAGTTCTTCCTCGTCGCCGAGTTCGGCGTGAAACACGATCTGGAACAAAAGATCGCCGAGCTCCTCTTCCACGTGGGCCGCTTCCTCGGAGCACTCGTCGTCGACGCGCACGAAGGCCTCAAGAGCGTCGAGCGTCTCGTAGGCCTCTTCGAGCAGATGTCGCGTGAGCGACGCGTGCGTCTGTTCCTGGTCCCAGGGACATTCGAGACGAAGCCGTCGCATGAAGGCCACCAGGTCGTCCATCGCCTCACCGGCCGTGCGCAGTCCGTCGATCCACAGTGACGTCAGGTGATCGACGGCACCGAAGGAGACCAACTCCTTCGCGGTGAGATCGACGATCACCTCATCGCTAAGTCCCACGCGATGCAACACCGTGACCACGGTGGATGACGGCAGACGATCGGCGACGCTGGCCAGTATCTCCGACGAGTAGGTCTGCAACACCAACAAGGGACCGGGACCGCGCAACGGTTCGACGTTGGCCAGGGCGTCGACGACGCGCAGTCCACTCGCCATGGGATCACGTCCGAGGGCCGCGCACACGACGTCAATGACCGAAACGGCCGGTTCAATCACTGTCGTGACGTCGTTGGAAGCCACCAACAGCTCCACCGTTCGCTCGGCCACCGTGGGTGAACCGGGTACGGCGAAGACGACCTCGCCACTCGGCGCCGAGCGCGCCAGTTCAATGAGGTCCGCCACGATCTTTTGATAGAGCTCCTCGAAGGAAACGGCGGAATCGTAGAGGTCGTCGTAGCTGGCCACGTCGACGAACTCTTCGGCGCTCGGGTGCACCCGGGTTCGCAGTCGAACGATCGGCGCGCTACGCAGAAGGTCGAAGGTTCTCCTCGTGATCAACTCGGCGTCCCCGGGACCGAGTCCGACGACCCGGACGACGGGCTTCATTTATAGATGGAGGCGCCGACGCCGAGCGCCGCGACCGTCGATGATCCGACGATCGTGCTCGACGGCGTCGCGGGCGCGAAGACCGAGGGACCGCTCGAGCTCAATCCCCATCGACCGAAAGCCGGGTCGATGGCGACCACCGAGTAGTAGTAGAGGATCCTCTCCTTCTCGGTGTTGGCCTTGCTGGCGTTCGAGCTCTCGAGGTCACTGAGAACGGCGTTTTCAGCCTTGGCGAAGGACGTTGTCGTACGCGCTACGAACAAGGCGGCTGTCTGACCTTGGTAAGTGATCTGCTCGGGAGTCTTCCCGAAAGTATTCAGCGGGGTCGACGCCGCGGCGGTTCGAACACTGCTGTACGAACTGCTCGACGGCCCGAAGCAGCCATAAGCTCCGCCCTTCTGCGCCGTCGGGTCGGCGGAGAACTTCTCGGCCAACGCGGCGACGCTCATGCCGGTCTTCTCGGCCGCGTCAAATGCCGCCACCTGCGTCGGACCGACGACGGCAACGCTCACGCAGATGTAGTCAGACGTATGCGTCGCGTAGTACTTCTTCATCGACGCCACCGTCAGCGGGACCGTCGTGTTGAGCTTCGCCACCAGATAGAGCGACGCCGCCTGGGAGGCGATCTCGAAGGTGCGCATCTCGGTGGGCATCTCGCTTAGCGCCAGGGCCGACGTTCCCGAGCACGGCGTGCTCGAACCGGCCGAGGCGGCGCTCAACTCACTCTCCAACGACGTTTGCGCTTGGGCCAAGGTCGCGGCGTTCGGGTGAAACTTGAGCGTCGTGGTGGCGTAGTGCTCAATGGCCAAGCCCTCCACGCGAAGATTGGCCCACGCTGCGGCGCCGGCGGCGTTCATCGACGCACCACCCGCCCCGGCGGCCAAGCTGGTGGGATTCAACGCCGAGATGAAACAGTCCAGCGTGGAGTTCGTCGAGATGGCGGCCAATTCAGAGCGAAAGTCGGAACTTGACACCGTCGAACCGCTGACCGAGATGCCCGAGGAGTTGTTACTCAATCCATAAAACATGGCTCCGAGAAGAGCGATTACGAGGAGAACTACGAGGCGGCGCACCAACCAATGCTACTTAATCAGGCGTTGGCCTCTTCCGACACCACGACCAGTGAGCGCAGCATTTCGAGTAGCGCGTGCGGGGTCGCCCCCTCGTTGGTCACTTCCACGCGCAACTCCTTGGTCCCCTCGTCGTAGGCCCGCGAACCGAGGGTTCGACGAAGTCGCATCTGTTGACTGAGCGAGAGTTCGAGCGGACCGATCTTGACGACCGGCTTGGTGCGGATCCCGACCCGAGCGGGCAACACCACGACCGAACGCACACCGTGCTCGAGGCACTCGAGTCGCAGTTCACCCAGTTCGAGCAGACCCCGCACCGGCGCCGGCAGCGGTCCGTAGCGGTCGAGCCACTCGTCGCGCAGGTCGTGGAGCTCGTCGAACGTGGCGACACCCACCAGTCGACGGTAGGCCTCGAGTCGGGCGTCGTCGGCCTCCACGTAGTTCTTGGGGAGATGCGCCTCGCCCGGTACGTCGAGATTGATCGACACCACCTCGGGCACCACGAAGCCTTTCGCGTCGGCTACGGCTTCGGCGACGAGTTGCACGTAGAGGTCGTATCCGACGGCCGCGACCGGCCCGGACTGGTCGTGACCGAGGAGATTGCCGGCGCCCCGGATCTCGAGGTCGCGCATGGCGATCTTGAAGCCACTGCCCAACGCCGTGTTGTCACCGATCGTTCGCAGCCGCTCGTAGGCGGTCTCGGAGAGCACTTGATCGGCTGGGTGAAAGAGGTAGGCGTAGGCGCGCTGCCCGCTGCGGCCGACGCGACCACGGAGTTGGTGCAGCTGGCCGAGGCCGAGTCGTTCGGCGCGGTCCACGATCAAGGTATTGACCGACGGCAGGTCGATGCCCGACTCCACGATGGTGGTGCACACCAACACGTCGAAGCGGCCCTGCCAGAAGTCGACCATCACGCGCTCGAGGGTGCCTTCGTCCATCTGTCCGTGGGCCACAGCGATGCGCGCGTCGGGCACCAGTTGACCGAGTCGCCGCGCGACCTGGTCGATATCCGAGACCCGGTTGTGCACGAAGAAGACCTGTCCTTCGCGCAACAACTCGCGGCGCATGGCCTCGACGACGGCCGGTTCGTTGAACTCCCCGACGTGCGTGAGAATCGGACGTCGATCGGCCGGCGGCGTGGTGATCATCGAAAGGTCGCGGATGCCGACGAAGGCCATCTCGAGGGTTCGCGGTATCGGGCTAGCGCTCAACGTCAAGACGTCGACGCCGATCGAACGGGCCTTGATGGCCTCTTTGTGCGTCACGCCGAATCGCTGCTCCTCGTCGACGACCAAAAGGCCGAGGTCCCTAAAGCCGACGTTCTCGGACAACAGCCGGTGCGTGCCGATCACCACGTCGACACTGCCGTCTTTGAGTCCCGCGATCGTCTCCTTGCTCTCGGCGTCGTCGACGAACCGACTGAGCATGGTCACCTTCACGGGGAACCCGGCGTAGCGGTCGCTGAAAGTGGCGAAGTGTTGGCTGGCCAACAGCGTCGTCGGCACCAACACCGCCGCCTGCTTGCCGTCCTGGACCGCTTTGAAGACCGCGCGGATCGCGACCTCGGTCTTGCCGAAGCCGACGTCGGCGCAGAGCAGTCGGTCCATCGGACGCGCCGTCTCCATGTCGGCCTTCACGTCCTCGATCGCTTGGGCCTGGTCGGCCGTCAGCGTGTACGGAAACAGGTCCTCCATCTCGCGTTGCCATTCGGTGTCGACGCCGAAGGCGTGTCCCACGGCGACGTTGCGCTGGCGGTACAGGTCCACCAACTCTTGGGCCACTAAGAAGGCGGCGGCACGCGCCTTGGCACGAGTCTTTTGCCATTCGGCGCCGCCCATGCGCGAGAGCGCCGGGTGTTCGCCACCCGAATACGGCGTGAGGGCGTCGATCATCTCGGTCGGCCAGTAACTGCGTCCGTCTTTGAATTCGAGGATCAGGTAGTCGCGCGTCGTGCCGTTGATCGCCCTCGTCGTCGTTCCCGAGAAACGAGCCACGCCGTGTTGACGATGGACCACCAGAGCGCCGACGGCCAGGTCGTCGAAGAACCCGTCCACGTTGCGCGTGCGCGTGCGCGCCGCGCGGTGCACGGTCCTTCGTCCGGTGAGGTCGCTCTCACTCCACACCACGACCTCGGGGTCGTCCACGCTGAATCCCGACGCCAGAGAGCTTTCGAGCACGGTGAGTCGCACGTCGAGCACCTTGGTGGCGTCGGTCGAGACTTCCAGTCCCTCACCGCGCAACTGGTCGGCCATCCGTTCGACGGCCGCCGCGTTCGACGTGAGCACCACCCCGCGACGTGTGGTCGACCACCCGCGAACGTGCGCGGCGATGCGCGCGGCGTCGCCCTGGACGATCGGCGGCGAGGTGAGATTGAGCGGTCCGCGCTCGCCGGCCAGCGACGCGTCGAGCGCGACGTCGATGCGACCCTCGAGGACCCGCGACCACCCCTGGTGCAAGAGCGGAATCTCCGCGGTCGCCTTCCAGGTCGCCGCCACCGCGTCGGTCAACTCGCGCTCTTCTTCGAGCAGCTCGGCCAGTCGGCTCCGCACTCGGTCGGGCTCGACCACCACGACGGTGGCTCCGACGACGTCATCGAGCAGCGTGCGCGGCGCGTCCACGAAGAGGGGCATCCAACCCTCCATGCCATCGAACTGCTGGCCCGTGGCCAGACGGTCGAAGGTCGATCGACCCCACGGCGCGATATCGATCATCCGTTCGGCGCGCTGACGCGCGTCGGGGCTTAGCAGCCATTCACGCGCGGGGGCCACCAGCGCCTCGTCGAGGTCGTGCAGCGAACGCTGGTTGGCGATGTCAAATGACGTCAGTCGCTCGACCTCGTCGCCGAAGAAGTCGAGACGAATCGGCTCGTGACCCTGTGCCGGCCAGAGGTCGACGATGCCGCCCCGAACGGCGAACTCGGCGCGATGCTCGACCAGGCTCTCGCGGCGATAGCCGAAGTGCGCGAGTGACGCGATGAATTCGTCGCGGTCGAGTTCGCTCCCGTGGCGCGCGACCAGTGGCGCGACGATCGATTCCGGCGAGAGGACCTGGGCGATCGAGCGCGCGGAGGCGACGATGACCCGCGGGGCTTGGGCCTGGGCGACGCGCCAGCGCAATAGCGCCCTCGTGGCCATGACCTGGTTGTCGGGGCTGACGCGCTCGAGCGGGTGCGTGTCCCAGCCGGGCCAGAGGGCGACCTCGTCGGCGGCACCAAGGAGCGCGGCGACCGAGTCGCGTAACTGTTCGGCTTCGTTGGACGTCGCCACCACGGCGAGGGTGAAGGGATGCTCCAGGGCGTAGGCCGCGACGGAGAGCGGCGTGGCGAAGGAACCGGGAGAAAAGGTGCCGCTGGTGTTCTCGGCGCGCACCGATGGCGCGACACGCTCGAGGACCCGTCGCAGGCCCGCGGCTTCACTCACGAGCGGTTGACGCGTTGTTGGGCATCCTCGAATTCATAGTCCAGGAGTATCTCCAGCGCGTCGGCCGCCGCGGCCACGAACTCGGCGGCGGCGAACTTCCTCGCGCCGGTGGGACGTTGGAGCACGTAGTCGGCGCCCTGCTCCTTCGAAGGGGGCTTGCCGATGCCGATGCGCAACCGGGAGAAGTCGTGGGTGCCGAGCGTCTGGGCAATGGAGCGCAACCCGTTATGTCCGGCGAGACCGCCACCGAATTTGAATTGGAGCCGTCCCGGTTCGAGGTCGAGTTCGTCGTGCGCGACGACCAGACGCGAGAGGTCCTCGAGCGACGTTCGTCGCAACAGCGGCGGCAGCGCGGCGCCCGATTCGTTCATGAACGTCGTCGGCACGGCCAGGGTGATCGGTCCGCGCTCCGTGGACACGGTGGCGCTCAGCGCGCGCTGTCGACTCTCGTGCGTGAGTCGAAGACCGCGACGTTCGGCGACGAGCCGTACGGCGTCACCACCCGCGTTGTGGCGTGAACCTTCAAACTCCGAACCGGGATTGGCCAGTCCGATGATGACCAGCGTGCTCGCACTCCCGCGTCGGTCGTGGTCGCGAAAGCGCCGAAGCGCCACGACGGACTACTCCGTAACTTCGACGGGCACCTCGACGTCCGCCTTAACGACCGGGGCCGTGGTGCGACCGGGTCGAGACGTGACGACCGAGACGGTCGGGTCCCCGGCGGGCTCAACACCCTTGGGCAGTTCGAGCTCCTCGACGCGGATCGTGCCGCCAACCTTGAGGTTCGAAATGTCGACGTCGATGTGGGTGGGGATCTGGTCGGGGCGGGTGCGCACCTCGATCGAGAACATCTGCTGGTCGACCTCCCAGTCGGCGTGTCGCACTTCGACCGCGTCACCGATGATGTGCAGGGGCACTTCGACCACCACGGCCTGGTTGGGGTCGACGACCTGGAAGTCGACGTGCGCGACGGTGCCGCGCACCGGGTGGCGCTGGATGTCGCGGGCCATGACGAGGAACTTCTTCCCGTCGGCGTCGAGTTCGATCAAGGAGTTGATGCCCTGTTCGCCGGAGACGGCGGTGCGAAAGGACTTGGCCTCGACCGCGATCGCGAGCGGCGCCACGCCCTCGCCGTAGACGATCGCCGGGATCGAACCGGCCAGGCGCATGCGTCGGGCGTTGCTCGAGCCTTTGCCCCGGGTAGCGGTGGCGTTCAAGGTGGCGTGTGACATCGAAACTCCTGTTGAATGACTGGCGCGACAGTGGTGCGCACAGGAAATACAGTCTAGTCCGACTGGCGCCGGGGTCCCCAGGTCAGAGGAGGTTCTCGCCGCCGAAGATGTCCGAGACCGAAGCGTCCTCGAAAATCGCCGAAACCGCGTTGGCGACGATGGTGGCGATCGAGAGGATCTCGAGGTTCTCGAAACGGCGTTCCGGTCCCAACGGCAACGTGTCGGTGACGATCACGCGACTGATCGGGGCGTTGAACAGCCGGTCGACGGCGGGCGGCGAGAAGACGGCGTGCGTGGCCATCACCCATATTTCTTCGGCGCCGTGCGCCTTCAACAAGTCACAGGCCGCGACGATCGTGCCGGCGGTGTCGATCATGTCGTCGATCAGCACGCAGTGACGGCCATTCACGTCACCGACGATGTGGCGCGCCTCGGCGATATTGGCCTGGCCACGTGGTCGCGTCTTGTGGACCAACGCGAGGTCACAGCCCAAGTGCTGGGCGTAGCGTTCGGCCACTTTCACGCGGCCGGCGTCCGGGGCCACGACGACCAAGTCGTGCGGGTTCTCGGCGTGGGTGACGAGGTACTCCTCGAAGACCGGCGCGGCGACCAGGTGGTCGACCGGGATGTTGAAGAATCCCTGGATCTGGCCCGAGTGGAAGTCGACCGAGAGCACTCGACTGGCGCCCGCCGCCTGGAGCATGTCGGCGATCAGTTTGGCGGTGATCGGCTCGCGGCCGGCCGACTTGCGATCCTGTCGGGCGTAGCCGTAGTTGGGAATGACCGCAGTGATGCTCTTGGCCGAGGCGCGCTTGGCGGCGTCGATCATGATGAGCTGTTCCATCACGGCGTCATTGACGGGCGTGGCGTGCGTCTGGACGATGAACACGTGGGCGCCGCGAATCGACTCGTCGAAGCGACAGTGGATCTCGCCGTCGGCGAACTCGCGCAGATTGGCCTCGGTGAGGCTGATGCCCAACTTCTCGGCGATGTCCATCGCCAGGGCCGGATGACAGCGCCCCGTCACCATGACGAGTCGTCGTTTGGCGAGTGTCTCCACGGCGCCAGCGTAGTTGCTTACGAGCGGCTCTTTAGGGGGCGCGAAAAGTGAAGGGCGTGACCACCTCACTGGAGGCGATCACCGCACCGGGCGCCAGCACGACGAAGGACTCGACGCGCGCCTCGGCGCCAATGCGCGCGTTCGTCGCCTCGACCGTGGACACTTGGGCGAACTCACCGACGAACACGTCGTTCAAGATGGCGTTCGGCCCGATGCGCGCTCCTCTCTGAATGACGCAGTGACCCTTCAAGACCGTGCCCGGCAGGAGCGAGACCTCGGGGGCCAGTTCGACATCGGCGTCGATGTAGGTGTTGAGGGGACTCCAGATAACCACGCCACGGCTGAGCCACTTCTCGTTGATCCGGCCGCGCAGCACCGACTCGGCCCCGGCCAACTGCACCAGGTCATTGACGCCGGCCGCTTCGCTGGAGTCCTCCAGCAACAGCGCCTGGGTGACGTGACCGGCTTCGTGTAAGACCGCGATGAGGTCGGTCAGGTAGTACTCGTGCTTGGCGTTCTGGCGACCGACGCGGCGCAGTGCCGGACCGAGGAGACTGGCCCGCACCACCATGATCGAGGTGTTGATCTCGGTGATCAAACGTTCGTCGGCGCTGGCGTCACGCTCTTCCACGATTCTGGCAATGGCCCCGGTCTTGGCGTGCACGATGCGCCCGTAGCCCGACGGGTCCTCGACCTCGGCCGTCAAGACGGTCAACGCCGCCTGACTCTCGCGGTGCACCTCGAGCAGTCGGGCCACCGTGCTCGGTCGTAGCAGCGGCGTGTCACCGGGCAGGATCAGGACGTCGCCGTCACTGGCGCCCAGCTCGTCGTCGATGGTCGGCAGCGCCACCGAGACCGCGTGGCCGGTGCCGAGTTGCTCGCTCTGTTCGACGAACATGAGATTGACGTCGGCGCGGGCCCGTTCGGTCAGCGCCTTTTCGACCCAGGTGGCGCCGTGGCCGACCACGACCACCGTCGCGCGCACGTCGTCTTGCGCCGCGGCGTCCAGCACGTAGAGCACCATGGGCCGTCCGCACAGGTGGTGGAGCGGCTTGGGACGGGTCGACTTCATCCTCGTTCCCTCGCCCGCAGCGAGTACCACGACGCAGGTTGGTCGGCTCACCCCACCATCTTTATCATTCTTCCTTTACGATTCCAATCATGAGTGAATTCACGTACGACGAGTTCTCCTACTTTCACGAGAACCTGAACGAATGGGACATCGAACCGTACGTGCCGAACGTCCGACGTTTCTTCGTTACCGTCGACGGCCTGCGACAGTTAAGCGGACTGCGTTGGGGAAACGGTGATCCGGAATTGACGTTGCTCCACGGCGGCGCACAGAACGCCCACACCTACGACACGGTCGCGCTCGCCCTGTCGCGACACTCACTCATCGCCCTCGACCTGCCCGGTCACGGTCACTCCGATCCCTCGATCTACCCGGCGTCGGCCATCGCCAGTCACGCCCTCGACGTCGCGCGTGCCCTCGAGCAGCTCATCACCCCGCCGCGTCCGCTCGTCGGCATGTCCCTCGGCGGCTTGACGGCGCTGCTGGTGGCGCACGAGCGTCCCGACCTGGTGAGCGCGTTAGTACTCATTGACATCACGCCGGGCGTCAACGCCGACAAGGCACGCCACATCACCGACTTCGTCAACGGCCCGACGTCTTTCGAGGACTTCGACGCGTTGCTCGAACGCACGAAGCAACACAACCCGACGCGCTCGGAGTCGTCACTTCGTCGCGGCATCGTGCACAACGCTTTGCGTCGCGCCGACGGTTCGTGGGTGTGGCGACACCAACAACACGGCCAGTCCGACCTCGAGGCGCCCCCCACCGGCGACCTCTGGGAGAAGCTCTCGGAGTTGTCAATGCCGGTCACGCTGGTACGCGCCACGGGACCCGGTTCCGTCGTCGACGACGAGGACGAGACCGAGTTCCTGCGACGGCTCCCGAACGCGACGATCGTGCACGTGGCCAACTCCGGCCATTCGGTCCAGGGCGACCAACCGTTGGTCTTGGCCACTCTCCTCGAGCATCACGCACTGGGGGTGGTGTAGCTGGCGGGGGAGGGCTCGAACCTCCAACCTACGGATTCAAAGTCCGTCGTTCTGCCGATTGAACTACCCGCCACCACTGATGCTGGGACAATCTTCCGAGATTCTTAGCGAATGTCTGGAGACGCTTAACACCAACCAGCAACACTAGAGCCTGTACCAATGATCTGAGAGAGCCGCGCCGTGACTACCGCCCCAAATTCGAACTCTTACATCGCGATCGTCGACGACGACGCCGCGATTCGTAGCGCCCTGGGACGGGCCCTGCGGATGGAGAACTACGACGTCGAACTGTTCGAAGACGGCCTCAGCGCCCTCAAGGCAATTCAACTGCGCGCACCCGACGCCATCGTGCTCGATCTGCAACTCCCCGACATCGACGGACTCGAGATCTGCCGGCGAATCCGGCGCTCCGGAGATTCGACGCCGATCTTGATGCTCACGGCGCGCGACGCCGTGAACGATCGCGTCGCCGGCCTCGACGTGGGCGCGGACGACTACCTCGTGAAGCCCTTCGACCTGGCTGAGCTCTTGGCCCGACTCCGCGCCCTGCTGCGACGTCACAACCTCATCGAGGGCGACGGCACCGTACTTCGCTTCGAAGACCTCTCGCTCAACCCGCAGACTCGTGAGGTGCGACGCGGGAATCGTCCGGTCGAGCTCACCAAGATCGAGTTCGACCTCCTGGAACTCTTCTTGCACCATCCCCGACAGGTCCTCACGCGCGACCAGATCCTCGACCTCGTGTGGGGCTACAACTTCGACTCCGGGACCAACTCCCTGGCCGTCTACATTGGCTATCTTCGTCGCAAGCTCGAGGAGGCCAACGAAGTGCGTCTGATTCAGACCGTGCGCGGCGTGGGCTACGCGCTTCGCGCCACGTGACTTTTCGATCGCGCGTCATCAGCGCGACGGTCGCGGCCGCCGCGATCGCTGTCATCCTCGGCTGCTTCGCCTCCTTCGTCACGACGCGCAATTCGCTCATCCATTCGGTAGACGTATCGCTCAGCGCCGAGTCGGCCCAGATGGGTCGAGGCAACGACTTCCACATCGGATTCTTCCTCGTACTGCCGAGCGGCCAAACGGTTCCCTCATCGAGCGGTCTCATCGACGCGACGGTCCTCGCCGTCGCCAAAGGCAAGGACCCCCAGGTCTTTCGCACCGTGGCGATCGGGACGCACAACTACCGCGAACTCATCGTGCCCCTCCCCGCCAATTCCGTGGAAACGTGCGCCAACGGCAGTGAATGCGTCATCAAGACGACGTCGGCGGAACTCTTCATAACCGACATCGACGGACAGGTGAACGAGTTACGCACC
>Ga0208586_1000332_pt1 | contig 18246 bp, 23 predicted proteins | sample NGESurshal072012_6_FD_184471 | JGI IMG/M metagenome (GOLD analysis project Ga0208586, IMG submission 184471) | Arctic peat soil microbial communities from Barrow, Alaska - NGEE Surface sample 53-3 shallow-072012 (SPAdes) | ecosystem: Environmental > Terrestrial > Soil > Wetlands > Peat ... | reverse complement strand
CAACCCGCGCATGTCATCGCATGGTCATTCTGGCGAAGGGCTCACCAGGCCGCCGCTCAACGCGCTCACCTCAAAGCAAAAAGACAACTGTAATGCTAGCGCGATCACGGGCGGCACTCATCGCTCGCGGTCCCACGCTGCGAGCATCCCTCTTTTTCTAAAATTCGACGGAGACAGCAATGTCGAAACAAGCTGACCGCGTGCGTAGCACGCCACGACGAACTGCGTCTGAGTTTCTGATTACCGTCAACCGGCTTCAAATCTCGTTCATGGTACGCGACCCCTTTGTTGCCGCGGCGTTCCGGGCCGCTGAAGACGATGGCTTGGCACCCGATCTGGTCGAAACCGATCATCCCAAACACCTGGACGGTGGGGCCGCAGAGGTCATCGGCGATACCGGACGGCAAATCCTGGCGTTGGTGGAGGGCTGATCCATGAAGCATGTCCCACCACCATCAGGCGAACCAGTCGAAGCCCTCGACAATCTAGCCATGGCGGTCCCGCCCAAGTGGGGTGAGGCCGTCTTGCGCCTCGCCAAGGCGACGGAGCGGGTTGCTGCGAAGCTGAACGAGCTGCCAGCCACCACGGCTGACGCTCAATACATCCCGAAGGCCCGCGAACTCGCAATGAGCCTGATCGATTTCCTGGATGGTCTAGAGGACGTCGACCAGGACAGCGCATGCGATGATGAGGCCTGCGACGACAACGAACTGGACGGCCCGGAAAATGAGGAGGACGAGGAAGGCGATCCCGACGAACCATCCATTGGCAGCGGTGCCGTCAGCGAATGGAACAACCAGGAAGATTGGGCAAGGCAGCCGGCCGCTATGCGAACACCGTCCGGCACGGACCTTGAAGACGAGCACGATGGGGCCGAGCCGGAACAGGAAGGGGACGACAGCCCGGATGACGAACCGTCCCTTGGTTGGACAATCGACGGCGTAGCCGGCAGCCAGAGCGGCGACGACCGGGAATTGCAGGATCATGCCTCCGTGCGCCCCAAAAGGAGGCGCAAGAAATTGGACCGAGCCATCACCGTCGAGGATCGAGGGTATGGCGGTCGAAAGGTCATACGCAACCTGTCCGGCCCGCAACGAGAGGCGTTGGCCGAACGAGTCGATCGCTTCGGGACGATTTCACTGGAATAGCGCTGGCAGCGAGTAGCCCAACGATAAGCCGCCCGGATCAGACCGGGCGGCTTTTTTTCGATCTATTCCCATTGTCCATGACTGACTGTGTCGCCAGGTGCCATTCGGGTCTGGGGTGCTTGGATGGCACAATTTGAGTCGCGTCGATGCCGAGTGTAGGCTAGCATTGGCTGGTCGAAGCTGGGGGGCTGCGAGCATGTCATCTATTCGAATAATGGCGGCAGCGGCGGCGGCGTTGCTATTGATAGTCAAATCCAGCGTTGCCTCGCCGGTCCTACTCGAGGCAAGCCTCGGGACACTTCCATTTGGACCATTTTCCCCAACGCAAATTATCAAAATCACGGGGACCGAAACCAATACTTCGACCGATCAACCCATCGCGGTCTGCGAAGCCGTTTGCGTTGGCGGACCAAACTCTTTCTCTTTCGGCGGCTTCGCATCTTCGCCCGTACCGGACGGGTTCTATACCTTTACGTTCAACGATCCAGCGACGAATGAGCTTTTCCTTGATAGTGCTGCCGGCATTCTGCTTCCCGGACAAACTAAGACCTTTGATTTCGGCGAGCTGATCCCGATCGGGACCGTTCCCGATGGTACCTATTCCTTCTCCACCCAATTGCAGCTCTTCGCGGCCACGGTAGATCGTCCGATGCTTGGCGCGTCGAATTTCGGCGGAACGTTCGAGGTCCAAAGCGTCCCCGAACTCTCCACCTGGGTGATGATGATCCTCGGCTTCGGGGGCTTAGGCTTCATCGCGCATCGCCGTAAGCGCTGTGTGCTACTCCCAGCCTGATAACATCACCATCAGCGCGGATTTTTTGAGGTAGCCGGCCCTAAGTATCAGGGTGCTGGTGCCAACCGCGCCTATTGATAGTACTGGGTGGTGGAACATTCGCTGACGGCTCTGCGGAGCTTCCTTCTTTCAGCCGCTTGGATGCAGCGCGCGCTCGGTTCTGCACGTCGATCATGCGGCCACGGACGTCATCGAGCGCAGCTTTTTTCTCGTCGTCGGTGGCGCTGCTCCTATTAATTCTCTCCTGTTGCTGGCGCAGGCGGCTCATTTGCTTGGCGGCACGATCGAAGATGCTGCTCTCCGTCACCGCCTCGCGGTGGTCTTGAATAAATTGCCGCGCCTCATCGACGTTGACGCCTGAACGGATATCCTTTCTGGCCTTGTCGATCGCGCCCTTTTCTTCTCTGGCCTCACGCCGGGCCTTGGAGTAGGCGACCGAATCCGCCTGATCGTAGTCGATGCCGCGAAACACGCGGGCAATCGGCGTCTCAGTCGGCTTAGGAGCCTCGCCGCGGTAGAGAGAACCCGCGGTCGATCCGACCTCCATTCCGAACCGCTTCTGCGATCCGAATAGCTGGTCGGCGAGTTCGCGAATGCTCTCGGGATAAGCGTCCAGAAAGCCAGACGAATAGGGCGTGCCGCCAGTGAGCGAATTGAGGCCTTTGGCTGCCCACTTCCACCCCTCTCCGGTGCTATCGCGACCGTTTTCCGAGGCTGGCCCCTTCTGAAACTGGCTGTCATTATGGACCGACGCGCCGGTCCAAGTTTTGTTGTTGGCGACGTGGACCAGCGGCTTGATCAGTTCCGGTGTGATCAGGTCGGTGAGGTTGCCGGTCTCACCGAATGGCGAGAACGCCATCAAGCCGGACTTGATCATGTCGACCAGATGCTCGGATGTCGGGATACTGCTCTTGATGGCGCCCAATTCTGACAGCAGCATCCCGGTCAGGTGATATCCGATCGATGTCGGCAGCGCATAGTTGAACGGAGACGGCAGCACATATTTTTCCGGGCGACCCTGCTCGTCCCGCTCCAGCGGGTTAAGGAAGACCATTCCCAAGGCACGTTCCCACGGCGGCACTTTTTCAAAGAACGGCACGCCGTCCTTGTCGCTGCCGCCGAGCAGGTAGTTGTTGAGCGCCAGCGCGACGCCTGCGCCGAACACCCCCAAGAACACGTTACGCATCCGCGCCGATTGATTCATGGCGCCGGCCATCCGCATTCCGGTATTGACCGATACCTTGAAGAACGGCAGCAGCGTTCCGGCGACGTTGGCAACCAAGCCGGCCTTCTGGTAGTTCACCGTGGCATTGAGCGAGCGGTGCGCCGACGCCTGCGGCGTCATGCCCTGATCGCGGGCCTGCGCGTAGGTTGCAAGCCGCGTGGCATTGTCCCAGGTATTGAATATCTCATCGACCTTGCCGGTGACCCGGTGCAATATCTGCAACGGATTGAGCTGCGTTTTCCCGGTTAGGTCGCGGAGGTCGCGCGTAAGTTCATTCTTGATGTTATTGATGTCGCGCATCTGGCGGAAAGCCATCTGGCCGCCCTGCGACTTCATCTCGTCCCAATACTTGCCGAGTTGGCCGGCATCGATGCCCTTGTTGCGCTTGGCAATCGCGCGTGAGGCACGGCCGATCTGCGGCATCGCATCAGCTATCCACTTCGCGGAACTGAACTTGCCGGTGTCCTTGAGCTGCTGGGCGTTCAAGACGCCTTCCATCATGTAACGGCCGAGGAAGTGCCGCGCCGCGAAGTCGGGGCTATAGTGCGTCCACATCGACTTGAGCTTGTTGACGCCGAGCAGCATGTGGCGCAGGCCCCAGAACGTCCACGGCGAACTGCGCAGGATCGATTGCGCCAGCTTCTCGCTCTTGAACAGCATGGTCCGGGGAATGCCGTTGCGCTTGAAGTTGACAGCGCCCTTTTCCTGCGCGCCGCGACCGCCATCGGTCATCTTGACGAGGCCGGTCCTGGCGTCGACGGTTTTTTGCGGCGTGCCTTTGTTGGCGGAAACGATGTCCTTGACGTTGACGCCGTTCTTTTCCAGCGCAGCAAATGCATCCCAGATCGAGTTATAGTGCATATTGCGCTCGCCGCGCTCGATCGTGCGGTAGGTTTGATCGATCAGATGCACCAGCGGGTTGTCGGCCTTGGATTTGCGGCCGAAGGCGCGCTTGGTCTCTGGCCCCTGAATGCCGAGCGCGGAATATTTGCTGTTGCCGAAATATTCTTCCGGGTTTTCCTCCGGTGTCTCTTCAAACCCGGCATAGGGGATATAGTCCTTTCCGTTGCGCTTCCAGTCTTCGATGGTGTCGCGGGTTTCCAACCCGAAATGCACCATCATCTCGCGGTTGAAGTTCACGATGTCGCGGGTACGTTTCCAGATGTCCTTGAAGGCTTCGCTTTTCGGGCCGCTCTCATATTCTTTGATCTTGTCGCGAGCCTCTTTGTTTGAGAAGCTGGAACCGCCCGCGATGGTGTCATCCCGCATGGCATCGTTGAAAGGATGGCCGGGCTTATAGAGTTTGGAGATGTTACGATTGCGCTCTTGTGCACCCTTCGCCAACAGATAATCGCCGATGTCCTCGCGGCTGATGCGAGCCTCGTTGGCCGCCTTCACCAATGGGTCGAGATACTGCTTTTTGAATTTGGTCGAATCATCGACGATCTTGCCGCTGATGAGGCCCTTCTTGATGTAGAACTGCATCGCATCCGGAAGCTTGCTGGCTTCCGGAAATATCTTCGCCGCCTCTTCCGGCGTTAGGCCGAGATAGCGGGCCTCGATCTCCTTTTGCAGCAGCTTCTCGCGGTAGCTATAATCCTCCAGAACCTCGTGCATGTCGGCGCGCCTACTGTCCGAAAACAGGTTTGCGATCTTGTTGCTGACGCGATTATTGGCGGCGGTGCGCTTGTTGAAGATCGACGCCAGTGCGTCGTCAGCAGGTCCTAGATCTTCCTCGAAAACTTCCGGCGCGCGACGGTCAGACTCGCGGCGGGGTGTATCCCCCGCACGATCCGCATGTTTGCCCTCATAGAGGTCGCCGTAGATGTCGTTGTAGGTCCTGAAGCCCATTCCCCGCAGCTTGTTCGCCAGCGCGCGGAGCGCTTCCCACAGCCGTTGCCACCAGCGGCGGACCGAAACGTGGATGCCAGCGCCGGGGTTTTCGACGCCTTCTATCCTCTCCTTCATGTACTCTTCGGCACCGACCGCCCGAATTTCCTCCGGCGCCATGCCCTCGATTTCGGAATCGCTATAGCCGCGTTTCTTCTGTATCCACTTCGCAATCGCGGGCGTCTCGCGCTCCATCAGCGCGCGCTCCTGCGGGGTCTGTAGCTGGTACTCGCTGGCATGATAGGCCTCGTGGAAGGCCGTCTCGTCGATGCCATCGGTGAGCGCGAGTCGAATGATGTGCCGGTAGGGATAATACATCCCCTTGGCTTTGGCATTCTCGCCGAGATCGCCCCACCGGGCCTTCGCGGGTTCACCAAGTCCGATCAAGCCATTCTGGAAATGGACTTTGACATGCTCGCCGAGCAGACGCTTCATCAGGTCGCGGACGGCGCCTTCGATCGGCGCTCGCTGCTCTGGCGGAAGCAATTTTTCGGTGCCCTGTTTTGCCAAACCAAGAGCGATGCTCCGTTCGGCGGCGCGCTCGACCGCGCTGTCGGGGTCCATGCCCTCGTCGGCGACCAGTCTGGCGGCGGCGTTGTAGAGGTCGGCCGGCAGATCGGTATAGCCGGCATCGGCGATGTTGCGGCGGGCCTCGCCGTAATCGGCCTCGTCGCGCTCCTGCTCATGGCGCGCGCGTTCGGCCGCCAGTTCCTTCTCGCGCTTGCCTTGCGCCAGTTCCTCGCCCTCGGCTGCCTGGCGCTGGCCGCGGAGTTCATTGTCGATGGCGTCAAGGAAGTCCCTGATGGTGGAGGTCTTTTCGCCATCGCCGCGGAGATAGCCGGCTTCCTGCGCCGCCTCGCGCATGCGGTCGAGCGGCTGGCCGGACGGCCGCACCACGCCGAAAAAGCCCTTGCGGCCCGGCAATTGGACGCGGTGGCTGCCATTAAGGTCGAGCGCATTGAGTTCGGGATGCGGTGCAATCCCGCCCTTGCTGGCAAGGAATTGCAGCAGCGACAACGGTTCGGCCGGGGCCGCCTTCGCGGCGACCGCTGCCGGCGGAGCCCCAGCACGCTCGCCGGTCGATACGGCCGTGTCCTTCGCGCCGCCGATCTTCTCGCCGAAGTCCTCGATCTTGCCCTTCGGCACCTCGCGCATGCTAGATGCCGCTTCGCGCTCGGTTCCCAATATCCCTTCGACTTCTTTGCCGTAGGCGTTCGAAGCCTCCAATGCAGTGAGGAATTTCTGCCTGACTGCATTCTCGATTACGGCGTGGCCGAAGGCAGCCGCCACATCCATGTCTGGATGTTCAGCCATCAACTCGGCAGCGCGGCGGATGTCGACCTGTGCCACCCTGTCGGCGTCGGAGCCCAGCGCCGCTTCAACGGCGCGAGTGTGTTCAGCAGTCACCTCTACTTCGCCGCTTTCCGCGCTGACGTCTTTCCCGCTTTCGTGCTCCACGGGCTTGATTTTGTCGGCGGTGTCGAGCCACACCTTGAATTGCTCGGGCGTCATCGCCACCATGCCGCCAATGCGGCCAGCCGCTTTGTCGGTGAACGAATTGACGTAGGCGTGCATTGCTGAAATCGGATCGGTGAACCCGGCTAAAACCTTGTGTTCATCGTATTGGCCGGTCGCTGGATCATGTTGATTGAGGACGAAAATATGGGGACTCGTTGGGTGGGCCCCCACAAATATGTCCATGTCCTGCCCGTCCGAGCCCTTCACGCCTTTAATGCGTCCATAGGCGGCATGATCGAGCGTGACTTCCCAAGGCTTGCCGTCAGGTCCAATCCCGCGCCGAGTTTGGCCGACGCCGGTCTCGATCGAGATATTGCGCCGTCCAGTGAGACCAAACTGCGGGAGGTCCATGTGGCATGGCGATAATTCGAGGCCAATGCCTGTGCTGGCGTCGGCTCGGCCGCCCGGGCCTTCACGACGTCATTCGCGGTCGCGGGCCGGATCGGTTCCTCGCGCGTGCCGGCTGCGGTCGGTGGCGGCTCGGGTGCTTTCGGCTGCTCGGTCGAGCCGGCCATCGCCTCCTGGAATTTCTGCCGCCGCTGTTCCGACGTCATGGCATCGACCCATGCCGGATTCCATCCCTTTCGGATCAGCCCGTCGCGCTCGGCGCGCGCAGTCGCGGCTTCGCTGCGGGCAGCGGCCTCTTCCGGGGTTTCCGGCTTGGCCGTGTAACCGGTCGACGAGGTGTTGCGGAGTTGATCATTCAGTGTGTTGAAGAGGTCCGCGTCCGACATTCTCGAGACATCGACGGTCGGCTCGAAGGTCCGCATGACCTTTTCCATTTTTGCCCTTGTTCGGGCATCCATCGTGAAGTCTTGAGTCTTGCCCTGGCCGGAGCCGGAAGGCGGGTTGCTCGGCTCGGCCTCGGCCTTCGGTGCTTCCTGCTGGCGCTGCTGACCACCCGGGTCGGCATTGCCTGCACCTGGTCCGCCAGTCTCGGGACCCGGTTGCGGGCCGGATCCAGTCGGCGGCGGTTCGGCTTCGGGACCGGCTTTCGGCCCCGCGTCTCCGGGTGTTGGCTGCCGGCGCTGCCAGCTTCCAGTGCCCGCGCTCGGACTGGCTTGACCCGCATCGGCGCCCACGTCGGAAAAGTCGGGCTCGGGTGGCGGAATGTCCTCGCCCGGCGCGCGGGCCTGCGGGCCGGCTGCGGCTGGCTGCGGCTGTTCGGCGGGAGCGGCCTCGCCCGGTCGGCCCTCGGCCGCATGGTGCAAGCCGCCCATGCCCGCGCCCAGGATCAACTCGGCAATGAGCCGCTTCTGGTCGAGCGTGTAGCCAGCCTTCGGGTCATAATCCTTGGCGATCTGCTGGAGAAGCCATTCCTGTGCTTCGCCGGCGCCGGCGAAGGCGGCACTCGATGTCGCGGCTTTGGCCACAAGACCTTGGGCATACTTACCGGCGCCGAGCGGCAGCGAACCGAGCACGCCGGCGACAAGGGCGGATTTGCTGGCGGCGCTCGAGGCGGTATTGTCGTCGGCACCGGCCTTCTTGGCCTGCTCGTAGACGTTGCCATAGGTGTCGGCGGCCATGCCGACCGCGCCGGCGCCCATTCCAGCGAGCGGGTTGATTGCGGTCATCAGCGCGTATGGCGCGATCGCGCCGCCCATCTGGCTGACCTTGCCGAGAACGGTGTTGCTTTCCTCTGGCGTCAGAGCAGGGGCGACGCTCTTGATCGCCTTGCCGGCGCTGACCACCGGGCTCGCGGCGACCGCCTCGCCGGCCGTGGCGATATTGCCGGCCGCATCGGTCGGTACTGGATTGGCGGCAAACTCATTGCCTTCCGGCGCTTGTCTGCCCAAGCCGGTAGCCGCAACGGTGCCGAGGCCCTGCACGATTCCGCCGGTGGAATTGACAAGACCAGCGGTCGCACCCTTGACCGCCGTCAGGGGGTTGATGGCGTCAGGTCCCGGCGCTTCGGCAGGCCGCGGCTCCGGCAGCGGTACTATCTCGTCGGCAGGGGTGCCGAAGGCCGACAGGTCCGGCAGATCGCCAATTGGCGTCCCCTGCGATGAAAAGTCAGGTTTACCGCCGGATGTCTTCTTCTCGGGTTCTTCAGGCGCCGCGGACTCATCGGGCGGCTTCGGCATCGACAGTTTGCGATTGAGCCGATTCAGCACCATGTCCGCATTGGCGTACTGTGGCAGGTCTGGCAGAATCGAGCGGGACACACGGTCGAGCACGCTGTCGGCGGTGAAGTCTGGGCCTGATCCGATCGCGTCGTCGAGCGACATCAGTTTTTTCCCGCGCCGGCGAGGCCATGTTCCAACTGGAACCGCCGGATGGCGTCGCTGATCGCGTTCGGCTCGTTGGTTGTGACGTCGACCGTCTGGCCGTCCGGAGTTTTAGCTGGGACCGTGGAAACCTTGCCGCTGGCCTCGAACATCGACTTGACCATGGCGGCCGATTCTTTCGGCGCCATCGCCAGCCGGTCGGCGTTGAGCTGCGAGAAGTGCAGCAGCATGATGTTGTAGATCAGCACCTCGCGCTCGAACATCAGTCTGAGCTTATCGACGTCAAGCGGACGAAGTTCGGCCAAATCCTTCTGGATCAGATTGAGTTCTTCCGCCGTCAATTGGTTGTCGACGACGGACGCTGCCGGATGAGGCTTCCGGTTTGTCTTCTTGATATGCCTGGCGATGAAGCGCTGAGCACCGGAGAGCGAGATAGCATAGCCTGCGGTAACCATCTTGGCGTGGAAGGTGCGGACCGTGGGCTCCAGCATCGCACGGTAGACAGCCGCGCATTGATCGACCGTGGGCGCGCCGAGGGATTTGGATTCGACCGAGGGCTCATCAGTCACGCGGGTGGTCTGCATCGCATCCTCGCGTGAACGGATCTCGTGGCATTCAGGACCATCAGTCGTCCTCCGCTAAGTCAGGCGCGGCGGCGGTGCCCGGCATCGGGCCCGGGGGCGCCGGCGCTGACGGCGCGGAGGCGGCTGGTGCCTGCGCATCCTCGCTCTGGTCACCGCCCTCATTCTTGCGGATATAGATCTTGCCATCGGCCGGGTTCTTGTAGGCCTGTCCGGGTTTCACATAGGCATCGAACTGTTGCTGGATCGACTTCCCGTTCCCCGTAAAGACATGGGGATTTTGCGGTGTGCCAGGTGGATTGTTGATGTTGGCTTGGATCTGCGCCGGATTGAGGCCGACGCCGGTGAGGTACATGGCCTGCTTTTGCTGCACGAGTGCGGTGTGCGCGGCTTGTGCCTGTTCGATCTCTTGCGGCGTGGCGTTGCTGGTGACCAGCTTCTCAAGCACCTTCTGGCTGGCGCGGATGTCAGGATCCTTGGCGAGCGCGTTCTGGGCGTCGATAAACTTCTGCGAGTCCGGCTTGTTCCATGCCGAGCTTTTCTTGCCGCCCGGTGTCGCCGATGCCTCATCGTTGGCGAGCTTGCCCTTGAGATAGTCGGCATAGTTCTTGTTGTAGGCCGCCTTGTCGCCGGCCGATTGGGCGCTGATCGCGAGCTGGAGCGATTTGAGTCGCTGGTCATAGCCGGTGTCGGACGCTTTCTGGCCGCCTTCCATGGCAGCGCCGGCGGATCCTGCGAATGCCGCAAGGCCTGGCTTGTTCCAGTTGGCGCCGACCGATTTCAGCCCGGCACCAATCCCCCCCATAATCTCGCGTCCCTGGTTTCCAGCCTGCGCTGGCGTGATGCCAAGTGCGCGACCAAGCGCGGTCTGCTGCGGGCCGGGCGTGACTACCGACGGCGCGGTCGGGCTGCTATCAGGGTTAGGTGCGGGAGGGGCGAGCGATACAGGGGGGCCGGGAGGAATGCCGGTGCCGCTGGTCGGGGTGGCCGCAGGAGGCATTCCGGGCCGCGGCTGCTGGATTGGGACCGGCGGCGGCGCGGGTCCGGCGCCCGTCATGCCGCCGGCAATATCCGTGGTCGAGGGATCGATCGGCGCACTATTCTGGACTAGCGGTGGAGTCGGCGCTGGCGGCGGTGTGGCCGCGCCGCTGCTCTGAAGCGCCTTGATTCGATCCATCAGTGATGCGGTTGGAGATCCGGTTTCATCCGGACCAAGCGGTGCCGACCCAGGCGAGGCATAGTTGTTGGTGGCGTTCACCATTGGTTGCGATGAACTGCCCATCGAGGATCCGATGCCTTCTGTTAGCCAGTCTAAAAGGCTCATTTGTTCTTAACCTCGCGCCGGCGCTTTTGCCGCGTTGGCGTCGCGCGGCTGATTGGCTTGCTTATCCAATGGAGACCGTCTCCTGATCGAATGATGTTCATAGGTCCCTGACGGTGTGGCGATGAACTGAGCATGATTGGGGAGCGGTCGGGCACTGTGGGGCCTCAACTGGAGTCCCATATTGCGAAAGATCTAGAAGATTGTGCTGAGTTTCGTCATCCGCTTCTTGCCTGCGCGTTGTGGCGCGCTTTGCGAGCGATCTGGCAATTAACTTGAGAAGTTTGCGCATATAATCTCCATGGCCTTGATAGAGTCCTGACTTGACCCAACACACACGTTAAGCTTCCACGGTCTTGACGAGCTGAGCAGGATCGATCCCGTCTGCCCGCAATCGATCGAGCAAGGCGGCCCGGATATACCCGGCCCTCGATGTCAGCTGTTTATCGGCGGCGTCGGAGAGCGCCTTTGTTAAAAATTCCGGCGCGCGGATCTGGATCAGTCTGTCGCAACGGGTTAGCTGATTCATCGGTCCACCATGACTGCGCATTGCATGCGGTCATCATTACTGGCTGAACCGACGAACCGGAACATCAAGACTGTTGATCTTGCGAAGATTGCGGAAATTCCGGAAATTGCGGAGATTGAGACGAGCTAAGCTGCACCGCGGGCTCGATGCCCTAACAATCCCAGAGCTAGCGTCACGCGCCGGCGCGGCCCATGCGGTCGATGAAGCGGCAGGCGTCCTGTAAGGCAATATCGGATGTGGACCAAGCTGTCGCAACGTCGAGTTCGTGAAGAATAACGCCATCGACGACGAAGGATTCGTGATCGCTGCGGCGAACGCGGGCGTACCAATTATCGCGGCCCTCTTCGAACAGCTCGACGGTGAAGTCACGATAAGTATGGTCGGGCATCACTGATGGACACTTTGGACTACCGCTCGTTCCTGCTGTCCTTCCCCTATGCGGCGCTGCTGCGGGAGGCCGAGCGCGCCAACGCCGTGCTGATCAATATTGAGTTTGCTTTCGCGGCTCAATCGCCAGATGTGGAACGGCACCCAGATGATCAGGCGGAGCAAGACGATCGCGGTGGCGATCTGAATCCAAATCACGCCGCCCAACTCCCTCAGCATGATCTCGAGCCGCGCGCCCCACGGCTCGGGCACCTGATCTGCGATCGACTCGATCGAATGGGTCATGAACCGAAGCCAATCCCGAATCCAGTCCGGGTGGTAAAGGAAGGCGGCGAAGATCAGGGCCCAGGTGGCAAGCATGGTGAGAAAGCGGAAGGTGTGCGCCTTGGCCAATTGGCCGATGGTCGGACGGTTGGGGGCGGGCAGCATCGGAGGCAACCCGTTGAACGCGATTTTGATCCGAGCGGGCCCGGTGTTGCTATCGCCGCGCGATAATCACGCCGATCAGGAACGCGATCCCGAGAGCTGGCAGCGGCGCCTGCCGCACGAGCTTGGTCAGCACGTCCAGCGGCATGTCGGGTTGCCGTGCAGCGTCGACAACATCACTGACGCGACGGGTCGCGCTCTGGATGGTTTCGGTTGCCTGGTCGAGGGTCGATTTGGTTTCGGGCTGCGGATCGAATTCGGTCATGGGCGAAACCTCCGGTGTGCAGACCACAATGGGGTCCGCCCGCGAAGGTTCCGCCCGCGCGTCCGCCCTGGCCGCCTATGACGGTGCAGCCGTCAGCCGGCCAATGGTGGTATGCGATACTCCGAAGGTCCGGGCGATGTCGGTCAACGCCTCGCCGGCGTCGCGTCGGGCAATGGCTTCGCGCTGCTGATGCGGCGTCAGCTTGCTCGGCCGGCCCATGTGGACACCCGCGGCCTTCGCTCGGGTCCGTCCTTCGCCGGTGCGGGCTCGGATCAGTTCGCGCTCGAACTCAGCGAGGCCGCCCAGGATCGTCAGCATCAGCCTGCCGTGCGCCGTGGTGGTGTCAGCCCAGGTATCGGCCAACGACTTGAAGCCGGCGCCACGCTTGGCGATCTCGTCCAGGATGTTGAGCAGGTCGCGCGTTGATCGCGCCAGCCGATCCAACCTTGTCACCACCAGCGTATCGCCATCCGCCAGTCTCGAGATGACCTTGCGCAGCGCGGCCCTGTCCGTCTTGGCCCCGGATGCCGTCTCGCTGTAGGTCTTTGCGCAGCCGGCGGTTCGAAGTGCCGCATCTTGCGCTGCCAAGGTCTGTCCGTCCGTGCTCACCCTTGCATAGCCGTAAACCGTCATTTCACACCTCGACTTTTGGGCATAACTTTCGCACAGAATAAGCCATGTGTTTTCAATGTCAATAATTTTGAACGAAAGTCTTGAATTTTGCACATAGGGACGGGCGGGTGGACGGACAGTTGCGCTTGGAACGAATCCGGCCGGCGCAGCAACTCACCGGATGCCCACCTGCCCCCCAGTGGCATCTGCTGAATAGCGGCCTCAGCTCCCCCGAGCTGGGGCCGTTTCACATCCCGCGATATCGCCCTGGCGGTCCCGCGAGCACGGCCGACCGATCTGCGCGGCATCAGCCGACCGAGCCCAGGCCGCGTAGCGGTTCAGGCGCCGCGACCCGCCAGACCAAGCCGGCAGCGCCTGGCGCGTTCCTAGGCCCGGAACAGCCGGTCACTTCAGGCGTTGGGAACAAATGGACAGTCAATCAAAGCGTGAAATCTGGTTCTTGGCGATCGGCACGATCCTCGTCGAGATGCCCATAGTCGCGATCGCCGCCCTGGTGCTGGCGACCCACTGACCGACCGGAATTCGGCGCCGGTTCGGATCCCGCTTCCGCGATATTCCTTCAGCTCAAGGACCCAGCCTGCCCGGCGAGGTAGGTCTCCAAGGACCACGAACCCGACGGCCTGGCGATCGCGCTTCGATCATTGGCTTGTCCCGGTGCGCGCCGGTGGCGCGCCTATTGAGCGACGCCACGGTTGACCACGGCGAGAAGATAACCTTCGGCGAGCCCACCCCGCTGTCTCAGGTGCCGCAGGTGTGCCTCATGAGACGGCTTCCGTCTCAGGGGGTGTTTCAGGGGTTGTCTCACCCCTGTATCGGGGGTGTTTCATGCCTGGCTCAGGGGTGGTTCAGGGGGTGTATCAGGGGGTGCCTCATGAGTGAATCAGCAGCGGGTCCATAGGTTTAGGATCGATGTCCAAAAGTGGGGCGTTGCGAATCGCTGCGAGGAGGCTTGGTCGAGGCATCGACGTCCAAACCAGTGACGCAAAAGGGGTAAGGCTGGCGCCGACAGGCGCTCAAGGCGGCTGCGGCTCGACCTCTGGGAGGTGAATGCGTGGCCATAGATTTCCGCCCCCGTTTTGGGCGGGGGCGGCCTTCTACTTTTCGGGGTGGCCCGTGCCGGGCTTGGTCATCTTGGACCCCTTGCCGTCTTCGATCCTGCCTTCGTTGCGCAAATCGCGACCTTCCTGCGCTTTACGTTGGCTTTCGGGAGACTTACCGTGCTCGTTAGCCTCCTCCTTGACGAACCCTGCACCTTCCTTGATTTCGCCCTTCACACTCATGTCGTTCTCCTTTTCGCCACGGTCCACCCGTGTCCGTAGGAGGAACACGCCAAGGGCTAATTTGCTCCTTCGGCCGGGAATTTTAATGCGGTCCAAGCTCCGAATTGAGGCGGAACGTACGGAACAATTTCGTCTAACGACGAAGGATTCAGCGAGTAGCAAAGCACAGGATCACAGGTTCACACACGAAACGTGTCCGCGTGCTCACCGCTCCTCATCGGTGTGCGTCCACTTGTAGGGCGTAATCTCCCGCTTCTCGGTCAGCTTGATCATGTGCACCGGCGGGGCGTAGCGGCCCTTCCGGCAGGACCGGCATTTCAAGGACGCTTCGAGCTTCCAAAGCGGCGTTTCTCGCGGGCGTCGGATGGCGTCGAGCGGCAGGCTGGCGCGGGTCTTACAGCGGTTGCATTCCACCTCGAGCCAGCTCAGGCCACCGTTGAGGCATTGGGCGATTGCCGACGATGGGTAGTGGGTCAGTTTGATTGTGGCGGGCGGATGGGTTGGAAAAGGTCCGATTCCGCGCGCATGTTGGCAACATGAGCAAATCTCCCCGCGTCACCTTTTCCAGCAAGCGCATTGCCGACAACGATTGGCAAATTGAGGCCCACTATCCCGGCGCCGAAATTCGGCACATCAAGGGTCTCGTGAGCAAGGCCGATGCTGACGAGTGGATGGGTGGAGAGCGCAAGATTGCGTGGCTGAGATCGCAGGGTTACGCAAAATGACTCCCAAACGCCCTAGGGACCCCAACCAGCTCGCTAGGTCGATTATCGACATAACGACGGGGGAGAAGGCGGTCGCGTTGGGCAAAAATAAAAATGGTGGGAAGGCTAGGGCAAGCGCCCTGACGGCTTCCGAGCGCCGCGAGATCGCTTTGCGGGCGGCTTCTTCTCGGTGAGGCCTGGAACGGCCCGCTCACACTCCGCCATCCGATTTTCAAGGGCGTGCGGGAGGATCTGTGAACGCGGGTCATGGCACACGCGATAATGGTGGGAAGGTCCGCAGGAGTTATTCCGGTTTAGTCGGCTCGGTGCTGCTCACCGGGTCGGACGCCGGGAATGTATCCTCGAGACCCCTATCGAGCTTACTGGGCATTTCCTTGTCCGCCTTTTGGGCCTGCTTCGGGTCTGCCGCGTGTTTATCAGTCGGCGCCGGATCGAACCTCTGAGCCATGACGGCCTCCAGTGTAGTGCGGGCAACGCCTTCGGCGGCATAGCGTTCCGTGACGCCTTGGGAACCAACGGGATCGAAGGCGGTTGGTGGCCGGGACAGCACGGGAGGAATCGCTGATGGCGACAAATCAAGACGGCCGGATTGTTGAGACGGCGACCGAGGCGCGACAAGCCGAACCTGGGCCCAGCATCCTTATGGTATTGAACTTCAGCGTCGCTTTGGCCGCTGTCGCACTTAGCGTCGTCTGGTTTATCTTCTTCCGAACGTGACGCCGAAAGATTTTGAAAGCTTGCCGCTGTTCGTGGCCAGGGTTCATGTGATGAAGCGCCGCGGCTTAAGCTGACGAGAAAGCTCAAACCACCAAACTCTCACGAGATCCATCCGACAATGCTCGTGGGGGCAGAGTACGACGCTGCGCTAGTAATCGATTTTGCGTTTTCTGCTTAGTTCGATAATCGGCCGGTCCAGTTCACGAGGCGGTTTCCTTGTCCGCCTGACCGGATCGAGTTTTCAGGATTTTGGCGCGCGCGGTGACCGACGCAGCGCTGCGCCGTAGGGCAACGGCTATGGTCAGGTATGGCTTGCCCGCCGCCCTCAATGCGAGCAGGCGCGCGTCGTCCTCAGCCGTCCACCTCGTATTGCTTTTCCTCGCCATGTCCGCACCCAGCAAGCGGTGCTTCAACGCCATTAAGGACGCGGCAGTTCCCTCAAATGAACCGCTACCATTGAGAGCGGCAATGAGCCAACATTACAAATTAGATCAACAATTCAGGCCCATCAGAAATCTGATCCGAATGATTCAGGGAAAAATTTAAGCAGTAAAGACGTCGTTGTTGACAGCTTTAAGTTACAAAGTGAACAGACGAGCGCCTTTGATTTCGGCATCGGCCCGAACTGGCCGGTGAAATCTTTCTTATCGCCCGCAACTATTCACACTCTGCGAACGTCTCCTCTCAGGGAGGACGAACAATGGCAAACCCAGAGGGGGTGACGAAAGCCAAATTAACGACGAGTTTGATGCGCTTTCGGCTGATGGAGGCGGAGACCACGGACCCTATCGCGATGCGCTTCTTGCACGACATCGTGGTTGATCTTGAAGCGGAGTTGGATAAGCGGCACCGCGACGACGCGGTGCTCAGCGGCAACTATCTTCAAAAGTGAACCGAGGTTTGTCAGTGCTCTGAGACTCAGGTAGAATGATTCTCGTGATGCAACCACCGAAAAACGTCCACTCTGTTTTGGATTTGGAAGCCGAAGCCAAGCTGGCTCTTGACCGGGCCCGCGCAATGCCGCGCGGGTCTGAGCGAAGCGAAGCTTTGAAAGAAGCCGGTAGGCTGCAATGGGCCGCCGATCTGACGCGCATCCTGGAGGCCGTAGAGGCGCGCAGACGCAAAGCCCGCGTGGCTCAGGGGTAAAACCCTCACCGGTGCCAGCCTCTCGGAACCGTCCTTTGGCCCCGGCATTACCTCTCTGTTTCTGCCCGGATTGTTCCATGTTTACTGATGAACTGAGCGGCGACGGCATGATCGTCCTCGATGGTGAGAACGTCGAGAAGGTCTACTACTGGCTGACCGTCATAGCCGAGCCGGGCAACGTGATTGCTGAGGGCTCGATTTCTGGGCCCGAAGACGTCATGAAAATGATCAAGAAGGCCAAGACGGCGAAGCTGACGCTAGTGGATGGTCCGACCCTTACGCTTCGATGCCATGGCGGGAAAAATGGCACTCGTTGGGTGAAGGCAGTCCTTACCTGATCATGCCAGCATCGCCGCGTCCTCGGAGACCAGGATGGAGAAACAGAAGAAGACTGCGACTGAGCTGGAAGAGATCGTGAAGCAGAGGATTGGGGCGGGCGATTTCAAGGTGACCGTTCACCGCAATCCCGAAACGGGATGGCATGCGAGGATTTATGCGCGTCAGTCAGCGGAGGTGCACCGTTGTCAGGTGATGGCGGACAAGATCGCCACCGAACTGAGCCAACACTACGACCTGGATCAATAGAGTACCGACGACGCCAAAAAAAATGATCCAAGCTGGCCGCAGCAAGCGGCAAAGCGGTGGGTTATTGGGTGTTCCCTTTAATGAAATAGGGCGCGACCAGATCGCTCGTACGATCGCCGGCATGGTAAGCCTGCAAAGCTTTCATATTTCCGTCTAGGAACATCGCAAGCGCGACTTTGCTGATGGCCCAATTGCCACCGATCCGCCGGCCGAGCCCGTAGACGTCGCACCAAATTCGCATTGTCGACTCCGACTTGCCGGCGATCTTGGCCGCCGCCCTCAGGTCAAGGACTTCGCGTTTATCGAAAGGTACGAGAATTTTCCATTCGTCCGCGGTCGTCACGCTCACAGGCGCACGTCCTGAGACGGCCGCCCAACCTCGTCCAGCGAGGCGGAATGGCGTCCGACCATCATCAGTATTCCGCCAATCTGAGGCAGCAAGGCTAGCAAAATTAGGCGAAACATCGCGAAGTCCTCCGGTGCCGGTCGCAGCATGCCTACAGAGCCCCACGCGACCAGCTTGATCGCTGCGTCGGTTTGGGGGTCGGCCGCTTGCCCGACGGTCTTGATCGCAGAATCGAGAAGCTGACGCCGGTCAGCCACCGCGGCTTCGCGTTCGCGGCAGAACTTTCCTATGCCGCCTTTGCACTCTCGGTCGCGGGCCGCCATGGCATCCGCTAACGCAGCCTGTGCACCTATGATGGCCGGCGTGACGCGTGACGCGCGCGTTAATGTCACGTCGCTGATGTTCGTGGAAGCAAAGCCAATGCCCGCTGTGACGGCGAAGACGAACGCCACGAGCCAAACCGCCCAACCAACCAGCGCGGTCGCCCGTTGGTCCGCCCGCCA
>Ga0208586_1000331_pt1 | contig 18259 bp, 19 predicted proteins | sample NGESurshal072012_6_FD_184471 | JGI IMG/M metagenome (GOLD analysis project Ga0208586, IMG submission 184471) | Arctic peat soil microbial communities from Barrow, Alaska - NGEE Surface sample 53-3 shallow-072012 (SPAdes) | ecosystem: Environmental > Terrestrial > Soil > Wetlands > Peat ... | reverse complement strand
AGGTGCCGAGGGTGAACGTCGGGAGCAGCACGACGACGGGGATGGCGGTCCACAGCACGACGGCCCAGACCGAGCTCATGATGACATGCCTCCTTGCGCCTGCGAGCCAGCCACGGCCACAAGCCAGCGCGGCTGCGGCCGCAGGGCCAGCAGTCAGTTTGTTATGGACAACTGTTGCTGATAACAATACTTGTCTTGAGCAAGAGCGCAACCGCCGGCTGGGCCGGACACGACGCGACCTGCTCCCGGTCATGTGGACGTCGGGACAGCACGTCCGGTCGCTGGGAGTGTGGGCTGACCGGAAGCACGCCGTGCAGTGGATGGCCTTTCACGTTCCGCTCACGGCCGGATCACGCTCCACACGCCGGTGAGCCAGGCTGCACTGCGGAAATACACCAGGCAGAGCGTGCGCTGGGGAAGCCGGCTTCCGGGCATCGGATGCAGCACGTGCGTGATGTCGCGCGGCCCGGAGTATCCCCTGAATCCGTTCACGGGACATGGCTGACGGCCAGCCAGTTCAGGGACGCAGAACATCCCCGTTCCGGCACAGCCAGGGCGACCGGGCCAGTCAATACCCGGGCAGGCACGCCGTTCGTGCGACTGGCGTCGGTGTCAACTGGGACCTGCGGTCAGCACGATGGGCGGTCGCCAGGCCCTGGCGGGGGCGGCTGATGCCAGGGATCAGCGCGCGGCGGGACCTGTTATCCTCCGGGCCCTGCGTTAGCCTCTGCGGTGTGCGGGGTGACCTGCAGGATGGCGGGCTGATATGGGTGATCATCCAGGCGAGGACGCGGCGGGCCAGTTGCGGCGGGTTGCGGCTTACGAGCAGCGCCTGCGCCGGACACCGCTGACGGGCCTGCTGCGCGTGCTCGCACCGACCCGGCCCTTTGCGGCCTTCTACCGCCGGGTGGGCCCGCGGCTTGACCGTTTCCTGATCCGCGCGTCGTCGGGGCGCGTCGCCTCGCGCCTGTATGGATTGCCGGTCCTGCTGCTGAGCACAACCGGCGCCAAGTCGGGACAGGCGCGCACCACGCCGCTGCTGTACGTGCGCGATGGACTGGACTTCGCCGTGGCCGGAACGAATTTCGGGCACCCGGCCCATCCTGGCTGGACTGCCAATTTGCTGGCCGGGCCGGCGGCCACGATCCAGATCGGGCCAGAGCGCATCCGTGTTACCGCCGAACTCGCCGACGCCGGTACACAGAGCCGCGTATGGCCACGGTTCCTGTCCATTTATCCTGGCTATGGGCACTACGCCAACCGGCGCGACGTCCCGCCGCGCATGTTCCTCCTGCACCCACACGACGCGGCCGGCCCGGACGCCGGCCCTCTGGCCTGAACCCGATCCCGGCCTTGGCCCGGGTAGATATCCCAAGTCGGGACGGCGGATGACCTTCCTTGCCGATGACAAGTATTGCGTAATACAATTCGCCGCCATGGAGTCGTCCCCAGGAACGCGCCCGGTCCTGCCGGAGCTGGCGCCCGGCACGGTAGAGGTCCTGGAGTGGGCCGCGCGCGTCCTGGCGGGCGTGGCATTGCGCAGTATCGAAGTCCTTGACGGCTCCGGTGACCCTGCGGCAGTTCCGGATGCTCGCTGTCCTGGCCGATCCCCGGCGGGCCCGGTCCGCCCAGATGACCCGGGCGCCGTGCTGGAGGCACCGATGGGTACCCGGCTCGCCGGGCCGGCTGGTCGCCGCCGGTCACGTAACCAGGGGCAGCGAGCTGGGTCACCGCAGGGTGGTGGCGCTCGGGCTTCCCGCTACCTGCCAGGATCTGGTCCGCCAGGTCGCGGCCTGGCCGCAGCCGGGACTGTCGCGTATCCTCTGGCAGCTCCCGCGTGCCGCCCGCACCCGCAGAGAGCACGTCGCGCCGGTGACGTCCACCATCCCGGCCAGCGGCCGGCCGGTGATGGGTTGCCGCAGTTGCTGAGTATCCGGCAGACCGGCAGGGTTCCGGAGTGCTGACCTGGCTTGCGCGCGTCCGGCCCTGGCTCGCCCTGGCCGCAGTGGTCCTGGCACTGGGCACGCTGCTGCCCCCTGCGGGGAGCTACGCACGGCAGTACGCCTTCGCAGGATCACTGCAGTTCGTGATCTTCGCCGTTGCTGCGCCCGCGCTGCTGGTGCTGGGCGCACCGTGGCGCTTCGCTGGCCTGCCACGGCGGGGCCAGAGCCGGGGCTCTGCACGTTTGCGCGGCCCGGCAGGCCGCCCCGCGCAGTACCGCAGGCCGGTCGCCTTCCGGCCCGCAGCCGTACTGGTGACGTTCATCGCGCTGCTGATCGCCTGGAGATTGCCGGCGACGGTGACTGCGCTGGCCAGGGACCCGGGTCTGGCGGTCGCTGAGATGGTTACGCTGCTCGCCGCCGGATCAGGTGTCTGGCTCGAGCTGGTGAAGTCACCGCCTCTGCTGCCCAGGCTCTCCCGCCCGCAGCGCGCGGCCATGGCAGCGCTGGCCATGTGGGCGATCTGGGTGCTCGCCTACATCATCGGCATGTCCAGCGGGACCTGGTTCGCCGCCTATAGCCAGGCCGCAGGACACGGCCTGAGCGCGGCCGCTGACGAGCAGCTCGCGGTCGCCATCATGTGGGCGGTCCCGGCGCTCTGCTTTCCGCCGGTCATCTACGGCATGCTCATTACCTGGCTCCGCGACAGCGAAGATCCTGAGGAGGAATTCCGCAGGGCCGGCGATGGCGACTCAGACAATCCCGGGCTCAGCCGCTGGCCGCGGGCACCGCGGGGCTGGCAATCACCGCCGGCCTGACCATTGCGGCTGCTGGCGGAGCCGGGCCGCGCGGTCGTGGCTGCCACCGGCACGGCGACAGGAACCCCGTCGCCTGCGGCGTTCCGATCATGCGGGCAGATGTGCTCCAGCGGTAGCGGCAGCGCGTCCTTAGCGTGTGGGCCAGTCGCCGGTCGCTGCATTTGCGGCGGAGTGATCTCCGCAGTCAAGGTCAGGGGTGACGACGTGGCAGGTCCGGGCCCGGACCTGCCGTTCGTGCTGTCGTTGCTGTCCAGGAGGGGGACCATCCTCATGACAGGTTATGTGCGTCTGCTTGTGCCAGCGGATGTGGGGGACGATCTGGTGTCGGACGGGACAGCGGTCCGCCCGATCGGTACCCGTGGTGGGGTTCTCACCGAGGTAGTGACAGTAGCTGTCGACACTGTAAACACCGGTGCCGCAATGGTGTCAGTCGTGACCGCCGCGGCGACGTGCAAACGGCTGGCGCAGGCGTTTATCCGGCGTCACCGGCCGGCGGACCCGAACGAAGTGAAGCTGACGATTACGGTCGGCGACCATACCGAATCGCTGGACGTTGACTTGACCAATCCGAAAGCCGAAGAGCAGCTGTTCGACTTCTTCGCCGCCCAGCTACATGTGGTCTAAGGTTCTGCTGCCCAGACGCCGGGGCGCTGTTGATGCGTGGGCGTGTTTCCTGGTTGTCACCGTGGCCTTCATCGCGGTGACTACCGTAGCCCGCTGGAACCAGAATGCGGTCATCTATTTTATGGTTCTGTGCGCCGTCGTGTGTTTCCTGCCGCGCTTTATCGCGTTCGGGCTCGCCGCCCTGGCAGGCCCACTGGGCGGCGTTGCGACCTGGCCGCAAGCAGGTGCCGCTCTCGGACTGCTGCTTCTGGCGCCGGTCATTATCTCGGCCGGCGCCGCGGTCTGCGCGGCGGTATACCAGACGTGGCGCGAGATGAACAGCCCGCTGGAACGACTAGCGATAGCGCGCGCGTTGCGTCCGTGGGTGCAGGGTGCTGTGATGGCCGGCCTTGTGCTGGGCGGCCTGTTCGAGGGCGGCTGGTTTGTGGGCGGCGCCGTCGAGGTCGCCGCGATGATCATTCCGCTGGCCGCGTACCGGCGGTCGCATTACAAGACCGCCATCGCGGCTGCGGTCATCGCTTCCATGGTGACCGGCTGGTCGACCGCGCCACTGGTCCTTGCTGGCGTATCCCTGAGCCTTGTGATGTTCCGGGTAGCGACGGGAGGGCTGCCACGGCAGTGGCATCCGCTGCCGTCTCCCAGCCTGTGGCGGCATCCGGGCGCGGCGATCCGCTGCATGCGCTGCGATCGCCGGATCGCGCGCAGCGACATTCTCGGCGCACGCTATGTCCTCGGGGCCGGTACGGGAGCATGGATACGGCTGCGGATCGCGTTCCTCGATCTTGAAGAGCGCATGTATCAGTCGGCGCTCTCGTTCGGCCAGGAAACAGGCCTGCCCGGTGACATCAAAGTGCCGGCGCAGATCCTGCGCGCACGCGGCCTTTCCGGGACGGCTCAATACGATCAGGCTCGTGCCCTCTATCTGCAGGTCCTGTCCGCCGTCACCCAGAAAGGACGGCTGTACCACTACCTGGTCCTCCTCCTCGCCGAGAATGACCTGGCCGCCGGCCAGCCCGCTGATGCGATCCAGGCCGCGGCGTGGCTGGCGGCGCGCCCGGACTGGTGGTGTGACTACTTCATGCGCCAGCGGGCGTTGCGCGTGCTGGCCGAGTACGAGCTTGACCAGGGCAACATGGAGGCAGCGTCCCAGGTCATCGACCAGGCGATGGAGGCACTCGCCACGAATAGGGCCATAATCCGGCTCACGGACACGAATTCGCCGGGCAAGCTGGTCCGCAATATCTACGGCAGCCGCGGCAGCATGTACATCCACCCGCTGAGGGTCGAATCCCTATCCCGGGCCGCGCAGCCCAGGGTGGAGGACCAAGCTGAGGACGCCGGCGACCGAGACGGCTGGGAGCCAGAACTCGTTGCGCTGGTAATGGCCGTCGCCAGGTCATCCGACGATCTCGTCGAGCTGTACCTATCCGAGGCTCGTAACGCAGTGGCCGACGGCCAGCGTGGTGAGGCACTCCCTCTCGCTGCCCGGGCGCTCATGGAGTTGGACCGCACCCGTTATCTGCTCGCGGCGCAGTCATCACGCACGAGCTGGTCCAGGCGCTTCCAGCGGGTGCTCGACTTCGCCCTGGCCACCGCTCATGCCGAACAGGATCACGAATTCGTGGCCGAGTTGCTCGAGTTCGCACGTGTGCAGACACTGCCTGCCGCGTCTGCCGAGATGTCAGAAGATCTCGCGCTCTCCACGCCACCGATCATTCTCGTCAACAGCCGGGCCCGTCTCGCCCGGCCCGGCGAGCAAAACCGGCCCGCCTGCGTCACCCTCGAGCACGCCGCCGAACGGGCCGCGGGCGCGGGCGCCTGGTGGCTTTCCTACTGGGCTGCGCACGACTGGCTGTACTGGGCTCTTGTGGCCCCCTCTGGCGTTACCAGCAGCGGCCGGGTCAGCTTCAGCGCCACCTCGGCGCTCCGCAAGACCCTGGACGAACTCGAATGGGCACTGCCGGCGCTGCTGCCCGGCGAGAACCCCATCGAAGCTGACTTCCGCCTCAGCAAGAGCCCGCTGCTTACGGATCCGGCCCGGGAACTCGTGCTGTCCGCAACGCTGGGCAGCCTCCTGCTGCCGCCGCCCCTCATCCAAGCCGCTGCCCGCAAGCGCGCCCGCGACGAGGAGCGCCTGCGGCTGGCCATCGCACCCGCCGCGGCCCTCGGCTACATACCGTGGAGCATCCTGGTCGCTGGAGACCCCACGGCGTCCGACCCCGAGCGGCTCGTCGACGTATGCGACTGGGTTCTCGCCCCCTCGGCCGCGCTGGTCTGCCATGCGGCGCCGGGTTTCCGCGCCCGCGCGCCCCTTGCCCTCGCCGTCGCCGACACGACTGATGATCCGGGCCTCGGCGAACTCCCCGGAGCACGAGCGCAGGCCGCCGCGCTGCCGCGCACCGTCCGGGTGCTCGGCGGCCACCACTGGAGCCGCGATCCGGCGACTTTGACCCGGCTTGAACGCGAACTGCGCGCGGCAGGCCCGGATGCCACCGTCGCGTTCATGTGCCACGCCGTACGGGGCACCGCCGACGAACCCTCCAAGGGAGGCATCGTCCTGGCCCCAGGCGGGCCGGGAAACGCAGCCGACCAGTACGACATCTTCACCCCCCAGGCAGTGTTCGCCATGAACAAGCGCGGCCTGACGATGCCCAGCCAGGTGATCCTGCAGGCCTGCGACACCTCGGCTCTGAAAGACACCACCTCGGGCGAGTGGCTCACCATCGCCCCCGCCTTCATCTCCGCAGGCAGCCGCGAAGTCGTCGCTACCGTCTACCCCCTCGTTGACCTGCCCGGAGTCGACGACCCGGTGACCAGGGCCGCGCTCCGCGGCGACAGCCTCCAAGCCGCGGTCGCCCAGATGCAACGCGAAGGGCTGACCCGCTGGACCTCTGGCCACCACACCGACTCAGCCCACACTCCGTTCGTCTGGGGGGCATACGCCACCGTCGCCATCCAGCCGAAGACCCGCACTGGCGCCAGCACCGGCCCCTCCTCGCCGCTGGCCATCAGCGCCTCGTTCATGCGTGTCCTCGGCAAGGCCGTCCGAACCTGCCAGCGAACACGCGCGAAACGTCTCGACAGCGGCTACATACTCGGGGAACTCCTCGAAGATGGATCCCTGTCCGGCGTCCTCGACGGGGCTGGCAACAGCATGCATCCCATCGCGTTCGCCTGGACCCTCGGACCGTATATCTGCACCCGGTACCTGCACATCCGCGACCAGGACCCCGCAACACCACTCAGGATCAACGGCAAGACGATCAACGTCCCCGGCACAGTCATCAACGCCATCCGCGCCGGAAGGACAGCAGCCGAGCGAGACGGGCTGCCGCTCACCCCCCACCATGTCGTCAACGCCCTGCTCAGCGAGCCAACCGCGGCCCGCCGGATCGTCGCATATCTGGGGATGCTGACCCGCAAGCGGCCCGCGCTCATACATCGCGCCATCGAGTGGGAACTCACCGAGCAGATCAGCAGCCGGCTGACGACGTGGTCAGAACCAGCCCGGCCGGGCCAGCACCACGACCTCGTCGAGGCGGTCCTCGCGCACGCATTCGCCGAGACATCAAACCTGAATGGGGACTCAGGCGTGACCGAAGGATCCGCATTCGACCAGCCACTGGCCATCAGCAACAGGTCCAGCGGTCACGAGAAGTAGCTTCCGGCAGATCGGCCTGAGATCGCGGGAAACTGGGACCAGGCTGGCCCGGTCGGCCGCGGCGCGGGGTTGATCCCGGCATTCTTCAGGATTTCCACGCCCGTCGACGCCGCTATTTCCACTCCCAGGCCGGCCAGCTCACCGTGGATCCTGTGGTAACCACAGCCGCGGTTCTCGCGGGCCAGCCGGAGCACCAGGGCTTTGATGTTCCTGCGGGTGGCTGGCCTGCCGGTCCTGCTCCGCTTGGACCTGGCGGCCCAGCGGCGGCGGACGAGATTGCGATGCCAGCGCAGGACCGTGCCTGGGGTAACGAGCAGATGCAGCCCTTGGCGGCGGGCTTTCGATATCACGCTGAGCAGGGTCGCCAGGAGTGCCCGGTCTGCCCAGTCCAGGTTCGGGTGGCGCGGCTGCTTCCGCCGCAGGACGGCGAGCTGGTTGCGCAGGATCAAGATCTCTGCGGTCCTCCATGTCTCTTCACGCCGGACAGGCGTGACCACCCGGCTAGCCGGGTGGTCACCAGGAACATGAACCGCAGGCACATGACCGCTGATCATCACGGCCGGGACGGCAGGATAGCAACTCTGCTGGTCCGAGCCATGGACGAGATTCTCGGCACACACCTGGTCGCATGACGTGGACGAGGTTCTCGGCACAGACAACGCCCACCAGAGCCTTTGCGCATATGCCGTTCCCAGGCGAGCAGGTGCCCGGCCATCCCGCCCGCCAGCCGCCACACTCGCACAATCCCAGCGCCATTCCCGCTGACGATGACTTCGGTACCGTCCGACAGCGAGCGGAGCACGAAGAGGGCCTTCACCTTGCTGGTGCGGCCGATGGGGGGCTTGCTGACCTGTGCGCCATCGGCCAGCCGCCAGACCTGCACCGATCCTGCGAAGCTATAGCCCCCGCCGCCGACGCGGACGAGGGTGCCATCCGGGAGCGCCCCAAGCGCCAGGGAGCTCATCCCGCCTTCCGGGTAGGTGAGCTGCACGTGCTCGGTCTCGGACATCATCACGGCGCTCTTCCGGAAGTGGCCGCTAAGGCTGACGACGACCGGGGTGTCGTCCGGCAGTGTCCCTGCCGTCACCGCGCACGCTTCGCTGGTGGGGCCGCGCAGCGGCTCTGAGATCGCGGTCGAGAGCCGCCACACCCGCACCGAACCGTCGCCGTCGCCGCTGGCGATGACCGGGGTGCCATCGGGCAGCGACCCGACCGCCACCGCCCACACCCCGCTGGCGTGGCCGGTGAGCGGCTCCCAGACTGACGTGCCGTCGGCCAGCCGCCACACCCAAACAGTGCCCTCGCTGTCACCGCTGGCGACGATCGGCGTGCCGTCCGGCAGCGACCCGACCGCCACCGCCCACACTCCGGCGCGTCCGCCGGGTCGCTTCACGACCAAGTCCCAGTCGGTGAGCCGCCACACCCCCACCCCGTTGTCGCGACTGCTAGCAACGACTGGCGTGCCGTCCGGCAGCGTCCCGACGGCCCCTACGCCCGTCCCGGCGCTGAGGACGTCGAGTGGTACTCCGACCGGCGTGCCGTCGGCCAGGCGCCACACTCGCACCGTAGAGAAGAGACCGCTAGCGTGGCTGACGATGACCGGGGTGCCATCCGGCAGCGACGTCACCGCGACCGCGCCCACACCGTGGGAGTGGCCGGTGAGCGGTTTGCCGACGGGCGTGCCGTCGGCCAGCCGCCACACCCGCACCGTCCCATCGCGGCCACTGCTCACGATGACCGGGGTGCCATCCGGCAGGTCACCAATCGCCACAGCCCACACTCTGCCGACGTGACCGGTGAGGACTTGGTGGCCGGTGATTTGGCGCCCGTGGGACCAGCGAGTCTGCCAGGGCCGGTCGGGGGCGACCTCGGCGATGCGGGCGGCCAGACTGCGATAGCCGAGGCGGTGGGCCGTCAGTTCGAGCTGGCTGGCTCGAGCTGACCAGTCGCGGGCGGCGAGGTGGTGGGCAGCCTCCCGGTAAACGGCGGCGGCCGACGCAGGTGCGGATTGTGCGGAGTCGAGATGGGGCACCAGCCGGCTCGGCTCCGCGACCATCAGAAACCGGACGTCCTCCAACAGGTGGTCCAGCCGACCAACCTCCGTAGCGTGCAGCGCGAGGTTTCGCCGGGCCTAATCGTCCCAGTTCAACGGGTTGGTGGAGGTGTAGGCCTCGAAGATCGTGTTGTGGGCTTCGGCCGTGTCGATCAGGAAGTCGGGGTTTTGCTCTGGGTCCACGAGGAAGTTGGTGAAGGACTGGTGATACATGTGAAACGGGCCATCCGGGACCGGGCCATCCAAGAACTGCTTGGCCGTTCGTGTCACGTGCCGGACCAAGGTGCGACTCATCGGCGTCTCGCTCAACCGGCTAGCTAGCCATCAGCCTGAGCTGCTCAGTGGTAAGGCCCTCATCCTGGGCGACGGCGAGCAGGCCGAAAACGGGTCCGTACAATCTCGACCAGGCGCGGTCATCATGCCACAGCTCGCGGCGGAGGAAGTCGCGATAGACCCCGGACAGGCCTCCCACGGGCAGCGGCACCCACGCGCAGCTGCGGCGTCCAGTCCAGCCAACGCGTTGACATGACGGAGCGCTTCCGCAACATAGAACGCGTACAGAAAGTTCCCGCTGGCCTGCTCGGCGATCCGCTGCGAGAGCGCCGCCATCGCGTCTGGCGCACCCTCTGATGCGAGCCGACGCTGAAGGTATTCCAGCACGTCGTCACTGTCTGGCGGCGCGTCAGCGAGCAAGTCCATACTCTCGGCGCGCTCCCGCAGCCAGCCAGTCGCCCGATGATCGGGCCGGGTGGTGACCAGCAGATGCGCATACTCAACTCCCCCGAGCAGCTGTGGCAGCACCTCTGTAGTTTGGGAGGCAAGGCCCTCGTCCAGCGCGTCGACCAGCAGCACGATCCGGGTCATCCCACCCGCCTCGCGCACCCGTTTAAGGGGTAGCGTCACGGCCCGCACGAACGCAGTCTCCGCTTCGAGCCGACTCAGATCTATGCGTACTCCAGTCACCGACCCGCTGACGATATCCCCGGTGTGCACTTGGACGTCCCGCACGTGGATATCGGGCAGCAGGGTGGCCTGGCGCGCATGCGCAAACCCGGGCACCGCCTCGGCAAGCTGGTCCGACAATCGCTGGGCGACATCGAGCAGGTCGACCTGACCCGCCCGGCAAAAGTAAGCGGCGGCAACCGGCACGACCCGGTGCTCAGCCCCCGCGCCGGCGGGGGTGTTGCGCGTCACTCGTCATGAGTGCCGAACGTCGCTCCTGATGAATATGGAGATCGAATGAGGCTGACCGAAACCCGTCGGCGATGGTCACGGTGACGCTGTCATGCTCGCCGTGACGCTTCTGCTTGACCGAAACCTCGGCCTGGGGGCACCCGGTGTGCCTGCCCGGGGCCGACATTTCGTCACGGACCGTCACGGTCCGGAAGCGACCAACCGCCCGATATCCGCCGATCGGTGCGGTCGCGGCACTCTGGATGCCTGCTGTGTGCGGCCTGCAGAACGGCGATCCGTGTACGCTCTTGGCCCCGATTCTGGGAGACGGTGCAGGGCTGCGGAGCGGCGTGGGGCCGTGCGTTGCGGAGGCCGGGGGTTTTGGTCAGGCGGTTTCGAGGATGGCCTTGAGGTTGCGGAGGTCCTTGCGGGTGGCGCGTTTCATGGCGATGGTCATGAGGGGTGCGGTGAGTTTGGGGAAGCCGGCTGGTTCCCCGCGGTTGCGCAGCGTCATCCGGGTTGAGCCATCATCGATGGCTTGCCAGGTGTAGGTGGTTTCCATGGGGAATGGCCCTTGGGCTGTGCGCATGACGAGCCGCTGGCCGGGGGTGAAGTCGGTTATCTCGTAGGTGTAGCCGAGTTGCCTGCCGAGAAACCGGGCGGTGAATGCCACCCGGGAGCCGGGCCGCAGTGGTGGGCTGGTTTCCCATGTGATGGAGGTGATGTTCTTATACCAGGCCGGGGAATTTGATGGGTCGGCGGCGTAGGCTGCGACGTCGTCGGCTGGCCGGGCAATTGTGATCTCGGTCAGTACGTCGACGGCCACGGTTCTCTCCGTTCATGGGCGGTTCTTCCTTCCGCGCTGGCGGTTCAGGGTGGCGAGCCGCTCATCGGGGTGCTGCACTGGGTAGGCGGGCGGTGGCTGGCCGGTGGCGGCGGCGGCGGTAAGGCGGGTGAGGAAGCGCGACCAGCCGTCGTCGTGCAGGATGCCCAGGTCTCCTTCGAGGCCGCTGTGAACCAGGCGAAGCCGGGTCTGGCGCCCGTCAGGACCACTGCGGGTGAGTGTCACCTCTACCCGGGAGGTGCCGGGCGGCAGCCCGAAGCCGGGATCGGTCCAGCCCCAGGTGAAGACCAGGCGGCTGGGCCGCTCGATGATGACGTACTGCCCCTCGCAAAACTGCCCGGGCATGACCTCGAACCGGAACCGGCCGCCCGGCCGCGGCTGCAGATCGGCCGCGATGCCGATCCAGCCGACCAGCTGCTGGGGATCGGTGAACATCTCGAACACCTGCTCCGCTGGCGCGGCCAGGACGAGTTCGTGGATCACCACGTCACCGTCGATCACTGCCGGGCCTCCTCACCGGCCGCGAGCCCGGATTGCAGGCTGGCGAGCCGGCTGCCCCAGAACTCATCCAGCATCGCCCGCAACTCCGCGAGGCGGTCCGCCCGCACCCGGTAAAGGCGGCGGTTGCCCTCCAGCCGGACAGTGACCAGATCGGCTTCCCTCAGCACTTTGAGATGCTGGGAGGTCGCCGGGCGGGAAAGCCGACAGCTCATCGCCAGCTCACTCGGGCTGCGCTCACGATCCCAGGTCAGCATCAGCATCTGCCGGCGCCGTGGGTCAGCAAGGGCCCGCAGGGCGGCCTCCCCATCAAAGTGAGCCATCAGCGGCACCCTAGTTGCATGTTAATGAAATATGCAACTAGGCAGGTTGCAGCCTCGCTGGCAGCCCTGCTCTTGTGCGACTATACGTTCGTGGCATACGACGATGGGCTGGCTACCCGGTTGCTGGACATCCTCGGCGAGGATGTGGGGCTGGCCACCAAGAAGATGTTCGGCGGCCTGGCCGTCCTGCTCGACGGCAACATGGCTGTCGGCGTGTACGGAGACGACCTGCTGGTCCGCACCAATCCCGATCAGCAGGACATGCTGCTGGCAGAGCCGGGCACGCGCCCGTTCGACATGACCAGCCGGCCGATGAAGGGCTGGATCGTGGTGGAGGCCAGCATGTGCACCGAGGACGACGACTTGCGCCGCTGGGTGTCCCACGGCGTCGCGCACGCCCGCAGCCTGCCACCGAAATAAGCCGCTGGGCTCATAACCGGCTGCTCTGCACCGCCCAGGGCCTTTCCGGACCGTGATCGACCAGGAACAAATAGTCCGCGATCCGCGTCGCCGGCAGCCCACCGCCTAGGCAGTTTTGCTCACTCCTCGTAGCTACCGCTGGCTCGGCTCAAGGTTTCCACCGGGTCGGCCTGGCGGGTGTGATGCTCACGAAGTTGCCGCCGGCAGCCTGGGAATTACGGTCCCAGCCATGCTCATAATCAACGACGCCGCGTGCTCATGGCGAGTGACGCGTAACACGGGGGTAAGCCGGCCAACTGCGGCCAGAGCAAGCTTGGCCGCGATTGCGGTCTTGCCCGTGCCGGGCTCGCCGAGCAGCAGAACCACCCCTGGTGGCCCGTTAAAGAACCGTTCAAGGCGAGCGAACACCCAGTCCCGGCCGGTGAAGTACGCCGCCCGCTCCTGGACATAGGCGCAATCAAGTTCTGAGAGCTGCATGACTGTGGGTTAGGTCCACTGGGACCGTTCTAGGTCAGATCCACGCCGGTCACTGCACCACCACTGTGCACATCGCCGGCATGCATTCGAACCCTGTCGATTGAGGCTGGGCCCTGAAGCTTGGCTAGGTCGGCGCGTACCGCAACCACTTGACCGGCCACTCGCTGCACCTCCACGTCGACATCGGAGACGGCCACGGTTCGGGGCGACTCGCCCGCGAAGGTAATCGGGCTGTCCACAATGACCTCAAGCAGCTCACGCAATCTGGCTACCGCCTGGCGGGCCGCGATCGCCCCAGGATCGACCTCGCCATCCTTGATCGGCTCCACTAGGTCCTTAAGCTCCTGCAAGGTGTCAGCCATCTCCGGGCTTGTCGGGTCGGGCAGCGGCCGCGGGCGTTCAACACGGACCGCACCTGACAGCTCGACCACGTTTGGTGGTGGTGCCTGGCGGTCTCGCCGCCGCGCACGCCACGCACTCAAGACCTCGGCGGCCTGCTGGTAGAGGAACTTGACTCCCTCTACAAGCGCGGCATTCTCAACCCCTGCTAGCGGATCCATACCACCCTCCCGGCTCGGCCGCGGAGTCTGGCTTGCCGCACCCCACACCAAGCTGCCACAAGCCCCGCGTGCCAGGGTAACCCCATATCGCCCACGACCGGCACCCAGGAAAGCGAGAGCCCGCGCGGACGAAGCGAGCGGGCTGCTCGGACACTAATCCGACCGAGCGCTGGGGAGAAATCAATAACTGTCCTCGGCCAGCCTTCTGGCCAGTAGGGCGCTGAAAAGATCCCCTTACACGAATCGTTGACGCGATAAGGGTCCTTTGTCGCTTCATCCGGCCATAGCTTTCGTGCTGCTCGCCGACGTCATCATGTGCACCCACCGTTGTCACGGCTTGGCACACACTGGCGCAACAGAAAGGCCATTCGGGTGCGATCTGCGCCGGTGATCAGCCCGCGAACCGCCACGAATAGTCTCCACGACCGGTCTAGCAGGCGGGGCGCGGGACCGTATATAAGCTGTTTTTCCTGGCGACCGCCGCGCTCAGGACGGTCGCGAACGCGGTCCACGCGATCTCGGGAACTGCCAGGGCGGCGGCGGTTTGACCGGCCCGCCGGGCCAGGGATGCATAGCGCACCATGACGATGCACAACAGCGCCGAGTCTGCAGTGGCCGCCCAGAGCCAGCGGCTGCCGAATGCCAGCGGCACGTAACCGCTGCGGACGATAACGGCCAGCGCCCACCACTCCAGGACCGCCCGCCGCCGTAGCGGTGCCCCCGGCCCGGCCTCCCCGGCGCGCCACACTAGCCATGCTGACGTCGCCGTGGTCAGGTTCAGCGCCGACCACACGACGGGGAACACGGCGCCGGGCGGCGCGAATGGCGGCCGTTCGAACTGCTCGTACTGAGGTCTGGTCCCGCGGCGCTGCGCATACCGGGCTACCCACGTGGACAGGCCCTGCGCTGCGCCGTAGACCACAGCGGCACCTACCCAGGCCGCGACCTGGCCCAGTCGGCCGTCCTGGCCGGAAGCGCGCACACTGAATTCCAACACCGTACGCCTCTTCCCCCAAGCACCCCTGATCACACATGCCGGCGCTTCTCCGGGCGGGCGGAGTACTCACCCCGCGTCCACAGGCAGCTTGGCCGGCCACCAACGGTGACCCCGCTGGCCGGATACACCACGCGGAACTGTCCGTTCGTTCTGTACTGCGGCAGCGGGGTTCGGATAGGCAAGCGGGTGCGCAGTACCCGGCGCGGCGCTGTGGCCGGTCAGGCCGGGACTTGAGGTGACGGCGTCAGGCTTGCGGCCGCGGCCTACGCCGGGGAGCGGTGACAGCGGGCCGGGCGTGTGCCGGGTTAGTGGAGGTCGAGCCGGCGGAATGCGAGCACGGTCACGGCGAGGGCGCACAGGCCGGTCACGATCAGGACCGTGTAGTCGCCGGGGCTGACGCCGTGGCTGATCTGGCTCTTCCCGACCGACCAGTAGAACAGTGACGCGTACCGTCCTGGCTGGATCCAGGAGACTACCGGCGCCAGTGAGCTGATGAGGTAGGAGGCGGCCGCTACCGTCGTCCCGGTGCCGATGGCGGCGCCCCGTCTTCCGGTCAGCGCCCCGGCCGCCATCGCGACCATGCCGAAGTCCAGGCTCATCAGCAAGACGGCCGCCGAGATGGACGCGACGTTGGCCACGGATACATCCAGCTGGAACGACCGCCCGATGATGACGAGCACGGCGACGGTGACGGCGAGCACGGCGGCCTGCGCGGCCATCGCGGCGGATTTCTGCACGACGATGGCCGTGCGGCGTACCGGGAGGACGGCAAGCGGGCCCAGCGTCCCGTCCTCGTCCTGGCCTGCCAGGCAGGCCGCGCCGTACCCGATCGTCAGCAGCAGCATGATCAGGGGGAGGAAATTGGCGTAGATGTTGCCGTTGAGCCAGCCCCCCGACGACGAGATGCGGCCGGTCACCCCGAACAGGGCGGCGGCGGTCGAGTCGCTCTGGATGAGCTTGTCCAGGGACGTAGAGGTCCTGAAGGCCGGGTACATGGCCACCACGGCCAGCGCGTACACGGCCATGCCGAGGCAGTAACCGATGAGGCTGCGGCGCCGGTTCGAGAGGTCCAGCCAGGCAATTTCAGCGTGCATGAGAGGACTCCGGTGCGGCGGGTTCGCGGTAGTAGGCCAGGAAGAGCTCGTCCAGCCCGGCGTGCCGGCAAGTGAAGTCCACCGGGTCGTGGCCGGCGATAACCCGGAGCAGCGGGCCGATCGCGCCGGTCACTTGAAGCTGGATAGCGCAGCCATCGCACGACGTGACCGACACCCCGTCGATCCCGGCGAACAGCGAGGCGGCGACGGGCCGGGTGAACCGCGCGTGCACGGTTTGCGGCGCGCTCTCCCGCAGGCCCTCGACGGTCTCGGTGGTCAGGAGCCGGCCCTGCTTGATGATCGCGACGCGGTCGGCGAGGCGCTGCACCTCATCCAGCTCGTGCGAGGACCAGAACACGGTCGCGCCCTCGGCCACCACTTCGCGGGCCAGCCGCGCGAACTCGCTGCGCATCAGCGGGTCCAGGCCCGAGGTTGGCTCGTCGAGCACGAGCAGTTCCGGCCGGCTCATGAACGCCAGGACCAGACCGATCTTCTGCCGGTTCCCCTTGGAGAGCTCCCGGGTGGGGCGGTCGAGCACGGCGTTGAAGCGCTCGGCGAGGGCCGCGGCGAGCGACAGGTCCCGCAGGCCCCGGGCCCGGGCGTGCCAGCCGATGTGCTGCTGCCCGGTCATCCTCGGGTACAGCGTGAGCTCCCCGGGGAGATAGCCAATCCTGCGGTGGATCTCAACGCTGTCCTTGCCGGAGTCAAGCCCGAGCACCGCAGCGCGGCCGCTGGACGGGCGCTGCAGGGCGAGCAGCATCCGGATAGTGGTGGTCTTCCCGGCCCCGTTGGGGCCCAGGAACGCGAAGACCTGGCCCGGCTCGACGACCAGGTCCAGCTCGATGACGGCCCGGGTTGGCCCGTAGTTCTTGCACAGGCCAGAAGTCTTGATAGCTGCGGTCACTGGTCTGGGCCCTTCCTGGGCGGCGGCTGGCCGGGCGCCGTCCTGCCCGGCGCGGCCGGCCCCAATGGCGCCGCGAAGATACCGCCCGTATAGACGTCCATGACTGCCGCCGTCCAGGCGGCCAGGCCGGCCCGGGTCAGCGGGTCGGTGCCAGTGACCCGGGTTATCTGGCGGCGCAGCAGCAGCAGCGCCAAGTCGTTCGCCAGCAGGAACGCGGTCCGGGTCCGCTCGTCCTGGGCAGGCCGGGCAATCCCCGCGTCCACCAGCGAGCGCATGCCCGCCTCGCTCGCGTCGAACAGCTTCTCGAACAGTGCGCTGGCGGCGTCGCCGCCGTCGAGCAGCAGGCGCCGGACGTAGTCGACCATCACGGGCTCGTCCTCCAGCCGGGCGGCGAGCAGGTCCGCCAGCGACGCACTGCCGCCCTCCTCGCCGGTCCGGCCCAGCTCACCGAGCATCTCCTCGAAGAACGCCGCAGCACGGCGGTCTGCGGCATCCTTCAGCCCGTCCTTCGAACCGTAGTGGTGCATGACCAGGCCCGGGGATACGCCGGCTGCGGCGGCGATCTCGCGGACCGTAACCGCAGCCGCGCCCCGCTCCGCGAACAGCTGCATCGCCGCGTCCCGGATGACCGCAGCCGCCCGGAGATCACCGCGCTCTGTACGCACATTCAATATGTTGAACACTTGTTCTGCGTCTGTCAAGACGCCGGACGCGGTTAACCGCCTCACTCACCGCATCTGAGCCTCTCCGGCGGGCCTGCGCGCACCTGGCCACAGCGTGCACCCACGAGCGATGCGCATAATTGGCTGATCTGCCAGTGACACCGGAGAAGCCGCCCGAGCACGAGATACACAAACAGTCGGCGTTCGGCGCGCATTAGCCCGGTTAACCACCACGTGATCGATCACTGCGCGTAATCACCGCGCCATGGGGGTTCAAGTCGGGTTTCATGGGGGTTGAAGTCGGTTCCGCGGGCTGTCAAGCCTGGTTCTGGCCCCTGGGCCACTCCGGACCAGCAGCTGCCCTGGGCGGCAGGTAGCGTTTCTGCACGTCAGAGCGCATACGGCCCCTCCGTCTGCTGGAGATCGACTTCAGCGCTGTAGCACATAGAGCAATGTGGGGATACGGGGTCGGTCCCCCCTCGCTCTGGAACCCCTCCATCGGAGAGTGACTCTTGCCTCGCGGGTGCGCTGGTGACAGGGATATTTGACCCGCACACCCGGCGCGGCGCCGGGGGGTGAGGTCACCGCAGGCCGGCGGCAGGTCCATGAAAGGTCCATCAGTGGCCGCGCGGTTCCGTGTCGTTGTCCCGGGGCCTGGCACGCGGGCGTGCCAGGAAGTCCTGGCCGCGGGTGAGCGGTACCGGCGGTGCCGGCGGTGCCGGCGGGCAGTCACCCGCCGGGCATGTGCGATGGCCCTCCGTGCCCGCGGAGCCGCCGGCTGCAGGGTCACCTGGCTGCCGTCCGGGCCCTGCTCCCCCGCCGCCGGGCAGTCCGCCACTGCGAGACTTTCACTCTTCTGGCCGCCGACAGAGCGGTCCTCTGAAGCCTGCGCTGGGGCTGCCCGGTTCGGCCACCCCCCATACAGGTCGTTACACGACTCGCATGCCGCCCGGGAAGCTCCACCCACAGGCAGTCGGTGGAGCCGAGGGTCGTTACGGAGGGTCGCCGGAGGGCCAGACGGTAACGCGTGCAGCCTTCCCCATTCACAACAGAGACGGCAGGCCGGTATGTGCGGGGGATGCGGTCGGGTGGGCGGTCAGATCCAGCCGCGGGAGCGGGCGAGCTGGACCGCTTCGTGGCGGTTGGCGGCGCCGAGCTTGGCGGCTGCGGAGGAGAGGTAGTTGCGGACTGTGCCGGGGGTCAGGGCCGCG
>Ga0208586_1000328_pt1 | contig 18345 bp, 15 predicted proteins | sample NGESurshal072012_6_FD_184471 | JGI IMG/M metagenome (GOLD analysis project Ga0208586, IMG submission 184471) | Arctic peat soil microbial communities from Barrow, Alaska - NGEE Surface sample 53-3 shallow-072012 (SPAdes) | ecosystem: Environmental > Terrestrial > Soil > Wetlands > Peat ... | reverse complement strand
CGCTGCCCACGCCACGATCCCAGTTTTCAACATGCTCACCGCCTCCCACCATCCCTGCCAGGCCCTGGCCGACCTGATGACCGTACGCGAGGCCTTCGGGCGGCTGGCCGGCCTGCGCCTGGCCTACGTCGGCGACGGCACCAATGTCGCCCGCTCGCTCGCGATCCTGGGCTCCTTGGCCGGCATGGACATCGCGATCGCCTCCCCCCCCGCCTACTCCTTGGAGGACGACCTGTCTCTGCCACCCGGCGCCGAGGGCTCCTTCACGCTCTACCACGACCCCCTAGAGGCGGTCAAGGGAGCAAGCGCTGTCTACACCGACGTGTGGGTCAGCATGGGCGACGAGGACACCGCCTCGCAGCGCCGCGCCGCCCTGGCTCCTTACCGGATCGACGATGCTTTGCTCGACGCGGCCGCGCCGGACGCGATCGCCTTGCACTGTCTGCCCGCCCATCCCGGCGAGGAGATCTCCGCCGAGGTCCTGTATGGCCCCCGCCAGCGCATCTGGGATCAGGCCGAGAATCGCCGCCATGCGCAGAAGGCGTTGCTGGAGCTTCTGGTAGAGCCGGTGCCGGCATGAACGTGCCGGTGCAAGCGGGCGCCAAGCTCGCCGCCAACGGGCTCGACGGGGAGGCGTCCGCGGACCAAGCCCCACAACCCCTGCCCAAGCGTCCCGAGCGGGGCGAGGAGATCGAGCTGCGCATCGATTCGCTGGCCCACGGCGGCGAGGGTGTGGGGCGGCTTGGCGAGGGCGGCTATGTCGTCTTCGTCTCGGGGGCCTTGCCCGGCGACCGCGTCCGGGCACAGGTCGTCAAGCGCAAGCGCAGCTACGCCCACGCGCGTCTCGTGGAGATCGTGCAGGAGAGCCCCGAGCGCATCCCGCCCACGGCCAAGCACCCCGGCGTGGCCTGGCAGGTCTTGCCCTATGAGCGCCAACTCCAGATCAAGGCTGAACAGGTCGAGGATGCCCTGCGGCGGATCGGCAAGCTCGACGGGTTCGACGTCGAGCCGATCGTGCCGGCCCTGGCCCAGTGGCGCTACCGCAACAAGTTGGAGTACTCGTTCGGCAAGAACGCCGACGGCGAGTTGGTGTGCGGCTTTCACGCCCCTTCCGGATGGAACGCAGTCGAGCCGATCGAGGACTGCCTGCTGGCGTCCGAGCCGGGGAACCGTGCGCGCGAGGTGGCGCTGGCCTGGTGTCGCGAGCAGAAGTTGCTCGCCTGGAGTCGTGGGGGTAGGCCCGGAGGTGGACGTGCTCGCGTCGAGGAGCTCAAAGGTCCCCGCGAGAACGCCCCGCGTGTGTCGCGCGAGCAGCGCACCGCCCCGGCGCCCGACGGGCGGCCATTCCTGCGCAACCTGGTCGTGCGTGAAGGCCGCCACACCGGCAAGCTTCAGATTCGTCTCGTGACCACGGACGGCGAGTTGGACGTGCCTGCACTCGCCGCGGCCTTGGTCGCCGAGCTGGGCGAGGACACGCTCAGCGGTGTGCTGTGGACCCGCTCCTCTTCGCTGGCGGAGACCACGATGGGCGGCGAGACCGAGCTCGTATGGGGCGACGCGGAGCTGCCCGAGCGCCTGGGCGAACTGGACTTGCGTATCTCCTCAGAAGCGTTCTTTCAGACGAACACGGAGATGGCCGAGGTCCTGTACGGGATCGTCGTCGAGTACGCGGCCTTGGAGGGCTGGGAGCGGGTGTATGACCTCTACTCCGGGATCGGCACGATCGCCTTGACCCTGGCGCCGAGTGCGGGTGAGCTGTGGGGCATCGAGATCGTCGAAGGGGCCGTCGCCGACGCGATCGCCGCGGCCAAGCGCAATGAGGTCACCAATGCCCACTTCTTCGCCGGCGACGCCCGCCTGGCGCTGCCCGAGTTGATCGAGCGAGCCGGCAAGCCGGACGTGGTCGTGGTCGACCCGCCCCGCGCCGGCCTCTCCCAGAAGGTGGTGCGCCGCATAATCGACGCCTCGCCCAAGCGGGTTGTCTACGTGTCCTGCAACCCGACAACATTGGCGCCCAACGCTGCCCAGCTGGTGGAGGCAGGCTGGCGCCTGGTCAAGGTGCGGCCCGTCGACATGTTTCCCCAAACTCCGCATATCGAGTGCGTCGCGTTGCTTGAGCGTGCCGATGGCCGGCGCATATCTGCGTCCTCGCCCGCTCGCGTGCAAAGCACGCCACGCGGGCTGCGCCCTTGATCTGCTTGGCCCTCGACCCGCTCAAGGGCCTGTGGGTAGGTAGGCTTCGCCGACAATGAAGGCAGCCACGATCCGCGACGGGGAGATCCTGATCGAGGAGCACCCCGATCCCGTGCCCGTCGGCGAAGAGGTGCTCGTGCGGGTGCGCGCTGCCGGGCTCAACGGCGCGGACATGATGCAGCGGCGCGGGCTCTATCCAGCCCCCCCAGGCTCGCCCGCCGACATCCCAGGACTTGAGCTTGCGGGCGAGGTGGTCGGTCTCGGGCCGGACGCCACGCGCTTTGCCGAGGGCGAGCGCGTGATGGCGATCGTCGGCGGTGGCGGCCAGGCCGAGCTGGCGGTCGTGCACGAGCGTCAGCTGATGCCGGTCCCCGGCGCCCTGGACTGGCCCGCCGCGGGCGGCCTGCCCGAGACGTTCACGACCGCCCATGACGCGATCTTCACCCAGGCAGGGTTGCGTCCTGGCGAGCACCTGCTCGTGCACGGCGGCGCCGGCGGCGTCGGCACGGCCGCGATCCAGCTGGCTAGCGCGAGCGGCGCCCGAGTCACAGCGACCGTGCGCCGCGAGGAGTCGCGCGCGGCAGTGGCCGAGCTTGGCGCCGATGTCGTTGCGCCCGATGGCTTCGCCGAGTACGGCCCTTTCGACGTGATTCTCGAGCTGGTGGGTGCGCCTAATCTGACCGAGAACCTGAATGCGCTCGCCACGGGCGGCCGCATCTGCGTGATTGGTGTCTCCGCGGGAGTCAAGGCTGAGCTGAATCTGCTCGCCTTGATGGGCAAGCGCGCCCGCATCCACGGCTCGACCTTGCGCGCGCGTCCCTTGGAGGAGAAGGCCCTCGTCGCAAGGCGCTTGGAGCGGGAAGTTCTGCCTCTCTTCGAAAGCGGCGCCTTGAAGGTGCAGCTAGCCGAGACGTTCCCCTTGGAGCAGGCCCTCGCCGCCTATGACAGTTTCGCCGCGGGCGGCAAGCTCGGGAAGATCGTGCTCACGCTGTGAGGATTGGCAGGGGGCGCCGGGGTCCGCTGAGGTGTGGGTAGCGGGGACGTCGGGTCGTTGTAGGGGGTCAGCGGGGACGTCAGGGACGCTGAGATGTGGATAGCGGGGGCGCCGGGTCGTTGAGGTAGGCCAGCGGGGACGTTGGGGACGCTGAGATGTGGGTAGCGGGAGGCTGAGGTGTATGTGCTTTTTGCGGAATTCACAATGGTATATGTAAAAAGTATATACCTTGAGCAATTCGACAAAAAGACTACCTGTACCTCAGCCCCTGCTCAGTAAGTCAGCCCCTGCTCAGTAAGGCGGCTGTGCCTCATACCACTCGCCGAGCGTCCTGAAGGCGCCCCAGAACTCACGCTTGGCGTCCTGCTCGTCCAATGATTCGTCGATGCTGGGCACGTACAGGGCGTCGATCATCGGCGTCAGCTGCTGGACCTCCCCGAAACGCGGTTGCAGAGGTTTGGCGAGAGGGATGTCGAGGTCGTTCAAGGCCGCAATCGCCTCGGGACCCATCACGACCACGATCCGCGGCTGAACGATCGCGATCTCCTCGACCACTCTGGCCACGCATGCCGGGTCGGCCATCGATGCGTCGGCGAGCGGGCACTTCACGCACAAGGTCCCGTACACCGTCAGGGGATCGATCGAGAGGCGCTTGAAGGACTTCATCAAGGCCCCGCCGGCACGCCCATAGAAGGCGACGCCCTCCTCGATCTCCGAAGGCAGGGGCGCGTGCTTGAGCAGCATGATGTCGGCCTGGGGGTGGCCTGAGCCGAGCACCGGCATCAGCTGGCCGCGGGGGCAGTGCGGGCAGCTCTGTAGCTCGCGCGTGAGCGTGTTCAGCTCTCTGATCGCCCGCTCGAGGTACTTCTCGCGGATCTCGTCATCTGTAGCGGGCATGGACGCCGAGGGATTTGACGGCGCCTCACTTTGTCCTTGCGGTTGCATCGCTACTTGCGCCGCCGCCGAAGGCCCATGTCCTTCTCCAAACGCCTGGCGCGATCCTTCGTGCGCCATGCTCGACCATGCGGGCGAACCCTCACGCTCCGCCTCCCGAGCCCCGCGTGGCCCGGCGCACGCGGCGCTCGCGCGAGGCCTTGCGGGCGGCTGCCGGCGTCGCCTTGGTTTGCAGGAACTTCAGCGCCTGCACATAGATCAGGCTGGACGGCTTGGTCGTTATCTCGGCGTCCCGCAATGACTGCAGGAACTCCTCTGGCCCATCGAAGTCGCGCATTCTGATCCTGACCGAACCGAGCCCCTGAGCGACATGGGAGTCAGAGCCGGCGCCCGCCACGATCCGGTACTTGGCGGCGAAGCGCACAGCCTCCTCGTTGAACGCGCCGATCGCAACGCGCGGGTTGAACACCTCGATCGCGTCGACGTCGTCGAGGATCGGCAGCAGGTGCTCGTAGTCGGGCACCGCGTGCATCCGGTCGAAGGGGTGGGGGACGTACACCAGGCCGTCCTGACGCTTGATCTCGGCGACGGTCTCGGCCATGCTCAGCCCGCGCGGGATCTTCTCCTTGATGAACAGTCCGATCACCTCGCCCTGCTCGGCGGTCTTGACCTCCTCGCCGACAATCACCTTAAGGCCCCGTCCGGAATTGGATTCATTGGCCTTCTCGCGCGCCTCCAAGGCACCGGAGATCTCGTTGTGGTCGGTCACCGCGATCGCCCCCAAGCCGACCTCTTTGGCGGTAGCCAAGAGCACCTCGACCGGCGTTTCGCAGTCGCCGGAGTGGTCGGTGTGCATGTGCAGGTCCACGTCGATCAGGGGCCTTCGCGCCAGCCGCTTGCGCAGCGCCGGATCGCCGTCGGGGTCGTGACGGCGGGCGGCCAGCTCGCGGTAGATCGCCTCGATCCGCTCGACGGTGGGGTCGCCGTCCTCGATGCGGGCATCGAGGCGTCCCAGGAAACTCTCCGTGAAACGTCGTGTCAGCGTCTTCGGCAGCAGCCGCTCGTTCGAGCCGTGGAAGGAACCGACGTTGAGCGCGCGCGAATAGCGCAAGGCCGTGCTGGAGGCGCTCGGCGCTATCGGATCGTGCACGTGCACGAAGTCGAGCGGTGTCCGACCGAGCAGTTCCTCCAGGGTTCGCGCTATGTCGACCGGCAGTACGCGCGCCTGACGGCCGACGGCGCTCGATACATCCAGTACCTCCCCGATCGCGATCGTGCGCGGCATACCTTCGTCTGTGCCCGCCAGCAGGCTCTCCGGCGTGGCCTTGGCCGCGCGCAGCTCCCTGCGCGACTCGCGCACCCGCTCGGGCGATCGCGATGGGGCGAGGACAAGGACTCTGTGGCCGCGCTTGGACAGCTCTCCGGCCAGGCGCGCGATGTGGGCATTGACCTCGTTCTCCTGTGCCTCCCACGGATACGGAGAGACATGCGCTATCGAGAACCTTGGAGGGGCGCTCACCCCCCCATTATGCTCGCCTCGCTGGCCTTCCATGCCCGTCCCGGCCGGAACGGGCATGCTCAGGGGTCAGGACTTGGCGGCGACCCTGCGTCGTGAGGTCGGCTTGGGGGACGCGGCGCGCCCCTTCGGCTTGGCGCTCGCGCCGCGCGAATGCTTGGCGATGAACTTCTCGGTCTCCTCACGCGCCAGGTTGTCGGGGCGCTGGTTGTGGGGCGACTTCATCAAGTATGAGGAGGGCCCGTCGAGCTGCCCCCCGACACCGTTGTTGAGCGCCAGCTTGCAGCAGCGAACCGCGTCGATCACGATGCCCGCCGAGTTGGGCGAGTCCCACACCTCGAGCTTCATCTCCAAGTTCAGCGGCACGTCGCCGAAGGCCTGACCCTCGACGCGGATGTGCGCCCACTTGCGGTCGGTCAGCCACGGCACGTAGTCGCTCGGACCGATGTACACGTCCTCGGCGGGCAGCTGCTCGTCCATGATCGAAGTGACCGCATTGGTCTTGGAGATCTTCTTGGACTCCAAGCGCTCGCGCTCGAGCATGTTGTAGAAGTCCATGTTGCCGCCCACGTTGAGCTGGGAAGTACGGAGCATCTTCACTCCACGGTCGGCGAACAGGCGCGCCAGGGTGCGGTGCACGATGGTGGCGCCGACCTGCGACTTGATGTCGTCGCCCACGATCGGCAGTTTGGCCTTGACGAAGCGCTTGTTCCAGTAGTCCTCACGCGCGATGAACACGGGGATGCAGTTCACGAAGCCGCAGCCCGCCTCGAGGATCTGCTCGACGTACCACTTGGTGGCGTCCTCGCTGCCGACAGGCAGATAGGACACGACCACGTCGGTGTGGGTGTCCTTGAGAATCTTCACGATGTCGGCGGTCTCGCCGGGAGCCTTTTTGATCTTCTGCTTGAGGTACTTGCCGAGGCCGTCGTGGGTCATCCCCCGATATACGGGCACACCAAGCTTCTTGGGCACGCTCCTGGACCCTGTGGCGAACTTCATCGTGTTGTTCTGCCCGGCCCAGATCGCCTGCCCCAAGTCCTTGCCGACCTTGGTGGCGTCGATGTCGAAGGCGGCCGTGAATTCGATGTCGCTGATGTGGTAGCCGCCGAGGTCGACGTGCATCAGGCCGGGCACCAGCACGCTCGGGTCGGCGTCCCTGTAGTAGTGAACGCCCTGCACGAACGCCGAGGCGCAGTTGCCGACGCCGATGATCGCTACGCGGACCTTGTCCTGCTGGTAGCGCGCCTTGCCGTTGGTGGAAACCGCGTCGGTCCCCTTGTTGGGTGCGCCGTTGCTCTGTTGAATGCTCATCTCTGTCCTTTGTGGAGGTCGGGGGAGATTACCCCGAGTCCCTTGTTAGGTGACATCAGTCAAGACCTCGAAGGTGAAGCCGGCCAAGCGCGGTCAAGCGTGGACTTCGCCAAGCGCAGCCTTGACGTGCCAGATGCGCTGCGCGACGGTGATCACGCTGAGTGCTGCCAGCACGTAGACGGCCGGAGCCAGCAGGCTGAAGTCGCCGAGCGAGGCGCCCTTGGCGAAGATCAGGCCGATCGCCAGGATCACGACTCTGACGGGACGAGTGGCGATGCCGACCTTGCATTCCACGCCGAGCGCCTCCGCGCGGGCGCGGGTGTAGGACACCATCAGTGAGGCCAGGACTGCGACGACCACGGCGGCCGCGGCGCCCGAGCGTCCTTCCCGCGCGAAGTCGGCCGCGACGGCGGTGAGGACGATGCCCTCCTCGATGCGGTCGAGCGTTGAGTCCAGGAAGGCCCCGAACGGGGTGCCCTTGCCGGACATGCGCGAATAGCGCCCGTCGAGTGTGTCCATCACCGAGCCGACGATAAAGGCGATCCCGCCGAGGAAATAGAAGCGTTCCCACACGAGCACCGCCGCGACCACGTTCAAGGCGAGGCCGGTCATCGAGATCGCATTGGGGGTCAGGCGCGACTCGATCAAGCGGTTGCGCACCATCTCCCGGCGCTGGGCGCCGGCGAGCGCGGCGCGTGCGCTTCGTCGCGTGCGTCCCGCGCCGGAGCGCGAACGGCGACGGAGAGCCGGTTGTCTATGAGAAGGGGGAGAAGGCGGCATCGAATGCGGTCGGCGTCCCGGGATTACTCGGGCCTAGCTTGTCTGCGGCGTACAGGGTGAGAAGTTCCCAGGGACACCGGGAAGCTTATCCGGCCCCGGCGGGCGCCGTCCCGAAACGCCACGCGGCGGGTCGCAGCCGGCCCAGCCTGCGCGCGCCCAAAGCCGATGCGCCGGCCGTGAGTGCGCCGAGGATCGCGTCGAGGATGAAGTGGTTGGCGGTGGCCACGATCACAAAGGCGATCAGCAGCGGATACAGCCGCCACAGGACACTTGCCATCCGCGTCTTCGAAAGCGAGGCCAAGGGCCAGCCGATCATCAGGGCGAACGCCACATGCATCGAAGGCACCGCCGCGTACGGGTTGAAGAGGGCGTTCATCGAGGCCGAGGCATGCGAGACGTGCACGCCGGTCAGATCCGAGACCGAGTCGATGAACCCCCACTCGGGCAGGAAGCGCGGGGGGGCCGTCGGGAACACGGCATATCCGATCAGTGCGATCAGCATGGCGATCGCGAACATGTTGCGCACGAAGTAGAAGGACCCGTTGTGGCGTACATACAAGTAGATCAACGCCGCCAAGGTGATCGACGTCTGTGCGTTTACGTACAGCCAGCTCGAGAAATCCATCAGCAGATGGCTGCTTGACGCCCACGCTTGCACGCTCGGCTCGACGAACACGTGCAGGCTGCGCTCGACTTGGATCATGTCCAGCGCGTGTTTGAAGGCTGCGGTGGTGTCGCTTTTGACCAGTCCCCGCACGAGGCTGTACGCGCCATAGGCCAGGCCGACGAGCGCGATCTGGCGCAACAGGTCGAGCCACCCTCGCGGCAAAATGCGCGCCTGCAGGGCGTCCAGCCTGCCCTTCACGATCTCTCTCTTCCTCGAGTCTCCTTGCGAGGACAGCGGATTCGCGCGGACGGCCACCCGCAAAGACTAGCCGATGAACCGGTAGACGCGCCAGTGTTCCGAGTGCCACAGCTCGCGCAAATAGGGCAGTCCCCGCGCGATCAGGGCCCCCTCCATGGCGCCGGCTTTGTCGAGTGGAGCGTCGGGCAGAGCAACGTATCGGACCTTGTTTTCGGTGAGCCAAGCCCTGTAGGCGGCTCGGGTCAGGGTGGGCCGGTAGAAGATCGCCGCATAGCGAGTGTCCAGCTGGCGCTCCCATCCTCTCGCCAGCTCGATGCCGTCGTGACCGGCCAGATTGGCAGCCTCCCAATGGGCTTTGGTGAGTGGCACCTCGACGATCGTGGGCTTACCGTGGGTCAGCCTTTGCAGCTCGGCCAAGACGGGTGCGTAGTAGGAGGCTGTGACCGAGGGGTCACCCGAGATCGAGGCGTAGTCGCGGATCGGGGTGGCCAGCTGCCAGTAGAGCAAGAAGGGCGCCAGCGCGAATAGGACTGTGCGGCGCCTCTCCCACAACACGCCTGCCAGCAGCGGGCCGGCAAGGAGCGGCCCGAGACGGGCCGCGTTGCCGCCCATCGGCGTGTGGATCGCGTAGGCGGCGATCAGGGCCACGGCATATAGGGCAGCGCCGACGCGAACGACCAGCCGGCCCTTCTCGCCGAGTGGGCCTTGGGGCAAGAGCAACGCGATCAGGACTACACCGCCCAGCGCCGGCCAGAAGGCGGAGGCGGCAAACGGCTCGTAGCCGCCCTCGGGATAGGCCAGGGTGAGGACGAGGATTGGTGCCAGCGAGGCTGCCGCCAAAGCAAGCCCCCGGCGCCTGTCTACGACGGTGTAGGCCAAGCCCCCGAGCGCAAGGAAGGCGCCGGCCACCGGGCTGGCGGCGCTCGTGAGCACGGCCAGTCCGAGCGCAAGCGCAAGCCGTCCGTCGAGCAAGGCGAGTACCGCGCCCAGGCCTATGGCGAAGCCAAGGTCATAAGGCACGCGTCCGGACAACAGGCTCACGCAGATCCCGAGCGCGAACCACGCGGCGGCGACGCGGGCGGCGGCGATGTCGAGTACCCGCTCGGCGATCAGGGCGAACAGGACCGAGGCGGCGATGGCCGAGAGAGCCAGCAGCAGGCGCACTCCCAGGAAAGCACCGAGGGCGGGCGAGAGCAGAGAGTAGGCCGGTAGCCAGTGACCGTGCGCCGCGTACCAGCCGGTGTCCCAGGTGGTGAAGCCTGCGCGGGCGAACAGATTGCTGCGATACACGGCGGCCGCCAGGTCGGCGGCTGGGGGCGCGAGGATCAGGTAGGCCAGGACCAGCGGGGCCGCGACGAGCAGCGCGAGCGCCGGACCTCTGCGCACCTCAGACGGCCGTCAGAAAGTCGCACACCCGCCCGATTGCCTCGGGCTTGTCCAGCCACCACCAGTGACCGGCGCCGTCCAACTCGACCAGCTCACTGCCTGGCAGCGCCTGCGCGTACTCGTGGGCGAAGCGCTCGGGGATGTAGGGGTCCTGCATCCCCCAGAGCACAAGTGAAGGCATCTCCAAACTGGAGAGCTGCTCCCCCGCCTTTGCCAGCACCTCGCTGGGCGAGCTGCGATACAGACGCAGAATCGCGCGCTGGGTGCCCTGGTCGAAGTGGGCCATCACCGAGTCGATCCACTCCTCGGGGAGGGGCCCTGGTGTTGCGCTTGCCGGCGCCGTAGAGCGACGCATCGCCCGGCGCGAAGTTGCGCCCATGACCAGCTCCCCGAGTATCGGAGTTCGCCACATGCGCGCGGTGCGATGCCACCGGTAGCCCGGCAGGAACGGGACCGCGTTGGTTACCACGAGCCGCTCCACGCGCTCGGGGTGGATTTGCGCGAAGGCGAGTCCTACGGCGCCCCAGTCGTGTACAAGCATGCGCACGCGCTCGACTTCGACCATGTCCAAAAATCGCTCGACGAAGCTGGCGTACTCCTCGATCGTGTACTTCAAATACCCCGGCTTGCCCGAGCGTCCGAAGCCGGGCAGGTCGGGCGCCAATCCGCCGGTGCGCTCAAGGAACCAGACCCAATCGTCCGAGCTGGTGGGTACCCCGTGTAGATAGAGCACGGGTGTGGTGGCCGGTCCGCTCGGCGGGGCGCTGCGCCAAAAGATGGGCAAGCCTTCGAGCTCGGCGGTGTGCTCGGAGATCTCTGGCACCCCGCGAGGATATAGCCGGGCGGGCGTCGGGTCGCCCGGCTACGGTGACACCGTGCCTCCCTCCGTGCCAAAGCAGACACGCTCGCTAGGGGCCGCGCCCGTGTGGGAGCCGCCGGCCCACGCGCGCGTACTACGCATCCGCGACCGTCTGCGCGAGGTGTACGGCGTCCCACGTATGGCTCCTCACGGCAGGCCGCTCGACGAGCTGGTCTTGACCGTGCTCTCGCAGAGCACCAACGATCGCAACCGCGACGTCGCGTTCCTGCGTTTGCGCGAGCGCTTCGCCAGGGTGGGCGGGCCTGGATCCCCGATCGACTATGAGGCCGTGCTTGCGGCGCCCGTCTCCGAGGTGGAGGAGGCGATTCGCCCCGGCGGCATCTCCAAGGTCAAGTCGGCCCGTATCCAAGCGATCCTCGCGGCGATCGCGAACTCCCCGGCCGGCGTCAAGTCAGCGGTTGGCGCCGACTGCTCCTTGGGGGTTGGCTCCAGCTCGGTAGCCGTCGATCGCCTCTCGCTGGAGTGGATGCGTGCCGCTCCGATCGAGGAGAGTCGCGACTACCTCTGCGCGCTGCCCGGCGTCGGGCGCAAGACTGCTGCTTGTGTCCTGCTCTTCTCCTACGGCCTGCCCGACATCCCGGTCGACACGCACGTCTCGCGCGTGGGTACGCGCTTGGGCCTGTTTCGGCCCGGCGCTCCCTTCGAGGAGCTGCACGACCAGATGCTCGCCATCACCCCGCCAGGCGAGGAGCTCGAGTTCCACGTGAACCTGCTGCGCCACGGGCGACGAACCTGCCACGCACGCAACCCGGCCTGCGATGAATGCGCGCTGGCGAGGATGTGCCCCAGTAGGGGGATGTTCGAACCGGTGTGACTGGTCCTGGACTGTACGCGGTGTGATTGGTCCTGGACCGTGCGTCTGGGTTCTCCGGCGCTTCGAAGTCCCATCCTCAACCGTGAGGCAACACCGCAAACGCGATCACCGCGTATTGCAGTGCCGCGGCGACGATCACGAGCGCATGGAAAACCTCGTGGTAGCCGAACACCTTCGGCCACGGATTGGGGCGACCGCTTGCGTACACGATCGCACCCAGTACGTAGAGCAAGCCACCCAAAGCGAGGCCAAGCACGCCCAGCCAGCCGATCGTGGCGGGTAGCTGGCCGAAGACAGCCGCCGACACCAGTCCAAGCACGACGTAAACCCCCGCAAACAGCCACTTCGGTGCGTCGATCCATACAAGCTTGAAGACAACCCCACCGAGCGCCCCCGCCCACAAGACGATCAGGATCGTGCTTGCCAGCGAGCCTTTCAGGGCAAGTAGAGCGACGGGAGTGTAGGTCCCGGCGATCATGACGAAGATCATCGAATGATCCAAGCGTCGCATCCAGCGGCGCGCCTTCGGGCGCCACGTGATTCGGTGGTAGAGCGCGCTTGTGCCGAACAGGGCGGACACGGCGAGCGCATAGATGCTGGCGGCAACGCGCGCTCGCCCGTCCGACGCCGCCAGGATCAGCGTGAGCCCGCATCCGAGCGAAACGAAGAATGCGTACTGATGTGAGACCCCGCGCAGCTTGGGCTTCATACAGCTAACGGTAGCCGGTTGTAGGGCTGCAGATTATCTGCTACGCTCCCACTTAGATTTGATCCAAGCAAACCGAAGGAGCACCGGCTCATGGGCAAGACCATAGGCATCGACCTCGGCACGACGAATTCGTGCATGGCTGTGCTCGAGGGTGGCGAGCCCACCGTCATCGAGAACTCCGAGGGCGGTCGCACCACCCCGTCCGTAGTCGCCTTCACCGCCTCCGGTGAGCGGCTGGTCGGCACCGTCGCCAAGCGGCAGGCCGTCACCAACCCCCAGAACACCGTCTTTTCGATCAAGCGCTTCATGGGCCGCAAGGAGGGCGAGGTCCGCGAGGAGGAGTCGATCGTCCCCTACAAGGTCGTCTCCGGCCCCAACGGCGACGCCCGCGTCGAAGCCGCCGGCGAGCAGTACTCGCCGCCCGAGATCAGCGCCATGATCCTGCAGAAGCTGAAGACCGACGCCGAAGCGTATCTCGGCGAAACGGTCGACTCGGCCGTGATCACGGTCCCCGCCTACTTCAACGACGATCAGCGCCAGGCCACCAAGGATGCCGGCAAGATCGCCAATCTCGAGGTCAAGCGCATCATCAACGAGCCCACCGCGGCCTCGCTCGCCTACGGCCTCGATAAGGAGTCCGACCAGACGATCCTCGTGTTCGACCTCGGCGGAGGCACCTTCGACGTGTCGGTGCTTGAGATCGGCGACGGCGTGTTCGAGGTCAAGTCGACCGCCGGTGACAACCACCTGGGCGGCGACAACTTCGACAAGGCGATCGTCGATTGGCTCGTGGCCGACTTCAAGCGCGACCAAGGCATCGACCTGTCCGCCGATCCGATGGCTTTGCAGCGCCTGTACGAGGCCGCCGAGAAGGCCAAGATCGAGCTGTCCACCACGCAGGAGACCCAGATCAACCTGCCGTTCATCACGGCCGACTCCTCGGGCCCGAAGCACCTCGACACCCGTCTCACGCGCGCCAAGCTGGCCGAGCTGACCTCCGCCTTGCTCGACCGTGTAGTGGCGCCTGTGCGCCAGGCGATCGACGACGCCAAGGACAAGGGCGTCAAGGAGATCGACCACATCGTGCTCGTCGGCGGCATGACCCGTATGCCCGCCGTACAAGAGAAGGTCAAGGAGCTAACCGGCAAGGATCCCCACCGTGGTGTCAACCCGGATGAGGTGGTGGCCGTCGGCGCCGCGATCCAGGCGGGTGTGCTCGCCGGCGACGTCAAGGACGTGCTCCTGCTCGACGTCACCCCGCTCACGCTCGGGATCGAGACCAAGGGCGGCGTCATGACCAAGCTGATCGAGCGCAACACCACGATCCCCACGCGCAAGGGTGAGGTGTTCTCCACGGCCGAGGACAACCAGCCGTCGGTGGAGATCCACGTGCTGCAAGGCGAGCGCGAGATGGCCCAATACAACAAGTCGCTAGGCAAGTTCCAGCTCACCGGCATCCCGCCGGCGCCACGTGGCATTCCCCAGATCGAAGTCGCCTTTGACATCGACGCCAACGGCATTCTCAACGTGTCTGCGAAGGATCTCGGCACCCAGAAGGAGCAGAAGATCGAGATCAAGGCCGGCTCCGGGCTCTCCGAGGATGAGATCAAGCGAATGGTCACCGACGCCGAGTCCCACGCCGAGGAGGACCGTAAGGCAAGGGAGCTCGCGGAGGCCCGCAACAACGGCGAGAACGCCGCCTACCAGGCCGAGCGCCAGCTGACCGATCTGGGCGATCAGGTCGACGCCGACTCCAAGGCCCGTATTGAGGAGGCGATCAAGGAGGTGCGCGAGGCGCTCGAGTCTGAGGACCCGGCCGCGATCAATGCACGCACCGAGGCCCTCCAAAGTGCCTTCCACGCGGTTTCCGAGGCGATGTACCAGAAGGCCCAGGCCGACGCGGCCGCTTCAGCCGACGGCGCCGGGGCGGGCGGGTCCGGATCAGAGGCCGCGGACAACGGTGGCGCCGAGGAGGACGTGGTCGATGCTGAGGTGGTCGACGAGGGCAAGAGCTGACTTCGATGACCGACACCGAGTCGAACACAACTGACGTCCCTGAGACGCACGAGGTATCCGACGGTGGCGAGGTCCAGGCTTCGCCACCGGTCGTCGAGACAGAGGAGATAGAGAACGACGACGCCGTCGAGGTCGAGGGAGACCTCGACGAACTCGTCAAGACCGCGGCCGAGCGCGATCAATACCTCGCGCTTGCGCAGCGCACTCAGGCCGATTTCGAGAACTACCGCAAGCGCGTCGCGCGCGACGCGGCACAGGCTCAGGATCGAGGCGTGGCCAAGCTTGCCAAGGAGCTCCTGCCCGCGCTCGACAATCTCGACCGCGCGATCGACGCGGCGCAGGACGAGGACCCCTTGCTCGCCGGGGTGCGGCTCGTGCGCTCGGAGATCGCGGCCGCGCTTGCTCGTGCGGGCATCGAGGCGTTCGCCCCCTTGGGGGAGCGGTTCGACCCCAACCAGCAGGAAGCCATAGCCCAGCAACCGGTCGAGGGCGCCGCCAGTGGCACCGTGGCCGAGGTCTACCAGGACGGCTATCGCATGGGCGACACGATTGTTCGGCCCGCCCGCGTCCTGGTGGCCGCGTAGGTCGGAGACCCCTATGGCAACACGTCCCGACTACTACAAGACGCTTGGAGTCGACAAGAAGGCGAGCGCTGAGGAGATCAAGAAGGCGTATCGCAAGCTTGCGCGCAAGTATCACCCCGACCGCAACCCCGACGACAAAGAGGCCGAGGAGCGCTTCAAGGAGATCTCCCAGGCCCACGACGTGCTCGGCGACCCCGAGAAGCGCAAGCAGTACGACAACGGCACCGGCCCGTTCGCGGGCGGCGCCTCGGGAGGCCCCGGCTTCGGTGGTTTTGGCAACTTCGACTTCGACGCCTCCTCGATGGGCGACATCCTCTCCAACCTGTTCGGAGGAAGCGGTGGGGGAGGTGCAGCCCCCGGCGGTGGCGGCAGGCGTGCTCGATCGCGCCCCCAGCGCGGACGCGATCTGGAGACCGAGGTGCGCATCACCTTCGAGCAGTCGATCTCCGGAGCGCAAGTTCCGCTGTCGGTCCCCACCACCAGTGGCTGCCCAACCTGTCATGGCACCGGCGCCAAGCCCGGCACTACGCCGAAGGTATGTCCCCGCTGCGAAGGGCGGGGAATCGAGAGCGAGGGCCAAGGCATGTTCTCCATCACCCAACCCTGCTCGCGCTGCGGCGGTAGCGGCACCGTGATCGAGGAGCCCTGTCCCACCTGTGGCGGCTCAGGGGCGGTGCGCAACATCAAGAAATTTCGCGTCAACATCCCCGCAGGAGTCAAGGAGGGCTCACGCATCAGGGTGCCCGGCAAGGGCGAGGCCGGAGCCAGGGGCGGCCCTGAGGGAGATCTATATGTCATCACCCACGTCGCCCCTTCGCCGGTGTTCAAGCGCAAGGGCGACAATCTAGAAGTCGAGGTTCCTTTGACCGTGCCCGAGGTTTTGCTCGGCGCCGAGGTGCCGGTCCCCACCCTGGACGGGACCAAGACCTTGCGTGTAAAGCCGGGCACACGCGATGGCTCGCTGCAACGCCTGCGCGGCGAGGGTCCGCCGAAGCTCGGCGGCAAGAGCCGCGGCGACATCCATTACCGCTTCACGATCGACGTTCCCGAGCAGCTCACCGACGAGCAGCGTGCCGCGGTCGACGAGCTGTCAAAGACGATGAACGGCAACCCGCGCGCCAAGCTGTTCTCGGAGGCGCCCTCATGACCGAGCGAAGCAGCGCGCCCAAGCGCGTACGTGTCGAGGTGGAAACCGACCGCGGCGTATTCATGATCTCGGTTGCGGCCGAGCTGGCCAAGATGCACCCGCAGACGTTGCGGATGTACGAGTCGCGCGGCTTGGTGGAACCCAAGCGTTCCCTCAAGGGGACACGGCTCTACTCCCAGGAGGACGTCGAGAAGCTGCGCCGCATCCACGAGATGACGGTCGAGTTGGGACTCAACCTGGCCGGCGTGCAACGGGTCCTGGACCTGGAGTCCGAGGTGCAAGACATGCACGCGCGCATCGAAGAGCTGGAAGTGAAGGCCTTGCACGCCCAGGTGGAACTGGCCGAGGAGCTGGAGCAGGTGCGTCGCTCCTTCCGCGCCGAGCTCGTTCCCTATCGCGCCGTCGGCACACAACTCGTTCGCAGGTCTCAGGCTTCATGAGCGCACAACCGCCTGCGCAACCGCCCGAGGAGGAGCAGAAGCCGCTGGAGCGCTTCGGCAAGGACCTGACCGAGCTGGCCGAGCAGGGCAAGCTCGACCCCGTGATCGGCCGCGACGAGGAGATCCGTCGCGTGATCCAAGTGCTTTCGCGCCGGACCAAGAACAACCCGGTCCTGATCGGCGAGCCCGGCGTCGGCAAGACGGCGATCGTCGAGGGCTTGGCCCAGCGCATCGTCTCCGGAGACGTGCCCGAGTCCTTGCGCGAGCGCCGAGTGGTCGCGCTCGACATGGGCGCCCTGATCGCCGGCGCCGTCTACCGAGGCGAGTTCGAGGAGCGCCTCAAGGGCGTCCTCAAGGAAGTCTCCGAGGCCCAGGGCACAGTCATCCTCTTCCTCGACGAGCTCCACACGATCGTCGGCGCCGGCGCGGCCCAGGGCGCCGTCGACGCCGCCAACCTGCTCAAGCCCATGCTCGCCCGCGGCGAGCTGCGCTGCGTCGGCGCGACCACCCTCGATGAGTACCGCAAGCACATCGAGAAGGACGCCGCCCTGGAGCGCCGCTTCCAACCGGTGATGGTGGGCGAGCCGAGCGTGCAGGACACGATCGCGATCCTGAGGGGCCTGAAGGAGCGCTATGAGACCCACCATCGCGTGCGCATCCAGGACTCGGCGCTGATCGCCGCCGCCACGCTCTCCCACCGCTACATCGCCGACCGCTTCCTGCCTGACAAGGCGATCGACCTGATCGACGAGGCCGCCTCCAAGATCCGCATCGAGATCGATTCCGTCCCCACAGAGATAGACGAGGTGGACCGGCGCGTGATGCAGCTGGAGATCGAGCTGACCTCATTGCGTAAGGAGAAGGACGAGGCCTCCAAGGAGCGCCGCTCCGCGATCGAGGCCGAGCTGGCCGAGCTCAAGGAGCGCTCGGCGACGATGAGGGCCCAGTGGCAGAAGGAGAAGGATGCGATCCAGGGCATCTCTGAGCTGAAGGAACGATTGGAGCAAGCTCGTGTCGAGGCCGAGCGCGCCGAGCGCGAAGCCAACCTGCAGCGCGCCGCCGAGCTGCGCTACGGAGAGATCCCCGAACTGGAGAAGCAGCTCGCCGAACATGAAGCGGCAGAGCACGAAGCGGCTGAGCGTGAGCGCCGGCAGGGCGACAGCGAGGACGGGGTGGACGGAACCAGCACGGGCTCCGCCGGGATGGAGGGCGCCGGCGGGGCGGGTGGGCCTCAATTCCTCAAGGAGGAGGTCGATGCCGAGGACGTCGCCGAGGTCGTCGCCCGCTGGACCGGCATCCCGGTCAGCCGGCTGATGGAGGGCGAAGTCGAGAAGCTGATCCACATGGAGGAGCGCCTGCACGAACGCGTCGTCGGCCAGGACGAGGCGGTCGAGGCCGTTGCCACGGCTCTGCGCCGCTCACGAGCCGGCCTGCAGGACCCCAACAGGCCGATCGGCACCTTCCTGTTCCTGGGGCCCACCGGCGTGGGAAAGACCGAGCTGGCGCGGGCCCTCGCGGAGTTCATGTTCGACTCCCAAGACGCGATGGTGAGAATCGACATGTCCGAGTACATGGAGAAGCACTCCGTCTCGCGCCTCGTCGGCGCGCCCCCCGGGTACGTCGGCTACGAAGAGGGCGGTCAGCTCACCGAGATGGTTCGCCGCCGCCCCTACTCGGTCGTGCTGCTCGACGAGATCGAGAAGGCCCACCCCGACGTGTTCAACGCGCTCCTGCAGGTGATGGACGACGGGCGCCTCACCGACGGTCAGGGCCGCACGGTGTCGTTCAAGAACGCGGTGCTGATCATGACCTC
>Ga0208586_1000327_pt1 | contig 18350 bp, 20 predicted proteins | sample NGESurshal072012_6_FD_184471 | JGI IMG/M metagenome (GOLD analysis project Ga0208586, IMG submission 184471) | Arctic peat soil microbial communities from Barrow, Alaska - NGEE Surface sample 53-3 shallow-072012 (SPAdes) | ecosystem: Environmental > Terrestrial > Soil > Wetlands > Peat ... | reverse complement strand
TATCCACCGATAGTTCTAGCTAACGGTGAGCGCGCTTTCGCCAGTGTGTCCATTGGTTCAATCTCCACGGCCGCCTTTAAGCAGACGGTGCGTGAGCACGGCAGTTCGTGCACGCCGAAGTACGCCGACGGGATTGAAGTGGAATCGAACCCCGCGGTGCACAGTGACTCGTGGCCATCGCACTATTTCGCCCTGCCTGAGCGAGTGCCGATCTGCACTAAGGACTACTTCAACGTCGCAGCTGACGTCATCGAGAAGCTGTTGACCCCCGCGCAGGCGCGCCAAGCTGCCTATCAGAGCGCTGCAAATGAGTTACAGGACTACTTGAACGAATGGCACCTGGTTGGCCCCTTGACCGCGTCAAAACTGTTCCTGGTTTCGAGCGAGCGAGGGGGCAACGCGAAGCTGGCGAGCGGCAAGGTGTTGAGGTCGCACGCCTACTCGTGGAAATCAGCCAATGACTTCACGCTGCTCGTGAGTCTCGATCTCCACTTCGATGGTTGGCGCGGTGCCTGGAATAAAGGCAAGAATGAGCGCTTCGTCACGTTTACGAGGACATCGCATGGTCAGCCATTCCTGATGACGCTGAATACGGGACCGTAGTTTCAGAGGATCGAGGTGTGTGGATTACAGGCATCCAATCGAGATTGAGGAGTTGCGGTTAGCCCAAAACCAGTCCAGTCATTTGGGTATAGGCCTATGAGAGCGGGTGACGGGGATCGAACCCGCATGGCCAGCTTGGAAGGCTGGAGCTCTACCATTGAGCTACACCCGCACGTCTCAATGAGACTCGAAGCAGTCTAGATGACGCCATTAACGTGGAGAGGTGGAGGACACGTTCTACGACCAGGTCGGTGGACATGCGTTCTTTCATTCGCTTGTGAATTCGTTCTACGAACACGTCGAGACCGATGAACAACTTCGGACCATGTACCCCGAAGATCTGACCGAATCGAAGCGTCACTTCGAACTCTTCCTCGAGCAGTACTGGGGCGGACCGAAGACCTACGCCGAAGAACGCGGACACCCGCGACTTCGCATGCGCCACGCTCCCTTTCACATCACGAAGGGCGCCCGCGATGCCTGGCTGGCAGCCATGGAGGCGGCCATGGAGAGCGTGAAGACCAGCCTGAGTGATGAGCAGTTCGTTGAACTCCACAGCTACTTCGATACGGCGGCCCATCAGATGCGCAACGTTTGAATCGTGAAATTCACAGGAGTTTCACTCACGATGTTCTGATTTCGCGCCGTTGAGTCCTTACGATTGAAGATGTGGCCACACGAACGATTCTGCGAGAGGGCGAAGTCCGGATCATTTCGGTGACCCCCGTGTCGCGTGGCATCGGTCGGCCAGTACTAGTCGCAATCGTGTTGGTTGCCCTGGTGGTTTTCGGTGCCCAACACGTGCACCTCGTGCACGAGCACGAGATGTTGTTGGATGTGATTCTGGCGGGGCCGTTCGCGTTGGTGGCGCTCACGAGAACGTGGCGTTGGCGATCGCACAAGGTCCACGTCACCAACGAGCGGATTCTCCTTGAAGGCGGTGTCCTGCACCATCAGCGCAGCGCCATTGAGCTTCGAGACATTGCGGCACTTCGGATCGATCAACGTGTGAGTGAGCGGCTCACTCGGCGAGGAGTCATCTACTTAGAGACAGTTGCCGGGACCATTTCGATCGGCAAGCTACGTCACCCCGGCGCCCTCTGTCGTCTTATCGACGCTGAACGATTCAATGCGGAGACAGTTCCCGTCGCGTACGACACAGTGTTTTCCTACGACGAACCAGAGCCCTTCGACTACGAAGTGCGGCCCCGCCACAGTCGTGGGCGCCACGAACTGGAATGATTCGCTGAGTTTCCACGTATCGTGAGTTCGTGACCACTCGTTACCGTTGTACGGCTTGCGGCAACTTGACCCGATTCGATGTCGTTGAAACGACCTCGGTGCGGGCGTTTCACCACTTCACGGTCGGCGGCGACCTTTCCATCGAAGAGCCCGAGGTCATTGCGCACTCCGTTGAATCCGTCACTTGTCGATGGTGCGGTCACGGACGCGGCGTTGAACCGCTCATTGAATCCAGTGACGTCTGACCTAGGACCGCGCTCCTTCGATCGACCACGCGAGCGTCCGGCCCCGTCGCAAATGACGGGTCACTGGTCGAATGGTGGCGACGCGGTGGTTTCACTCACCAAGTTGACGCTCCTCGTCGTCATCAAATCGAACTGTGACGGGTGTCACGACTTCCTTTTCTCGGATCTCGATGTGTTTGCTGGCCTTGATGTTGTCATCATGAGCGCCACGGACGATGCGGATAACGAATGGATCGATGCTCCTCGACCGGTACTGATCGCGCCAGATGCACTCCTCACTCTCGACGTGAAGTGGCCGCCCTTCTACCTGCTCGTTGATCCGATTGGCGGACTCGTCCGCACCGAGGGCGTCCTCTTTGGACCGTCACAGGTCGCCGCAGAGATCGCGTCGTTCCTGCCCCATTGAGATGTCACAGCACTGCGTCACAGTTGGTGCAAGTGAAAGGTGCATCAATGAGCAACGAGATCGAACTTTCCATTAGCTGCAATGACTGCGTTCGTCGAGGGACACCGGACTGCGAGGACTGCCTCGTGAGTTTCGTCCTTGGTGAAACTCCCGACGAATTGGTCATGACGAGTGCCGACGCCGACGTGGTGCAACTGTTCACCGCCCAAGGGATGATGCCCCGCCTCAAGTTCCAGCACCGTATGACGTCCTTGGAGCCAGTCGAAGGTTCCAGATCGACTGAGTAGCCTGATCACATGGCACGTCACTTGTTGGTGACCAACGACTATCCGCCAAAAACGGGCGGGATTCAGGTCTATCTCCACGAACTCTGGCGTCGCCTCGAAACGGGCCGCGCGGTCGTGTTGACGGCCTCGTCGCACCCGGGCGCCGCGGCGTTCGACGAAGATTCAGAGATCGTGGTGGAGCGGGTCCCGGCGAGAACACTCTTCCTGCCGACCTATGCAGCATGGCGCGCCATTGAAGCGGCGATTGCGCGCCACGAACCGGACCTGGTGCTCCTCGACCCCGCGTGGCCACTCGGACTGCTTGGCCCACTTCTCTCGGTTCCTTACGGCGTGATCGTGCACGGCGCGGAAGCGACGATACCGAGTCGCACTCCGATCGTCGCGTCGTCGCTTCGCTTCGTTCTCAAACATGCGGTGGTGGCGATCTGCGCTGGCTCGTATCCTGAAGCAATCGTGCGAAACAACGCTGCGGAGTTCACGCCGCCCATCATCCAAGTTCCACCGGGCGTTGACACGATGAGGTTCACGCCGGTCGACGCCAGTCGCCGCAGTGAGGTCCGTGCGACGCTCGGCATTGACGACGATGCCTTTGTCGTGAGTTCCTATTCGCGCCTCGTACCTCGCAAGGGTATGGACACGTTGATTCGCGCCGCCGCACGCCTCCAGGCTGAAGTACCTCGACTTCGCGTGGTGATTGGCGGCTCCGGCCGTGACGAGGCCCGACTGAAGAAACTGGCCGAACGGCTGAAAGCGCCCGTCACGTTTCTCGGTCGCATCCCCGATGACGAACTCAGCGACTGGATTGGGTCGAGTGATCTCATGGTGATGGACTGTCGCAGTCGATGGCTCGGACTCGAACAGGAGGGCTTCGGTATTGTCTTCGTCGAGGCAGCGGCGACTGGCGTGGCGCAGATTGCGGGCCGCTCCGGCGGCAGTCACGAGGCGGTGGAGAACGGCGTCACGGGTCTCGTCCTCGGGGACCCGCGCAGTGACGAGTTGCTCGCCAAGGCCATTCTCGCGCTCGCACTCGACGATGAACGTCGGCTCGCGTACGGTCGGGCGTCACGAGTTGCGGCGGTCGGACGTTTCGAGTGGTACCGACTGGCGATGCAACTCTCGTACGAACTCGTGCCGTTTGACCACTTTGGGGCACTTAACGCACTGTCGTAAGGTTGTCGCGGAGGTGGTGTCGTGGCACAACGGGCAACGGAATCAATCACGGTCGACGCGTCACCGCAACGTGTCTATGACGTCGTCACTGACTTCGAGCACTACGACGCGTGGGTGAGCGACCTCAAGCGAATTGAAGTGCTCTTGCGCGACGCCGACGGGCGAGCCCTCGAAGTCGAGTTTCGTGCCGCCGCCTTCGGCCGCTCCACGACCTACACGCTGCACTACGACTACTCGCACGCGCCGGCCCAGCTCTCGTGGCACCAGATCGAAGGGGACCTCACCGAGACGCTGAATGGCCAGTACCGGTTCGAGTCGGACGGCGACGAAACCCGTGTGACCTACGACCTCGAGGTAGAGCTCCTCGTTCCGATTCCCACGTTCATCAAATCTCGCGCGGCCTACCGCATTCAGACCCAAGCACTTCGAGAACTGAAGGCGCAGGCCGAGCGGCCACGATGATCGACGTCGCGATAGGCGTTGATGTGGGCGGGACCAAAGCCTTGGCGTTGGTCGTGGCTCGCGACGGCCGAGTACTCGCCGAAGATCAGGCGGCCACGCCGCACCTCAACAGTGACAACATTGGCGGACCCACGGCGGACGTCGTCACCTCACTTATCGATCAACTGTGTTCGCGTCAGGGTCTCGATTCGAGCGAGGTGCCGGTCTGCATTGGCCTGCCCGGCATGATGCGCCGTGACGGACGACTGGTCTACGCGCCCAATCTGCGTTCGGCCTCTGGAGCGGACCTGGGCGCGCTACTGGGCGCGTCACTCTCGAGCGCGATGGTGTTCTGTGAGAACGACGCGAACTGCGCAGCGCTCTGTGAGCACGAGTGGGGTGCGGCGCGGGGCATTGACGACTTCGTCATGGTCACCCTCGGCACCGGTATCGGAGGTGGCGTCGTGGCCGACGGCAAGTTGGTGCGTGGCCGAAGCGGATTCGCTGGCGAGATCGGTCACATGGTCGTCGAGGCGAGAGGTGCCGCGTGCCACTGTGGCGCCCACGGGTGTTGGGAGCGATACGCCTCGGGTGGGGGACTCAATCGCATGACGCGAGAAGCGGCAATCGAGGGTCGGCTACCGACGTTGGTCGCGCAACGCGGCAACGCCGCCGCCGTGCGCGCCGAGGACGTCACCGAAGCGGCCGCTCAGAATTTGGACGAGGCCGTTGTGCTCATGAAGGAGATCGGGTGGTGGCTCGCGCTCGGTCTCGCGAATCTGGCCGCGATCCTCGACTGTGGCCACTTCGTCATTGGTGGGGGACTCTCGAGTGCGTCGGACCTCGTGCTGCCTTCGGCGCGCGAATACCTCGCTGACCTCGTCGAGGGCTACAGCGCGCGCCCGGCCATCACGGTCACGCCGTCGCTGTTCGGACCGCGTTCGGGGGCGATGGGTGCGGCGCTCGTGGCGTTCGAGCGAACATCATGAAGCTCGGGGTGTTACTGCCGACCTTCCGCGACAACGCAGATGACGCCATGGCGTTCGCCCAACGCGCCGCAGACGCGGGGCTCGACGGCGTCTTCGCCTACGACCATCTTTGGCCGATGGGTACGCCGACGCGTCCGTCGCTGGCCCCGTTTCCGGTGTTGACGGCGGTCACGCGTGCGAACTCGACACTGGTGGTCGGTCCGCTGGTGGCACGGGTGGGACTCGTGGGTACGTCTCATCTGATTGAGCAGTTCACGACGTTGCACGCAGTGGCCCCGGGCCGGGTCATCGCCACACTCGGTTCGGGCGACAAGCTCTCGACGGCTGAGAATGTGGCCTACGACATCCCAGAGAGGAACGCGGACGAGCGCCGCGCCCTCATGGCCGAGACGGCGCGAGCTCTCGTCGATACGATGCCCGTCTGGTTCGGTGCCGGTAACGACACGACCAATGGCGTCGCGCGCGACGTCGGTGCGGTCCTTAATCTCTGGAACGCCACGCCCGAGCGCGTTCGCGCATTGAGTGCGGGCGGCCCCGTCTCGTGGGCCGGACCAGTGCCCAACGATCTCGTGACGTCGCTCGACGCACTGCGTGACGCCGGCGCCACGTGGGTGGTGTTGACACCCGACGCCGACATCGACGCGTTCGCGCAATGGCGCGCCCAGTCGTAACGAGTAAAGTCCACTGATGGAATTTCGTCGAATCAACGGCCTGCCGCCCTACGTGTTCGCCACGATCAATGCGTTGAAGGCTGAGGCGCGCGCCGGGGGTCGCGACGTCATCGACTTTGGCTTTGGAAACCCGGACCTACCGAGTCCCGACATCGCCGTCGCGAAGCTCGCCGAGGCCGCGAACAACCCCCGAAACCACCGCTACAGCGCCAGTCGTGGCATCCCCAATCTGCGCCTCGCCATGGCCAATCGCTACAAGATGCTGTTCGATGTGGACCTCGATCCCGACACGGAGGTCGTGACGACTATTGGCGCCAAAGAGGGCCTCACGCACCTCATGTGGGTGCTGCTCGGCCCCGGCGATGCGGCAATCGTGCCGAGTCCGAGTTATCCAATTCACTTGGCCGGACCCGGTTTCGCGGGGGCCACTGTCATCACGGTGCCAATGCACGACCCCGGCGCGACGTCCAACGACCCGGGCGATGACTTCTTCGACGGCCTCGTTGTCGCGTGGGAGAACGCGGTCGTCAAGCCGCGCGTCATCATCTGCTCGTTCCCGCACAACCCGACGAGCGCGTGCGTCGATCTCGCCTTCATGACGCGACTCGTCGACTTCGCCCTCGAGCACGACGTGATTGTCTGTCACGACTTTGCCTACGCCGATCTCGGTTTTGACGGCTATCGGCCGCCGTCGATTCTCCAGGTCCCGCGCGCCAAGGAGTGTTGCGTTGAGCTCTACACGCTGACCAAGTCATTCTCGATGGCCGGCTGGCGCGTCGGCTTCCTCGTCGGCAACGCCGAGATCGTGGCGGCGCTCACGAAACTCAAGAGCTACCTCGACTACGGCACATTCCAACCGGTCCAAATTGCCGCCATCGTGGCGATGAACGAGGCCACCGACTACCCAGAACAGCTCCGCGTCATCTACCAATCGCGTCGCGACACCTTGGTTGATGGCCTCAATCGCATTGGCTGGAACGTGACCGCGCCGCGAGGTTCGATGTTCATTTGGGCACCCGTGCCCGAGCCCTACGCCCAAGAGGGATCACTGGGGTTCGCGAAGTACCTCATCGAGGAGGCGAGCGTCGCCACGAGTCCCGGCGTCGGATTCGGTGACGGTGGCGATGGGCACGTTCGCTTTGCGCTCATCGAAAATGAACTTCGCACGACCCAAGCAATCCGCAACCTGAAAAAAGCACTGCCCAAACTCGCTTAATCGCGGCGTTGCGTTCCTTAGGGCAGTCCGGCGCCCGGCGTCTCGACCTGCACCATTTCGATGCGACCACGATTGACCTCGGCGATGGCGAAACGATCACTGGTGGGAGCCGTCATGACGTAAAGGTTGCGGCGGTCCTCGCCACCGAGCATGCACGCGTAGGCGTTCTGCGTACAGGTGACGGTTCCGGTCACTTCGCCTCCCTCCTTCACGCGCACGCACGTCTTTGACACGGCGTTGGCGAGCCAGATCTGGCCCTCGGCGTCGAGGCACATGCCGTCAGTCGCCATGAAGTCGAACTGGGCCCACACGCGCCGGTTGCTCAACGTCCCATCTGCGTTGATGTCGAAGGCGCTAAGGCGAGAACCCATGGTTTCACCAAGAATCAGTGTCGACCCGTCAGGAGTGATCACGGTGCCATTCGGGAAGTCCATTTCGGGGACCACCTGGACGACGTTGCCGTCGGGATCAAGCACCACGAGATTGGTCGAAGGCGGCGGCGTCGCTAAGAAGGCTTCGACGCCGAGTTCCTTTAGTCGTGTGTCCAGATCGAAGCCGAAGTTGCCCACGTAGCTGTAGCCACTCGCTGAAACGGCCATTTCGTTGGCCCAAAAGGTGCAGTACTCGCTGATGTCGGCGAAGGTCGATACCTTCTTGTCAGCGAATCGAACGACTTTCTGATCAATCATTGAAACGCAGAGAAAGTCGCCGTTGGGCAGCCAGCCGAGTCCCGAGGGTTGTTTGACAACCTCGTGCTCGAGGACTTCGTTCGTCCCATCTGGCGCCATTGAGAAGATGGCGCGACGGTAGAAGTCGGAGTACCAGAGTCGACCCTCGTGCCATCGCGGAGCTTCACCAAACCCAAGCCCGCCGCGCACCACTAGTGCTGTGTACTCCTCCACGGTGCCCCTCTCTTCGTTCAACGAAACTACAACTCACGCGTGCGCAACGGCGCGAAGCCACTGCGCGTACCCGAGATCCGCGAAAAGGGGATCGTCCGGTTCGAAGCGCTGGTCGAACTCCCAGAGTTCTGCGAGCTCTTCGAGCGATGCCCAGTGACCGACGCCGAGTCCCGCGAGCGTCGCCGCACCCCGAGCCGTGGCTTCGAGCGACGTGCTGCGATACACCGGCAGTCTCGAGTTGGTGGCCTGGAGTCCGAGCAGGAGGCCCATCGCAGCGGCACCACCGTCGGCGCGAATGTGGGAGAGCGCGATGCCGCCAGCGGCGAACGCGTCGGTCATGGCGCGCACTTCAAAGGCGAGTGATTCAATGAGTGCTCGCGCGATCTGCGCGCGAGCAACGCCACGACTGAGTCCGGTGATCGATCCGCGCGCGTCGCTTCGCCAGAATGGCGAGCCGAGGCCGGTGAACGCCGGCACGAACGACACGCCGCCACTGTCCGCCACGGTCATGGCAAGGGTTTCGAGATCACTCGACTCCTCGATGAAGCCCATTTCGTCGCGGAGCCACTGCACGGCGGCGCCCGCCACGAACGCCGAACCCTCGACGGCGTAGGACGCCAGTCCGAAGTCGCCCAGGTCCCACGCAACCGTGGTCACGAGACCGTCGAACACCCCAGGGACGTCGAGGCCGACGTTGGCCAGGATGAATGCTCCCGTGCCGTAGGTCGCCTTCACGACGCCCGCGTCGAAGCAGGCCTGACCGAAGAGTGCGGACTGTTGATCGCCCAGCATGGCCGTGATGGGCACGCCCGCCATCTCGGGCAGCAGGGTTGGGTCAATGGTCGCGAACACTGAACACGACGGTCGAAGCTCCGCGAGCATTGACGGATCGATGTCGAAGAGGTCGGTCATCTCCTTTGACCACGTGCGAGTCGCGAGATCCATCAACATCGTGCGCGAGGCGTTGGACGCTTCGGTGGCGAAGGTCCCACCATCGACGCCACCGCTCAACCACCAGAGAAGCCAGGTATCGATGGTGGCGAGGCTCGGTGTGGCGGCGCGGTCGAGGGCGCCGTGGTCGAGGAGCCAACGCATTTTTGTCGCCGAAAAGTACGAGTCGAGGACGAGACCGGTGGTGCTGCGAACGAGCGGTCCATGACCGGCGCGTTCGAGTTCATCGCAGTAGCGAGCGGTGCGTCGGTCCTGCCAGACAATCGCGTTCGCCACATTGTTGGCGTTACTGCGGTCGAAGGCGACCGTTGTCTCGCGTTGATTGGTGATGCCGAGCGCGACGACGTGATGACCATTCTCGTGGGCACGATGGGCGACGTCGCGCAAGGTCTCGACTGACAGCTGTGCGATCTCGATCGGGTCGTTCTCCACTTCGCCCGGGTGGGCGAAGTGTTGGGTCAGCTCACGATAGGAGGAGTCGAAGACCCTCGCGTACTCGTCGTAGGCGACGGTCCGCACTCCTGAGGTGCCAGCGTCGAGGGCGAGAACCAGTTCCACCGGCGTCAGGATAACGATGGTTACCCCGTAGTTATTGGGTAGATCACTGGGTCAAAAAAAATTGTTTAGAAAACAATCAAAATTGAGTTGACTCGGTGTAATTACAGTGCTGTAATGACACAGCATCTTGCGACGAGGAGTGGTTTGACCACTACATCTTGTGGCTCGGGGGGAAAAGGGTGGTAAACTTGACTCCCGACCTCGGCGCCGTGGGAAGCATGTTCTTAGTGTCGGTTTCGGCAAGAAAAGAGAGACTCATATGGCTATCGCACCCCAGCGACTCGGAATTGGCATCCGCCGGTACTTCACGACGGACGACCGTCACCCCTACGACGAAGTCACCTGGGACCGACGTGACGCGCGTATTTCGAACTTTCGAGACGGATCGATCGCCTTCGAGCAACTGAACGTCGAAGTACCTTCGAGTTGGTCCTTCAACGCAACCAACATCCTCGCCCAGAAGTACTTCCGTGGCACGCTCGGCACGTCCGAGCGCGAGACCAGCCTGAAGCAGGTCTGTGACCGCATCGTCGACACGATCACGCAGTGGGGCGTGGAGCGCGACTACTTCGTCGACGAGGAGGAGACCGAGGCGTTCCGCGCCGAGCTCAAACACTTGCTGATCACGCAGAAGGCCGCCTTCAACTCACCGGTCTGGTTCAACATTGGTGTGAAGGGTGTACCCCAGCAAGGCAGTGCCTGCTTCATCCTCTCGGTCGAGGACTCGATGCGTTCGATCCTCAATTGGTACACCGAAGAGGGAATTATCTTCAAGGGCGGCTCGGGCGCGGGCGTCAACCTGTCCAAGATTCGTTCGAGCGCCGAGATGCTCGAAGGCGGCGGTACCGCGAGTGGCCCGGTCTCGTTCATGCGCGGCGCCGACGCGTCGGCCGGCACCATCAAGTCCGGTGGCAAGACACGCCGCGCCGCGAAGATGGTCATCCTCGACGCGGACCACCCCGATGTTGAAGAGTTCATCTGGTGCAAGGCCAATGAGGAGAACAAGGCGCGCGTACTCCGCGACAACGGCTTTGACATGGACCTCGACGGTAAGGACATCCACTCCATCCAGTACCAGAACGCCAACAACTCGGTCCGAGTTTCGGACGAGTTCATGGAGGCCGTCATCGCCGACGCCGATTGGAACCTGAACGCCCGTCACGGCGGTCGCGTCGTCCAGACGCTGAAAGCGCGCGAGTTGTGGCGCCAAATTGCGCGCGCCGCGTGGGAGTGCGCCGACCCCGGCCTGCAGTTCGACACGACCATCAACAAGTGGCACACGTCGTCCAACACCGACCGCATCAACGGTTCGAACCCGTGTTCGGAGTACATGCACATCGACAACTCCGCGTGCAACTTGGCCAGCATCAACTTGATGAAGTACCTGCTCGACGACGGCAGTTTCGATGTGGACGCCTTCAAGCACTCGATCGAAGTGCTCTTCAGCGCTCAGGAGATCATTGTGGGCGCCGCCGACTACCCGACCGAGAAGATCGCCGAGAACTCACGCAAGTTCCGTCAGCTCGGTCTCGGGTACGCCAACCTGGGCGCGCTGCTCATGGCGTCGGGTCTGGCCTATGACTCCGACGAAGGGCGCGCGTGGGCTGGCGCCATTACGGCGTTGATGACGGGCCACGCCTACGCCACCAGTGCTCGCACGGCCGGTCGCATGGGTCCTCACGAGGGTTACGAGGAGAATGCGGAGCCGATGCTCAACGTCTTGCGAATGCACCGCGACGCGTCGTACCAGATCGACGCCGCGCTGGCCCCCGAGGAGATTCTGCTCGCCGCCCAACAGTCGTGGGAAGACGCCGTCGACCTGGGTGCGCGCCACGGTATGCGTAATGCCCAGGCGTCGGTGCTCGCCCCGACGGGAACGATTGGTCTCTTGATGGACTGCGACACGACCGGCATTGAGCCGGACCTCGGACTCGTGAAGTTCAAGAAGCTCGTGGGTGGTGGCAACATGGCCATTGTCAACCAGACCGTGCCGCGCGCCCTTCGAAAGCTCGGCTACAGCGAGATGGAGTCACTCGCCATCGAGGCCTACATCGACGAGAACAAGTCAATCGTCGGTGCGCCCGGTCTCAAGCCCGAGCACCTACCGATCTTCGCCTGCTCCATGGGCGACAACACCATTCACTACCTCGGTCACGTTCGAATGATGGGTGCGGTGCAGCCGTTCATCTCAGGTGCGATCTCGAAGACGGTCAATATGCCAGAAGACGCCACCATCGAGGACGTCGAGAACCTGCACATGGACGCGTGGAAGCTCGGTGTCAAGGCCGTCGCGATCTACCGAGACAATTGCAAGGTCGGACAGCCGCTCTCCACCGCGAAGAAGGACGGCGAGAGTTCCACGTCGTCGGTGACGGCAACTAACTCGGTCGCGGCCGAACTGCTGACGAGGATTAACAAGCTCGAAGCTGCGCTCGAATCGGCGCAGGTCATTGTCGGCACGGTGCGCGAGCGCATGCCACGTCGACGTGTATCGACGACGTTCTCATTCCGCGTTGCGGACTGCGAGGGCTACGTGACCGTTGGTGAGTGGGAAGACGGACGTCCCGGCGAGGTGTTCATCAAGGTTTCCAAGCAGGGTTCGACCCTCGCTGGCATCATGGACGCCTTCTCGATCTCGCTCAGCCTGGGCCTGCAGCACGGCGTGCCGCTCGCGACCTACGTGCGCAAGTACGTGAACATGAAGTTCGAGCCGTCGGGTATGACCGACGACGCGGACCTGCGCATCGCGACGTCACTGGTGGACTACATCTTCCGACGTCTGGCCCTCGACTACTTAAGCCCGAGTGAGCGCGAGGATCTCGGTGTGCTCTCGACGAGCGAGCGAATCCAGCCCACGTTGCCCGAAGTTGTCGAACAGGCAACCCCCACGCTCAACGCCAGTGTGCAGCCGACCCTCGTCGACGTCAGCGAGAAGCCGGCGCAACCGACACTGTTGCAACGCGATCAACAGCGCGACGCACCAATGTGCTACCAGTGTGGTGACTCCATGCAGCGCGCCGGTTCGTGTTACGTCTGTTCCAGCTGTGGCGCAACGAGCGGCTGCTCGTAAATGTAGATTTGTGCACGAAACCAAGTGTCACCAACCCATCGGATTTCATTGCGCCCGATTGGAAGGTTGCGCCTCGAGTCGCCGCCGCTATTGACGTATCGACCTAAATTCACTGAGTACTAATTGATCCTTGCTATATACAGTTTAACTGTATATAGTGCTGACATGACTAAAGAGATGAGAGAACCGACATTTCTTGTGCTGGCGACGTTGGCCGAGGGCAAGAAACACGGGTACGCGATTATTCAAGGGGTGGCGTCGCTTTCCGAGGGCGAAGTGGATCTCAAAGCGGGAACGCTCTACGCCATGTTGGACCGCCTGACGTTCGACGGTGTCATTGAATCGGTGGGGGAGGAGGTCGTTGACGGACGACTTCGCCGTTACTACGAACTGACTCCCCAAGGCACAACATTGCTTGGCGAAGAGTCCAAACGTCGCGTCAAAGTTTCCAACATTGCGTTACGTCGACTTCGATTTGTGGGAGGCGTCGCATGACTCAACGCCCCGCTCGCTCAGGGAAACTCTTGAGGTTCTACCCCAAGGCGTACCGCGAAGAACGCGGAGAAGAGATCGTCGCCACTTTGCAAGAAGCTGCAGAAGCTCGAGTTCCTCGAGCCTCGCTCAGCGACCAGATAAGTGTGGCGATGTACGGAGTACGCGTTCGGCTGGGTCTGACCAGTGAAACCATGTTTGGCAAGGCATTGGATATCGCCTCGATCCCGGGCCTCGTGATGGGAGCGTTTTTTGGTACGTATCTCTTAATCTCGGGCGATTTGCCTGTGGTTAGTTCAAGATTCTTCTATCCGCAGTTCGGACCGTTCCTCACCGTGGGACCTCTGTTCTATTTGGTGTGGGTTCTGGGCGTCGCAGTGGTTTTTGAGTGGCCGCAGTACCGGCGACGAATTGCCGGCACGTGTATGTCACTTACGATCGTGGGCGAGGTCCTCGCCAAAGTCGCTCATCGCAATCCAAACTTTTGGGAGATTGCCATACTGGTGAGTCTCGGGCTTCCCAGCCTGCTGGCCCCGGACGTGTATGTCACTCGACGCAAGGTCGTACCCAGTTTGAGCGTTGGTCTCGCCACGTTCGCGACGTTGTTCTTCGTATCCGAATCGAACGTCAATCCGGGATTCTTCAATTCCTTTTATTGGTCTGGGACCTACGAGATCGTTCATCGTCAGCCCTACGTTGACGTATTTCTCCTCGCACTGTTCGCGGTGTTGTGGATTACCAAGCGACGCGAAGTCGCCAGTGCCGCGCTGATTCTCAGCAGTCCCTGGATAATCGTTGGCGTCGCGTATCCAATGTCACTCCAGTATTTGCGAATGGACTCACTGAATGTGATCGCCCTCATTGCGTGGGCCGTAGCCATGGCCCTCATTGTGACGACGAGTCGTTACCGTCCGCGACCTCCTGCATCAGTCGACCTGTCCACTTTGAACTCTGGATCATGATCTAGTGAAATGACCTTTCACACGTTGAAAGAGTGTCTACTGAGTCTTTGACGTAAGTTGACCGCACCTCGGATGAAATGTGACCCGTAAGTCCACGCCCGCTCCGCCTAAGGTGAGTTATGTGTCGTCACCTCTCGTGACGGCGTCTAACGAACGTCGCCGAGGGCTACGAAAGGCACGAATGTCCCAGTCAAACGTCTCGAGTGCTGCACTGCTGCGGGGTATTGCAATGGTGTCCCTACTCGTTACCCTGCTGCTCTCGGCGGTGAATGTCAGCGCTTCATCGGCCGCGGCGACTTCGCCGAACCAACTCTTCCAGATTGCGATGGGCAACGCGGGACAGAAGAAGTTCGTTGTGATCAATATGAGCGGCAACAGCGGAACGGGCACGTATCGCGATGTGTGGAGGTCGAATCCCCACTCTGGCTCGTTGGTGAGATCGGTCGATAATGCGAGCGGGACCGGCCACGAGAGCATCACCGTCCTCAATCGCGTCGTGTACGAGAAGATCGACACCAACGAGTGGGCGTACGCCGGACTCGGCGCGAAGTACAAAAACTACGAGAATCGCTGGTTCATGATTTCCGACAAGACGTCGACCTACAAAGAGGACCTGCAACAGGAGGAGACGTCCGGTGCACTTCTCATTCCCATCGATGGAACGCAGTTCACAATAAAGTCCACTGCGGTATTTCACGGGGCGAAAGTGACGGTGCTGAAGGGCGCGTTGGTTGGTTCCAACCCGGCGGTTCCCGTCACGTTGATCGTGTCCACGGCGAAGAACCCACTCCCTCTTGAAGTAACGGTTCCGGCCACCTCGAAGAACAAGGATGTGTGGACAGCGACGTACTCCTATCGCACGAGTGCCTCGCCGATCGCCCAACCCACGACGTCACTCACGTTCCCGTAGGTTCGTCGACGCTGGCGAGGCAGGAGCGACCGGGACCCGTTGTGGCGACACCGTGCACGAGAGAGCCGCGACGCCAACCCGATCAGTTGTGCGGGAGTTTGAGTGCGATGAGCGTAAAGGCAATCGGCAACGTAGCCGCGGAGGCTGGACTGCCGTCGGATCCGACGCCGATTCGAAAACGGTACCGGCCGTCGGTGTCATGATCGAGAATGTCGCCGTGCGGGTCGTAGGCCATGCTGTCGTGTTCGAGGAAGGTGGAGATCTCGAACCCGGCTTGAGTGACGGACTGGACGATGTCGGAGATCGAGTGCGGATACTCCTCGGTGGATGTCGTGAAGTCAGCGTTGGGATTCGCATAGCTACCTGTGCCGCGCCACGTGAACGTGGTGCCGCTGGCGTAAGGGAAATCCGCAATAAGTGGAGTGCGCGAACCGAACACGTTGGTGAAGGGGTGAATCTCGACGATCACGAGGCGTCCGCCTACGCGCAACACTCTCTGCGCTGAGCGCATCCAGGCGTTGAGATCGTCGATCCATCCCAGTACGCCGATTGTCGCGTAGGCAATGTCAAAACGCCCGTCGAGTGAGTGGGGGAGATCGCGCGAGTCACTCTGCACCGTCTCGAGGGATACGCCTGCCAACGCGGCGATCTCGTTCGCTCGACGAAGTGCCGTTGGTGAGAAATCAACCGCGGTGACCCGCGCCCCGCGACGCGCCATTGAAATGGAATCGAATCCGATATGACTCTGGATGTGAACGACATCGAGTCCTTCGACGCCGTTGTTCGCCGTGGCGAGCGCGAGCGCATTCTCTTCGAGGTCAGTGAAGGAGTCGTGGCCCGCGATCAACGCGTCCACGTCATAAAAGCGGTCAGAGCCCGTGCCGTGGAACGCGGCCAACGTTTCCCAATGATCGAAGTTAGGACTCTCCACGGAAACATCCTTGCAGTTCGCTCTGGCGTGCACGCCGAGCACTCAGATATACGGTGAGGGGACCGTGGGTCCGGCTGGACCGAGGTCGGCCTTCTCACGTAAGAGGGACTCGAGTGTGTCGGTGTCGTCGGGCGTGACGTAGGGCTTAACCTGTCTGCCCAGGTCGAGGATCAGCCCTTCGGTCTTCTTCGTTCTCTTCATATCGAGATTGGCCCAGTAGTGAGGGTTCACAGTGCCCCACAGTCGGGCACGGCCCCTGAGGGCTGAGAGAGTGACGCGTTGTACGCCCTTAATCGACGAGTAGGGAATCGTCTTTGTAGCCCACGGATAGTAGCGACGTAACTTCACGGACGATTCGTCGCAGATGATCCCTTCTTCCTTGAACATCTCCGTCACGGCTTCACTGTACCGGGCTCAATGAATGCGCAAAGGTGAACGTATCGGTGTACGACGCCATTCGTGCGGTACATTTCGAGCACTGTGAAGAACTCCACTCGTGTCGTGCTCGCGATCGTCGTCGTGGCCATCGTGGTCGTCGTATCTGTCGTGGTGGCGACGTCGCACTCGTCACCGACCGCCCCGCCGCTGGTCTCGCACACCATTCATCCCACCAAGGCCGATGAAGCGGCGTTGGAGTCGACGTTTCTGTCCTACAAGCTCCACAACAAGGAGATGGTGAGCTCCGACCGAGTGACGTGGGGCCAAGTTTTGCAGAACGGTCCTAGCGAGCCCCTGCTCGCATACGACGCGCTGGACAGGCGCACGTGGGCCATCGCGTCGTTCAATCTCGTGACGCCAGCGAGCTACAAGGCCGAGGTCTCCTTCCAAGACGGCGGCAACATGGGCATCTTCTACAAAGTCGGCGCTGGAAAGTGGATCATGACCGGCTCGCCGGGCTTTCCCCTGTGCGCGAAGGACGTTCAAATGACCGTGGCGCAACTCTGGGGGCTGAAGAACTATCCGGCCTGCAATTAAAGGCGCCCCGACGCATGGTCCGGGCGTCGTTCCTTGCGCCATACGAACTTAAGGCTGGACCAATCGTCGTCGAGGGCGGCGACCTTGACGTCGACGAGTCCAAGAGGCAACGCAGCCGCACGGACGTGATTGTCAGTGATATCGCTTTCGTGACCGCCCGCTCGCCTCGGCCACGCCAGCCATAGGGAACCGCTGACCGTTATCTGTTGTGAGAGATCGGTGAGTTCGCGTCGCAACGTGGCCAATTGGGTGAAGAACGCAATCACGACGTCGGACTGTGACGCACTCCTTCTTCGTGCGACCGACACGTTCGCGGGGAGGTCGTCGACCACCCAGCCCGACGAGGCATGGAGCAACAGAACTCGGTTGCCCTCCCTTACGCCGAGTTTCGTCGCTAGGGGCGTCGTTGAAGAGCCGGCACTCATGGCGTCGAGTGTAACTTTCGGCACTTTTGTTCGTCATGTCCAAACAAAATGTGCAGGCATTCGACGACTCGGGTGGGCGACGGGCGACTTTGACACTGCTCAATACGAAATACCGTGCAACGACCGGCTACGTGTGATATTTATAAAGGCACTGAAACCAGGGGGAGCCAATGGCCCAATTCGATATGAAGAAACTTGATACGTCCGACAAAATCGTTGCAGGCGCAGGCGTCGTCACACTGATTTGTTTGTTCTTGCCTTGGTGGGGCGGGGGCGGCTACTCGCAGGACGGTCTTGGCACTAGCTGGGGTTGGATCGGCGCCCTGCTCATCATCGCCGCTGCCGTGTACCTAGTCATGCTTCGCTCAGGCTCGAACATGCCAAAGAATCAGTTCGGACCGGGCGTCACCGTGCTGGGCCTCTCCCTCATAGGCACGATCATCGTTCTTCTCCGCTGGATCACGATACCCAAGGGCAGCTTCGTCGGCTTCAGTTACGGGCCCGAGTTCGGGCTGTACCTCACGATCCTCGCCGGCATCGTCCAGGTGGTCTTGGCGTTCCGTCTCTTCAAGAGCTCGGGTGAGAAAGTGCCGTGGGAGGCCAATAAGCCATCGTCGTAAATCCTGCGGTCACCGATCACCCGCTGATTTGCCGATGTCGTTCGGAGTGTCTACGGCGAGAAGAAGCATGTCCTTGAACGCAGTGATGAAGAACCGATGAGGTGATATGCGTCAAGGAGTATTCTTCCCTGCGTTTGACGGAGTCGCCGATCCCAATCGTCTGGCCGAGTTAGCCGTTGACGCTGAGTCGGCGGGCTGGGACGGCATCTTTCTCTGGGACCATCTGCTCTACGACGGTGGTGTTAGGAAGATCCTCGATCCCTACATTTCTTTGGCGGCGATCG
>Ga0208586_1000324_pt1 | contig 18478 bp, 14 predicted proteins | sample NGESurshal072012_6_FD_184471 | JGI IMG/M metagenome (GOLD analysis project Ga0208586, IMG submission 184471) | Arctic peat soil microbial communities from Barrow, Alaska - NGEE Surface sample 53-3 shallow-072012 (SPAdes) | ecosystem: Environmental > Terrestrial > Soil > Wetlands > Peat ... | reverse complement strand
CCGCCAATGAAGTGTCGACCTCGTCGCTGAGCGGTTTCGTCGCGCCAACCGTCGCCGGCCACAGTGGGAAGATCATGTCGCTCAAAATTGGTGATCGACGTATTGCGCTCGTCGCGGGGCGGGTGCACCTCTACGAGGGCAATACCGCCGATCAAGTCGTCCACCCCATCAGGACGGTGATCGCCGCGGGAGCGACCAAGGTCGTCTTGACGAACGCCGCCGGCGGCATCGACCCCTCGTGGGGGCCGGGAACAATTGTGATGATCAAGGATCACATCAACCTGACCGCGACGTCACCACTGGAGGGTGCTGCACCGCCCAAGGGCTACGGGTCGCGGTTCGTTGACCTCACAGATCTCTACAGTTCCCGACTGCGCGCTGCGGTCCACAAGGCCGTCCCCGATCTGGCCGAAGGTGTGTACTGCGGTTTCCACGGACCACACTACGAGACGCCGGCGGAAATCGTGATGGCTCGCACCATGGGTGCCTCGCTCGCGGGAATGTCAACGGTGCTTGAAGCGATTGCTGCCCGTCACCTCGATGCTGAAGTACTGGGTCTCAGTCTCGTGTCCAACCACGCCGCCGGCGTGACGGCCGGCCACCTCAATCATCTTGAGGTGCTCGAGGCCGGTCAGAACGCCGCCGCTTCGCTCGGCACGTTACTGACGCGCGTCGTTCCGGTCCTGTGAACCAAACACTTCGCGACCAAGTGCGTGCGTGGATAGCGGGCGATCCCGACCCCGAGGACCGTGCGACCCTGGCGTCACTACTCGACGACAGTAACGAGGATGAACTAAAGCGGAGATTTGCGGCGCCACTGACGTTCGGCACCGCGGGATTGCGCGGGCCGGTGATGGCCGGACCAGCGGGCATGAATCGCTATACCGTTCGACGCGCCACCCAGGGCGTCATTGCGTGGTTGAATGAGATCGGCGTTGACGCGGAGCGTGGTGTGGTGGTCGGTCGAGATGGTCGACGTGGATCCGAGGCCTTTAATAGTGAGGCCGTGCACGTACTCCTCGGGGCGGGCGTCAAGGTCTTCGAGATGCCCGAACCGCTTCCGACTCCCTTAGTTGCGTACTGCGTCAAGGAACTTGGTGCCGCCGCGGGCATAATGATCACTGCGAGCCATAATCCTCCGGACGACAACGGATACAAGCTCTATTCGAGCGACGGCTCGCAGATTATTCCTCCGAACGACGAGATCGTGGAGCGATTCGCCGACGCCGCCACATCGCCGGTGCTCGCAGAGCGACCAAGTTCTCACCATCGGTGGATCTCGCCCGACGTGCTTACCAAATATCGCGACCACATGAGCCGGCGCTTTTCGGTTCCTGGTGGTACCGATTTTCCAATCGCCTACACGCCGTTGCACGGTGTGGGCGGATCCACGATGATGGAACTCTTCGCCGAGGCGGGCTATCGGAATGTCACGAAAGTCGTCGAGCAGTTTGAACCGGATGGTCGCTTCCCGACGTTGCCCTTCCCCAATCCCGAAGAGTCCGGTGCGCTCGATCTCGCCGTGGCCACCGCGGACCGGGTGGGCGCCACGTTGGTCATTGCGAACGACCCCGACGCCGACCGTCTGGGGGCCGCCGTCAAGGGTTCGGCCGGTTGGCACGTGCTGCGCGGCGACGAGATTGGATGGCTGCTCGCGACGATGCTGCTGCCTGAAATGACGGGCTCGAATGACTCCGTGGCCACAACGATTGTGTCGTCGACCATGTTGGGGGCCATGGCCCGTGAGGCGGGCGTCCCCTTCAACATGACATTGACCGGATTCAAATGGCTGGCCCGTGCGGCTGGCTCTGGCGTCCTTCGTTTCGGCTACGAGGAAGCCCTCGGCTTCGCGGTCGATCCTCTCGTGGCCGACAAGGACGGAATGTCCGCGGCCCTGGCGCTCTCACTTCTCGCCGTGCAATTGGACGTGAAGGGACAGACGCTGCTGGACCGTCTCGACGAGGTTGAGTCGCACTTCGGTGTTCATTCGATCTACCAACTGTCGTTGCGAGCTGGGGGCCCCGACGGTCTCGAGGCGATCAGGAATGCGGTTACCCGAATGCGCGAACGTCCCCCGTCGTCGTTGGGCGGCATCGACGTGAGCGAGTCCTTCGATCTGGCGAACGGCTACGAGGGACTCGGTTCGACCGACGGCGTCCTACTGCGGCTCGGATCGTCGGGTCGGGTGGTCGTTCGACCGTCCGGCACTGAGCCGAAACTTAAGGCCTATATCGAAATCACGTCGCCGCCGTCAACGGTGACTTCGCTCGCCATACAGCGACAAGAGGCCGCGACAAAAGTGAGCGCCGTACGTGTTGAGTTAGAGGACTTGTTGCGCTTCTAGGCACTACGCAGTGCGGCGTAGCCGGGCTTGATGACCGTGTTGATCAAATTGAGTCGCTGATCGAACTGAAAGAACGAACTCTTGGCGGCGTTGAGGGTCATCCACTCCATGTCGGCCAGCGTCCATCCGAAGGCCTCAGCGCACGTTTCGAACTCGCTCGTCATCGAGATGCCGCTCATCAGACGGTTATCAGTATTGATCGTCACGCGAAACCGCAGTTCGCGGAAGAGTTCAATGGGGTGCGTGGCAATTGACTGCGCCGCGCCAGTGTGCACGTTCGACGTCGGACAGACCTCAAGGGGGATTCGACGGTCCCGGATGAAATTGGCGAGCCGACCGAGGTGGAACTCACCGTCCTTCTCGATGATGTCGTCGGCGATGCGAACGCCGTGTCCTAACCGCTCGGCGTTGCAGAACTGCACCGCCTCCCAGATTGATGGCAGACCAAACGCTTCGCCGGCGTGGATCGTCATGTGGAAGTCTTCGCGCTGCACTAGATGGAACGCGCGAAGATGATGCGTCGGAGGGAAGCCGTCCTCGGGGCCGGCGATGTCAAATCCGCACACGCCGCGGTCTCGGAACGCTACCGCGAGTTCGGCGATCGTCTCGCTGAGATTCGCCTGGCGCATCGCAGAAAGAATCGCACGAACGATGATCGTGTGGCCCTCCACGTGCGCATCGTGCATGCCTCGTTCAAATCCAACGAGCACGGCACTGACGACTTCGTGCAACGTGAGCCCCCCGCTCAAGTGCAGCTCAGGAGCGAATCGAATCTCGGCGTAGACGACGCCGTCGCGCGCGAGGTCAAGTGCCGCTTCGAATGCCACGCGCTCTAGTTGGTCCTTCGTTTGCATGACCGCGGTCGTGTGCGCGAAACCCTCCAGGTACCGCACGAGATCGCTGCCCGGTGTGTCGGCAATGAACCACGCCCGTAGTTCGTCGGGATCGTTGGTCGGCAGCCCGGTGTACTTCGTCTCTCGCGCCAACTCCAGCACGGTCGTTGGCCGCAGACCCCCGTCGAGGTGATCGTGCAATAAAACCTTCGGCGCTCGCCGGATTACGTCGCGCGTTAGTGGTGTAGCCGTCATGAAGAAAGGCTAGTCAACAGAGGTGTGTGTTACTTGTTGACACGTTCGAGTAGCAGCGGTGCGGCGTTCACCGGTCGTTCACCTACGACCGTGGCGTCGACGATCGCGTCGCGCCCGCGTTGAAGATGCGCCTCATCATCCGCGTGAAGTTCGAAGAGCGGCTGCCCCTTCGAAATCGCTTCGCCTTCACGCACTAGACACACAACACCGGCGGACGCACTGACGGGGTCCTCCTTGCGCGCTCGACCGGCGCCGAGTCGCCAGGCCGCGACCCCAACTTTCAGCGCGTCAATCGATTGAACGATGCCGTCGCGTTCGGCGAGCACGTCGTCGCGGAACTGGGCCACCGGCAGGACCGCGTCGGGGTTGCCACCTTGCGCCTGGATCATCTGTCGGTACACGTGGTACGCCGAGCCGTCGTCGAGTTTGGGTGCGGGGTCCTCGTGTATGCCAACGAGTTCGAGCATGATCCGCGCCAACTCCACGGTGAGCTCGCGTACATCGTCGGGACCTTCTCCTTGCAACACCTCAACCGATTCGGTCACCTCGAGTGCGTTGCCAATGGCCCGACCAAGCGGAGCATCCATGGACGTGAGCTGCGCCACCGTCGCGACGTCGTGATCGGTGCCGAGTCGAACCATCGTGGTCGCCAGTTCACGCGCCCGCTCGAGCGTCTTGATAAAGGCGCCTCGCCCGACCTTCACGTCGAGTACCAAGGCGTGCGTTCCTTCGGCGATCTTCTTGGACATGATGGACGACGAGATGAGCGGAATTGATTCGACCGTTCCCGTGACGTCGCGAAGCGAATACAGTTTGCGATCGACCGGAGCGAGTCCCTGTCCGGCGGCGCAGATGACGGCGCCTATCGAGTCGAGTTGCTCGCGGATCTCATCATTGGAAAGGAATGCACGCCAACCGGGAATGGACTCGAGTTTGTCGAGCGTTCCTCCGGTGTGGCCGAGTCCACGTCCGGACAGTTGGGGAACGGCCGCTCCGCACGACGCGACCAGGGGTGCGAGTATCAGGGAGATCTTGTCGCCGACGCCGCCGGTCGAGTGTTTGTCGACCGTGGGACGTGAAAGTCCTCGCAGGTCGAGTCGCTCGCCGGAGTTGATCATGCAGTCGGTCCAGGTGTTCAGCTCCGCATCGTTGAGACCGTTGAAATAGATCGCCATCAAGAGCGACGACATCTGTTCCTCGGCGACGTCACCGCGAATGTAAGCGTCGAGGATCCACGCAATCGCCTCGTTGGAGAGAAGTCGTCCGTCACGTTTCGCCGTGATGATGTCGACGGCCGAATAGTACGTCACTCGCTCCTCCGGATTCCGAGATCGTCGGGACCGAACGCGTCGGGCAAAAGTTGCGAGAGCGGCGTGGGTGCCACACCTTCGCCCGCGTCAATGAGTAGGCCGTTACCACCGTGTTCGAAGAGCACTTGGCGACACCTTCCACAGGGTGCAATCGGCTGCCCGTCGCCGGCGACGATGGAGACGGCCAGCAGTCGCCCGCCGCCTTGGCGTACCAGATCACTCACGAGGGAACATTCAGCGCAGAGCGTGAGACCGTAACTCGCATTCTCGACGTTGGCGCCATCGACCAGGTGGCCGTTCGAGGTGATGCCGGAGGCTCCGACCAGCACGTGCGAGTACGGCGCGTAGGACGTTGTTGTTGCCTTTCGAGCTCGCGCGCGCAATTCAGCCCACGGTATTTCAATCGTTGAACTCACGCCCAAACAGTACACTTCGCCTTGCGTGAATAACTTACGAAACTCCTCCGTCAAGGTCAGTGAAGAGGTGGCGACAGCACTCGACGAAGGTCGTGGCGTCGTCGCACTCGAGACGACGATCGTCGTGCACGGCCTGCCCGCGCCGACAAACCTCGAGGTCGCCCAACAGTGCGAGGACGCCGTGCGCGCCGGTGGTTCCGTACCGGCGACAATCGGGGTGTTGGATGGCGCGGTCGTCGTGGGACTCAACCGCGAACAACTGCAATCACTCGCATCGCCCGACCGTGACGCGGCAAAGCTATCGGCGCGCGATATTGGAGTGGCGCTTGCGAAGAAGGGCGACGGTGCGACGACGGTGGCGGGCACCATCGCGATCGCTCGTCGCGCGGGCATTGATGTCATGGCGACGGGGGGACTGGGGGGAGTGCACCGCGACGTTCGCGAGAGTTTTGACGAATCGGCGGACTTGACCGCGCTCTCTCGCAATCAAGTATTGGTCGTGGCGTCGGGAGTGAAGTCGATTCTGGACATGGGCGCAACGCTCGAGCGGCTGGACACGCTGGGTGTCGCGGTCGCTGGCTTCAACACCAACCGGTTCCCTGGTTTTTACCAGAGCGATAGCGGGTTTCCTTTGGAATGGTCACTCGCCAGTGAGCGAGAAGCGGCCGTCGCCTTTCTCTCGCACTGCGATTTCTCGTCGACGGGCTTCCTCGTGGCGAATCCAATCGATCGGAACCGCCAACTCGACTCTGACCTTCACGACCGCGCGCTGTCGAGTGCGTTGGAACGGGCAAAGTCGCTCGGCGTCAGTGGGAAAGAAGTGACACCCGTACTTCTTGCGGAATTCGCTCGCTACACGGCTGGCGTGAGCGTGCAGGTCAATCGTGACCTCGTGGTTGCCAACGCCGGTCTGGCCGGACGCATTGCGTCAGAAATCGCCAAGGCGCGCGTGTGATCAAACGTCGCGTCATCGTCGTCGGCGACGTGATGCTCGATGTTGTAGTGAAGCCCCATGGCGAGATGGCTCCCACGAGCGACACGCCGTCAAACATTCGCCTCAGTCGGGGCGGATCGGCAGCCAACATGGCGGTCGCCCTCGCCGAAGCCGGTCACTTCGTAACCTACGTCGGCGCGGCCGGTGATGACGCGGCGGCGCAACTCTTCTCCAACGGACTCACCGATGCCGGTGTTCACGGGAAACTGCAGATTGGTGCGTCGTCGACGGGCGTCGTTGTCGCACTCGTTGGTGACGACGGACAACGAGCAATGTTGACCGACCGCGGCGCGAATTCGCTACTGAGCGCGGAGCACGTGTTGCTCGCTCTCGACGAGCCCTTTGACCATCTTCACGTGTCGGGCTACTCGCTGATCGACGATCGAACGAGAGTGGTCGGTGTCGCGGCGTTGGACAAGGCGCGAGCCTTCGGGCGCACCACGTCGGTCGACGTCTGTTCCGTCGCGCCGCTTCGCGTACTCACGCCGGAACACTTCATGACGTCGGCCGACGGCGTGACGTGTCTCTTCGCCAACGAGGAGGAGGCGCAGGTCCTCGCCGACACGACCTCGACCGACGATGCCGTTGCCCTGTTGGCCGCTCGGTTCAACGAAGTTGTCGTCACCCGAGGGGCCCGCGGTGCCGTCGCTCGAAAGGACGGCGTCACGTTTCGCGCGACGTCGTCGAGCGACGCCGTCGTCGATACGACCGGGGCCGGTGACGCCGCGACGGGGGCCTATCTGGCGGTCCGTCTCGGTGACGGCTCGATCGACGAAGGGCTCGCGGCCGCGATGGATGCGGCATCAGTCGTCGTGCGAGGGCTGGGGTCGCGCGGCTAACTAGTCGTGTCGGTAGGGGATACCGTCGGCCGCCGGAGGACGGACTCGTCCAATGAGACCGGCGACCACCGCGATCGTGATCAGGTACGGGAACATCTGGAGGATGTAGAGCGAGATCGGCACGTCGAACTGTTGCAGTGTGTAGGAGAGGTACACCGACACGCCGAACATGATCGAGGCGACGACGGCTCCCGAGGGGCGCCAACGTCCGAAGATCATTGCGGCGAGTGCGATGTAGCCGAGCCCCGAGGTGTAGCCGACTTGGAACTGGCCCTGGCTCGCCATGAACGCGACGCCGCCCACGCCGGCAATGGCGCCACCGAGCACGACATTGATGTAGCGCACGCGAATGACGTTGATGCCGACCGTGGCCGCGGCCTCGGGATGTTCACCGACGGCTCGCACGTGCAACCCGTACTTCGTCTTGAAGAGCGCGAAACTCACGACTGCGACAAGCACGATCATCAGATAGAAGAAGCCCGATTGGTTGAAGAAGACCGGACCGAGGATCGGAATCTTGTAGAGCAACGGAACGGGGAGCGGCGGTGCGAGATTGCCAAGATTGAAATTCGGAAACGGTGTCAACACTTGCAGATTCAGATACGACGAAAGGCTGCCCAGCATCGTCACGAGCACGACGCCCACAATGATCTGATCGGACAGGTAGCGCAGCGAAAGGAAGGCGAGGAGGAGTCCGATGAGGCCGCCGACGATCGCGCCGACAATTGCCGCGACGTAGAAGGAAAAATAGTTGTTGGTGATGGAGGCGACCACACTGCCCGCAAAGGCACCCCCGATGAACTGACCCTCAATGGCGATGTTGACGACTCCGGAGCGTTCGCACATTACGCCCGACAGCGCACCGAAGACGAGCACCATGGTCGCCGCGGAGCTTCCGATGAGCAGTGCCGTCAAGTTGAATGTCGTTACCTGCGACGGACCATCGGTGCGAACAGCCCAGAAGAGTAAGGCGAACATGAAGAGGATGGAAACGCCCCCAAATCGCGCCATGACGCCGCGCTTTGGGCGTCGAACGTACACTTCGATGCCTAAGCCGAGCATGATGAGTCCAAGGACCACGTTGGTCCAGCGCGTGAGCACGGTCAGGTTCCCGAGCAACCAGGGGGCGTTCGTAGAGTTGACGGGAGCGAAGGACATCGCCGAGTGCGCGTCAGATCCGCTCCCGAAGCCGAACGCCAAGGCAGTGAACAGGCCAATGACGATCATGATTGATGCAATGACGCGAGTTCGCCCACTTTGGACGGGCGTGATGACCTCGTGGGCGTCGGCGACGTCGGCGACCGTCACGAGCTCCAACCCTTCGTCGCGAGTCGCAGGGCGTTGGTCTGGGTATTGCGGAGTCGGAAGATCTCTTTTACGAGTACGGGAGTCGCCACGAAAAGGACGATCGCCGATTGGATGACGGTGGCGAGGTCGAGTGGAATCCCTGTCGTTCCCTGCATCGCACGTCCACCGACGCCGAGCGCGGCGAATAAGAGGGAGGCCCAGACGATGCCCATCGGTCTGTTTCTTCCAAGTAATGCCACGGTGATCGCCGTGAATCCGATGCCGGCACTCCCTATGAGGAAGTTACCGCTGAGTTGCGGCGTGGTACTTGCCGCTTGCACAATTCCCGCGAGTCCTGCGAGACCCCCCGAAATGAGAAAGACCAGCACGACGACGACCTTGGCGTTGATGCCCGAGGCACGAGCGGCCGAGGGGTTGGCACCGGTTACGCGAAAGTCAAAGCCAATCGACGAGCGATCAAGGAACCACCACGCGAAAATTACGACGGCAATCGACACGAAGATGCCGTAGTTCACTCGCAGACCGGAGTTGGCACCGAAGAGCGGAGCCAACTGCGACGAGGGGTCCATCGTGCGAGAGATGTCGTTTTGTTGACCGGGCTGCTGGAGGGCCGTTGAAAAGAGTGCGAATGCGAGCAGCGAATACGCCACGTAGTTCAACATGATGGTGACAATGACTTCGTGCGCTCCCGTGTAGGCCTTTAACAGGCCGGGCACCGCGCCCCACACCATGCCGCCCACGACACCGGCGGCCAGCGTCAATGGGACATGGATCACGGTGGGCATGTGCAGCATCGAACCAACAGTGACGCCGAAGATTCCGCCGAGTACGGCTTGACCGTTGGCGCCGATATTGAAGATTCCCGTTTGGAACGCAATGCCGACGCCGATGCTCGCAATGACCAACGGAATTGCGTAGGTGAGTGTCTCGGACATCGGAGTGAGGGTGTTCGTCCAACCCTTTCCGGTCGTCAGCGAGTGCCAGAAGCCCGAAGGGTCGATGATCGAACCGTTGAACATCGACCGATAGGCGGCGCCGACCGTGTCAAAGTTGACCTTCAGTGCGTGTCCGGGCGCTCCCCAGCTGTGGAACATCCCACGCCAGGCGTCGAGCACTGCGGGTGAAGTCGTTGTGATGATGAGTGCTCCAACGACGAGGCCGAGCAACAGTGCAAGCGCAGTCACAATGATGGCGCTCTTGGAGTTCAACCACTCTCCGTACGTACGGCGCTTCCTGGGAGTGGCCGGATGGGTCGCGGTGTCAGTCACCGGTACTCACCGTCGACGTGCCGGTCATCAACAGACCAATCTCTTCGCGAGTGACGGTCGGGTCGACGATGCCGCTGATCTTTCCTTCGAACATCACGGCAATGCGGTCACCCAATGCGAAGACTTCATCAAGTTCGGAGGAGACGATGAGTGCGCCATTGCCGTCATTTCGGTGTTTCACCATTTGACGGTGCACGTACTCAATTGAGCCGACATCGAGTCCTCGAGTGGGCTGGGAGGCGACGAGGAACTCGAGTTGGCGCGAAAGCTCACGCGCGACAATCACTTTTTGTTGATTGCCCCCCGACAGTGAACTGACCGGAGCTTGAATCGAGGCGGTGCGGATGTCGAACTCCTTCACCAGCCGTTCGGCGTTCTCGTTGATTGCTGCGAGGTTTCGTGTGCCCCGCCTTGCGAAGGGAGCGCGACGAGGCGTGTTGAGGACGAGGTTGTCCGCGACTGACATCGAGAGGACGAGTCCGTCGCGCTGACGGTCTTCGGGAATGTGACCGAGTCCGGCGTCGAGGCTCTCGCGAGGAGAGGAGTGCGTGATGTCCTTGCCGTGCAAAATGATCGTTCCAGACTCGACCGACCGCATTCCGGCAATGGCTTCGACGAGTTCGGTTTGTCCGTTGCCCTGGACGCCTGCAAGCGCCAAAATCTCGCCGGCTCGAACGTCGAAGGAGACTTTGTTGACGGCGACGAGCCCGCGGTCGTCGCGTACGACAAGGTCGCGGACCTCGAAGACCTCATCCCCCGGGGCGTAGGCCGACTTCTCCACGGTTAGTTCGACGTTGCGCCCGACCATCATCGAGGCCAATTCCGCTTCGGAGTCGGTTGGCTTGGCGGTTCCTACGACCTTGCCTTGACGAATGATCGTGATGACGTCGGCAATCGCCTTTACTTCTTTGAGTTTGTGGGTAATGAAGAGGATTGACTTACCGGCGTCGGCGAGGGAACGCATGATGGCCATCAGTGCGTCAATCTCCTGTGGCGTGAGGACGGCTGTCGGTTCGTCGAGGATCAGGAGTTCAGCGTCGTGACTGAGGGCCTTTAGAATTTCGACGCGCTGCTGAAGTCCGATGGGCAGATTCTCGACAATCGCGTCCGGGTCCACTTCGAGGTTGAACTCTCGCGACACCCGTCGGATGTCGTCGGTGGCCTTTTTATAGTCAATGCGGTCCCACGACTTGGTTGGCTCGAAGCCGAGTACGACGTTTTCGGCGACTGAAAAGACCGGCACGAGCATGAAATGTTGGTGGACCATGCCGATGCCGCGGCGAACGGCGTCACCGGAGTTGGCGAACGTCGTTGGCGCACCATCGATAAGGATTTCGCCTTCGTCGGGATGAAGGAGTCCGAACAGGACGTTCATCAGCGTCGACTTTCCGGCGCCGTTTTCACCGAGCAACGAATGGATCTCGCCCGGTTCGACCGTGATGCTGATTTGATCATTCGCCGTGAAGGACCCGAATCGTTTCGTGATTCCACGCAGTTCTAATCGCATCAGAAGTCATCGTACTCACGACAGAGACCCGGGTCCTTACGACCCGGGTCTCTGTCAACTGCGAATGCCGTTACGCGGCGACGGTGTTAGCTCGCCGGGTACTTGTTCGGGTTCACCGAAATCGTTCCGGCGATGACGCCGGCCTTGGCCTTCGCAATCTTGGCCTTCAGTGCTGCAGGAACTGAGACGCCGCCGTACTCCAGCGCGGTGCCACTGTTCTTCAATGTGCCGACGTAGGTGCCGGCTTTGAAGGTCCCCTTGGCGGCGGAGAGAATCGCGGCCTTCACGGAAGGCTCGACGCCCTTGGCAACCGTGCCCACGAACCACGAGCAGTCGGCCTTGTCCGAGACACAGCCGTTGCTGTCAACCCACATGACGCTGTGACCCGCACCGGCCTGCTTGGCCGCGGCGATTGAGCCGAGTCCAACGGAACCTGCGACCGGGAAGACAATGTCGGCACCGTCAGCGAAGAACTGCGTGGTGTCGGTCTTACCGGCGGTCTGGTCGGTGAAGTTACCAACGAACGTACCGCTGCCGTCGCACTTCGCGAGGGTGCAGGCACCGGCGGCTGGCTTCCAACCGAGGGCCTTCACCGCAGCGCCGTACGTCTTGTCGTAGTAACGAACTCCGGCCACGAAACCGTTCATATAGAGGGTCACCGACGGAAACTGTTGACCACCGTACGTGGCGACAGCTCCGGACTTGGTCATACCGGCGGCCAACATGCCACCGAGGAAACCGGCCTGGTCGGTCTCGTACTGCAACGAGAGCAACTTGTCGCTCTTATTGACAGCGGGCGCGTCGTCCACAATGGCGAACTTCTGGCTCGGGTGGGCCTTGGAGGCCTTGGCCGTAGCCGCGTCCATCAAGAATCCAACCGTCACGATGATGCCGCACTTCTGGCCAATGAAGTTGTTGATGTTTGGTGCGTAGTCAGCGGTGGAGGTCGATGACAGGTACTGCGCCTTCACGTTCGAGTCAGCCTTCTGGGCATCAAGCGCACCCTGATAGGCCGACGCGTTGAATGACTTGTCGTTGATACCACCGGTGTCAGTCACGATGCACGCCTTGAACTTCGGCGCGGCACTCGCTGTTGCTGCACTGAAGCCCACTGCCATACCGAGTACCAGCGTTGCTGATCCCGCTACCGCGGTGAGGCGACGAATGCTCCCCATATATTCTCCCTTATGCGTAGTCAACCCTGTGAAGGATCGTCTTTTCGTGTGCTCTCGCCCCCGACCGGGTGGGCGCGCACGTCCAGATATTTGTCGTCCCTGAGGATAGCCCTACTACCCACGGCGAATTGGGTCACGGGCCCCCAAAAACGGGTCACGACGATGAATATCGCGTGAACCTCTTTACGGCTTGACGGCGCGACCAGTCGTAGACGGTACGAGAAAACTGACGGCGAGGGCAATGAGGGAAATAACCGCCGAGATGTGGAACGCCGATTGATAGCCCGCGACGTGCGCCGCTGCCGACGAGGACGTCGTGATCAGGGCAACCGTGCGGTCCGCCGCCACCGTGCCCAGCACCGCGAGCGCGAGCGAACCGCCGACCTGTCGCGCGGTATTGAGAACGCCCGAGGCCAAACCGGCGTCGGCGCGGTCAACTCCGGCCGTGGCGGCCGTGGCGAGCGGCGCGAAGAGCAGTCCCATTGCGAAGGCGCACACGAAGGCCGGAACAAGAATTGCCCCGAAATAGGAACTATCTACTTTTATGAGTGAAATCCATAGAAATCCCAAGGTCGCGAACGTCGAACCGACGATGAGCAGCGGTCGCACCCCGGTCTTGGTCAGGATTCGTGAACTGAGCTGCGCGCCAACGATGATCGCCACGGCCATTGGGAGGAACGCGAAGCCGGTCTTCACCGGGTCGTAGTGAAGGATGTACTGGAAGTAAAACGTCAAGAAGTACCACATGGCGAAGAACGTGCCTCCGACAAGAAACATGATGATGTTCGCGGTGGAGAGGGCGCGCGATTTGAAAATACGAAACGGCACGAGCGGGTGGGAGGCGACATTGCCTTCCCAGAAGAGGAATGCCAACAAACCAATCGCGCCTCCAATGAACCACTCCAATGTGCCGGTTGAAGTCCAACCGTGACCCGGTGTCGTGGTGTTCACGACTCCGTAAATGAGTGACGCGAGCGATCCGGTCACCAACACCGCTCCCGTGACGTCGAGTTTCACCTCGGCGTCGCGGTTGCGCATCTCGCGTAAGTACATGGATGCCGCGACGGCCGCGAGAATGCCGAAGGGCACGTTGATAAAGAAGACCCAACGCCACGACGCCCAGCCGGTGAGAATGCCCCCGAGCAGTCCGCCGACGGCCCCGCCCGCGCCGGCGACGGCGCTCCAGGCGCCGATGGCCTTAGGTAGACGTGGCCCATGAAACGTCGTCACGATGATCGTCAACGTGGCTGGCGAAAGAATGGCGCCGCCGAGACCCTGCAGTGCTCGAATCGACACCATCTGCGTTTCGGTGTGCGCGAAACCGGCCCCGATGCTTGCCACGGTGAATATGAGTAGTCCCAGCAAGTACACCCGACGGCGTCCGAAGATATCGGCGCAGCGTCCGCCCAACAAAAGGAAGCCGGCGAACGTTAAGACGTAGGCGTTGACGACCCACTGCGCACTCGATTGCGAGAAATGTAAATCGTGGCTCATCGAAGGGAGCGCCACGTTCACGATCGAGACGTCGAGGACGACCATGAACTGGGCGACGCAGGCAATCGAAAGGATGATCCAATCGGGAGCGAATCGGTGTACGTTGCTTGTCGACGGCGAGAGTTCGGTTCTGTCGGACATGAGGGGATTGTAAGGGGCTCCTGTCACACGCCGAACGGATGACCGATTCGGACCGGTACGTGAATTTGCGTCACACTAGAGGGCATGGCTGCTCAATTCATCTTCACCATGCGCGACCTTCGCCGCTTCTATCCACCTGACCGCGAAGTCCTGAAGGGGATCAATCTCTCCTTCTATCCCGGTGCCAAGATCGGCGTCATCGGGGCGAACGGCTCCGGAAAGACCTCCCTCCTGAAGATCATGGCGGGCCTGGACGACGGCTACACCGGTGAGGCGCGCCTCACACCCGGTTTCACGGTGGGCTATCTCTCCCAAGAGCCTCAACTCGATCCCACCAAGGACGTCGTTGGCAACGTGGCCGACGGTATTGGCGAACAGCGCGACCTGCTGGTCCGCTTCAATGAGGTCTGCGCCGCCTTCGCCGATCCGGACGCCGACTTCGACGCGTTACTGAGTGAGCAGGCGACTCTCCAGACGAAGATCGACGCCGCGAACGCCTGGGACCTCGAGCGCACTCTCGAGATTGCAATGGACGCGCTTCGCCTTCCGCCTCCGGACGCCGATGTCACGGTGCTCTCGGGGGGAGAGCGCCGGCGTGTCGCACTCTGTCGACTGCTCCTCTCACATCCCGATCTCCTCTTGCTCGACGAACCAACCAACCACCTGGATGCCGAATCAGTGGCGTGGCTCGAACGCACGCTGCAGGAGTACAGCGGCACCGTGGTCGCCATCACGCACGATCGGTACTTTCTCGACAACGCGGCGTCGTGGATCTTGGAACTCGATCGCGGACGCGGCATACCTTGGGAAGGCAACTACTCGTCGTGGCTGGAGCAGAAGCAGGAACGACTCGCCCAGGAGGAGAAGTCCGACAAGGTACGCCAGGCAGCGCTCGAACGTGAGCTCGAATGGATCCGGATGTCGCCGCGGGCTCGACAAAGTAAGGGCAAAGCTCGCCTCACGACATTCAACGAATTGGTCGCCGAATCCGAGTCGGCCGATCGCCGGGCCGACAAGTTGGAGATCGCCATTCCGCCAGGTCCTCGTCTCGGCAACGTGGTCGTCAATGCGACGGATGTTTCGAAGAGTTTCGACGAGCGACTCCTCATTGAGGACCTGACGTTCCTCCTGCCCCCGGGCGGCATTGTCGGCGTCATCGGAGCCAACGGCGCGGGCAAGACCACGCTGTTCAAGATGATGCTGGACCAGGAGAAGCCCGACAGTGGCACCTTCGAAGTCGGCAGCACCGTCGCCTTCGCCTACGTCGACCAGTCCCGCGACAACCTGAATGCCGAGGCCACGGTCTTCGACGAGATCAGTGAGGGCCAGGAACAGATGGTCGTCGGGAACCGCGAGATTCACGCGCGCGCCTACGTTGCCAGTTTCGGTTTCAAGGGAAGCGACCAGCAGAAGAAGGTCGGCGAGATTTCTGGCGGTGAACGCAATCGCGTCCAACTGGCCAAAGTTCTGCGCAGCGGCGGTAACGTACTGCTGCTCGACGAACCAACCAACGACCTCGACGTCGACACACTGCGAGCGCTCGAGGACGGTCTTCTGACGTTTCCGGGCTGTGCCGTCGTGATCAGTCACGATCGCTGGTTCCTCGACCGGATCGCGACCCACGTCCTCGCCTTCGAGGGCGACGCCGTGGTGCGCTGGTTCGAGGGGAACTTCTCGGATTACGAGGCCGAGCGTCACAAGCGTCTGGGCACCGACGCCGATCAACCGCACCGTCTTCGTTACAAGCCGATCACCCGTTCCTAGTCGTGTGACGCTCCTCCTCCTCGGGAGCGGTCCAATCGTCGTAAGGTTTGACTCGTGACAAAAGGGACCGACTACTCGACGTACTTACGAATCAACGACCTTTTGAAGTTGCAGATTCCCCTTACCAATGACGCTCCCGACGAATTGCTGTTCATCGTCGTGCACCAGTCCTACGAGCTGTGGTTCAAGGTCATCGTGGACGAATTACGGCGCGCCGCGAAGGAACTCCACGCCAATCTGCCGTGGCGAGCCAGTTCGCATCTCCGTCGAATGGTGGGCATCGAGGACCTCCTTCTCGAGCACCTGCATTTGCTCGACTCAATGTCACCCGAAGGCTTTCTCGAATTCCGTGACCCCCTCGACCCGGCATCGGGCTTCCAATCATTCCAGTTCCGGGCTATTGAGTTCCTGAGCGGGGGTGGCAAGGTCGCCATGCTCAGTTTTGAGATCTTCGATGATGAGCAGCGCGCGTGGCTGAAAGAGATGAGTGAGATCCCGTCTGTCTGGTCGGGATTCGAGCACTCGCTTCGATTGACGATGGGCGCCACGGATGACGATCTCTTGGACCTCGTGCGAGCCCTCTACCTCAACCACGAAGACGCGCCGCTCTCGGCCCTGCACACGGTGGCCGAGCTCCTCATGGACCACGACGGGCGACTCGCGGTGTGGCGTCACCAGCACATGATGATGGCGGGTCGCCAGATCGGGCGCCGCCCCGGCACGGGTGGCAGCGAGGGCATGGCCTACCTCGATACCACCCTCGCGCAGCGCCTCTATCCAGTGCTCTGGGAAGTGAGGTCGGTGCTGTGATTACTCGCGACGACTGCGCAGCGCTCGACGCCAAGGACCCACTGGCCCTTCTTCGAGAGGAGTTCACCCTCAACGAGGGAGAGATCTACCTCGACGGGAACTCGCTCGGACCGGTGTCCACGACCGTTCGAACGAGGGTCAACGAAGTCCTCGACGAGGAGTGGGGTAAGGGACTCGTTCGAAGTTGGGGCACGGGCTGGATGGCCCAACCAACGCGACTGGGGGATCGACTGGCACCCCTCATTGGGGCGCGACCGAACGAGGTCCTGGTCGCCGATACGCTCACCTTTCTTTTGGCGAAGCTCGTGGGAGCGGCCCTCGAACAGCGTCCCGATCGCCACGTCGTCCTCACCGACGTCGCGAATTTCCACTCCGACATCTACATCATCGAGGCAATGTGCCGCGCGGCCGGTCGACCGATCACGCTCAAAACAGTTGATCGCACCACACTGGAATCCGAGTTGAACGACGATGTGGCTCTGGTGGAACTGACGCAAGTCGACTACCGAACAGGTGAGTCGCTCGACATGAAGGGGATCACGAAACTGGTGCACGACGCTGGCGCGTTGATGCTGTGGGACTTCGCTCACTCAACCGGCGCGGTACCCCTCGACGTTGAAGATGCCAACGTCGACTTCGCCGCGGGGTGCGGCTACAAGTACCTGAACGGCGGCCCCGGTGCTCCGGCCTTCATGTACGTGCGCGAGTCCTGGCAGGGAGTACTTCGTAATCCCTTACCCGGTTGGCTCGGCCACGCTCGACCGTTCGATTTCGAGCTTCGCTACGAACCGGCTGCGGGGATGCAGGCCTTCGTCACCTCGTCACCCTCAATACTGGCACTGGCCGCACTGGACGGCGCGCTCGACATCTTCGACCGGACTTCCATGGAGGAGATTCGCGCGAAGAGCCTCGCCTTGACCGATCTGTTCATAGCCCTGGTGCAGGAGCGACTACCCGGTGTCTTTCAGTTGGTCACCCCGGTCGAGCACAAGAAGCGGGGCAGTCAGGTCGCCCTGCGCCACGACGAGGGCTACGGCATTATTCAGGCGCTGATCGAGCGCGGCGTCATTGGTGACTTTCGCGCCCCCGACATTTGCCGGTTCGGTTTCACGCCGCTCTACCTTCGCTTCGTCGATGTCTTCGACGCCGTCGAGCGGATCGTCGACGTCATGAACTCCGGGCTCTACCGCGACGCACGGTTCAAGGTCCGTAACGCAGTGACCTGATCTACGCCTTGTAGGCGTAGAAACCCTGACCCGACTTTCGCCCGAGGAGGCCGGCCTGGGTCATTCGCGAGAGAAGCGGCGGTGGCGCCAGGTGCGGCTCCTTGAACTCCTCGTACAGCGACTCGGCGACGGCCAGAGTCGTGTCGAGTCCGATGAGGTCGGTGAGGGCCAACGGACCGAGTGGGTGGGCGCACCCGACGACCATGCCCGTGTCGATGTCTTCGGCGCTCGCGAAGCCCGATTCGAGCATGCGCACTGCTGACAAGAGATAGGGGATGAGTAGGGCGTTCACCACGAAACCGGCACGGTCCTTCGAGGTGATGACCCTCTTTCCGAGTGCTTCACTGGCGTACTCGCGCACGCGGGTCGTCGTCTCGGCGTTCGTGAGCAGCGAGGAGATGACCTCCACGAGCTTCAGAACTGGAACCGGGTTGAAGAAGTGCATCCCGATGACCTGTTCGGGCCGTTTGGTGACCATGGCCAACTTGATGATGGGAATCGATGAGGTATTTGTCGCCAGGATCGCTTGGGGGTCGGTTACGACTGCGTCGAGTGTGCGAAAGACCTCGACTTTCAAGTCTTCATCCTCGGCCACGGCCTCGATCACCATTTCGCGCTCGGCCAGCAATTCAAAGTCCACACCAAATGTGAGATTGCCCCGGGCTCGGTTGGCCTCGTCCTCGGGGAGTTTGCCGGACGAGACCGCTCTCGTCAGTGATCGCTCGATTCGGGCCTCGCCCTGAGCGAGTGCGTCGGCGCTTCGTTCGATGACGACGACGTCGGCGCCGGCTCGA
>Ga0208586_1000323_pt1 | contig 18481 bp, 18 predicted proteins | sample NGESurshal072012_6_FD_184471 | JGI IMG/M metagenome (GOLD analysis project Ga0208586, IMG submission 184471) | Arctic peat soil microbial communities from Barrow, Alaska - NGEE Surface sample 53-3 shallow-072012 (SPAdes) | ecosystem: Environmental > Terrestrial > Soil > Wetlands > Peat ... | reverse complement strand
GGTCAAGCTCCGGGCCGGCCGGATCGCCGCGGAATTCTCCACCCTCGTCGACCCGGCCATGCCGGTACCCGCCGACATCGAGGCGCTGACCGGGATCAGCAGCGAGATGGTTTCCGCCGCCCCGGGCCCCGCCGACGTGCTGCCGGCGTTGCTGACCTTCGCGCGCGGATGCGTGCTGGCCGCGCACAACGCGCCGTTCGATCTCGGCTTCCTGACCGCGGCGTGCCACGCGTCCGGCCTGCCCTGGCCCGGGTTCGCCGTGCTGGACACGGTGGCGGTGGCCCGCCAGGTCCTCGTGCCGGGCGAGGCGCCCGACTGCAAGCTCGCGACGCTGGCCTCTTTCTTCGGGGCGCCGGCGATGCCCTGTCATCGCGCGCTGGCCGACGCCCGGGCCACCGCGGCGGTCCTTGACGTGCTGATCACCCGGCTGGCCCTGCTGGGAATCCGCACCCTCGATGATCTCGGGGAGTGGCTGGCGGTACCCTGAGCCGGGCCCGGCGCATGGCCCGGGGCAACAAGGGCGCGAGGACACGAGAAATTGGCCAGGGAGGCAGCGAGTGGTCACCGCGATCGTTCTGGTGAAGGCCGACATCCAGCGCATTCCCGAAGTCGCAGAGATGATCGCGCAGATTCCCGAGGTCAGCGAGGTGTACTCGGTGACCGGCGAGTTCGACCTGGTGGCGATGATCCGGGTCCGCGGGCACGACGAACTCGCTGACGTGATCCCCGGCCGGCTCAACCAGGTCGCGGGCGTCACGCATACCGAGACGCACATCGCGTTCCGCGCCTACTCCCGGCACGACCTCGAGGCTGCCTTCTCCCTGGGCGCGACCGGAACCGACTGAGGTCCGCCCGACCGGGAACCGCCTGCGGCGCCGGGGCCGGGCCGCGGCGGAGCCGTCAGGAGGATGCGGCGGCAGCCAGGCGCTGACTGGCCGTTATCCACCGTTCCAGGAGCGCCGCGGCGGCGCCCGCGTCGATGGCCCGGGCGGCCCGGGCGAGGCCAGCGGACAGCGCCGGGTACAGATCCTCCGGACGCTGCACGCCCTTGTCGGCGGCGAGGGCCGCCGCCGCGTTGAGCAGTACGATGTCGCGCACCGGGCCCGTCTCGCCGGCCAGCACCGACCGCATGACGGCCGCATTGTGCGCGGCGTCGCCGCCGCGCAGGTCTTCCGGCTTCGACCGGCGCACGCCCAGCTCCGCGGGATCGAACTCGGCCGCGGCCACTGCCGAATTGTGCACCACCCAGACCGAGGAGGTCGTGGTGGTGGTCAGCTCGTCCAGCCCGTCCCCGCCGTGGAACACCAGGGCGCTGGCTCCCCGGGCCGCCAGCACACCGGCGATGACGCCGCCCATCCGGGCGTCGGCCACCCCCACCGCCTGGGCGTGCGGCCGCGCCGGGTTCGCGACCGGCCCCAGGAAGTTGAAGACGGTCGGCACCCCCAGCTGGCTGCGGGTCGGGCCGGCGTAGCGCAGTGCCGGGTGATAAAGCGGCGCAAAGAGGAAGGTCACGCCCACCTCCTGCGCGAGATCCACGCTGGCCCCGGGCGGCAGGTTGATCACCACGCCGAGGGCCTCCAGGACGTCCGCGGCGCCGCACTTGGAGGACGCGGCCCGGTTGCCGTGCTTGACCATGCGGGCGCCCGCGGCGGCGGCGACGACCGTGGCCATCGTCGAGATGTTGACCGTGTGGGCCCCGTCCGCGCCGGTGCCCACCAGGTCGACGAGGCGCCCGGGCACATGGATCGGGGTGGCGTGATCCAGCATGGCCCGGGCCAGGCCGGCCACCTCGGTGGGCGTCTCACCCTTCATGCGCAGCGCGACGGCGAAGCCCGAGATCTGGGCGTCGGTGGCCGCGCCCTCCATGATCTCGTTCATCGCCCAGGCCGCCTCGTCAGAGGTGAGCGACTCCCCCCTGACGAGCGCGCCGATCAGGGCCGGCCAGCCGGTTCGGGCTTCCATGGCAGGCTCAGGCCGGGGCGATCTCGGAGCGCCCGGCCCGGCGCCGCATCAGCTGCGCCAGCTCCCGGGCCAGCTGCCGCTGGTCAATCGGATGGCTGATCACGGCATCCGCCCGCGACCAGGTCGCCAGCCAGCCATCGTCCGCCCGCCCGATGATGAGCAGCACCGGCGGGCAGTCGTAAATCTCGTCCTTGGCCTGGCGGCAGACGCCCATCCCGCCCGCGGGCTGCGCCTCCCCGTCCAGCACCATGACCTCGGCGCCCCGATCGTCCAGCAGCCGGAACAGCGCTGGCTCGGTGGCGCACTCGATGACCTCGGCATCCGGCGCGTCCGGCTCAGGGCGGCGGCCAATGGCCAGCCGGATCTGGGCTCGGACGTCGGCATCATGACTGTAAACAACGACCTTCACAAAATAAATGCTACTGAGTTGGGGGGGCGGCTGCCGCACGCCTACGGGTTGTCGTAATAATGACGTCGTGGCGACAGCATCCGTAACCCAGGCGGGACCCCGCACACCGGCCAATCGGCCGAACCTGGTCAGCGTGGGCACGATCATCTGGCTGTCCTCAGAGCTGATGTTCTTCGCGGCCCTGTTCGCGATGTACTTCACGGTCCGTTCCGTGGAGAAAGGCGAGGGCCTGCCGTGGCCCGGCGCCCACCTGGACGTCGCCCTGGGGTCGGTCAACACGACCGTGCTCCTGCTCTCCAGCGTCACCTGCCAGATGGGCGTGTTCGCGGTTGAGCGGGGCCAGGTCGGCCGCGTGGGCAGCCTCTTCAACGTGTCCAAGTGGGGCCTGCGCGAATGGTACGTGCTCACATTCCTAATGGGCCTGTACTTCGACCTGGGGCAGGCGTACGAGTACCACGACCTGGTCTCCAAGCAGCACCTGACCATCTCGTCCAGCGCGTACGGGTCGGTGTTCTACATCCCCACCGGCTTCCACGGCCTGCACGTGGCCGGCGGCCTGGTGGCGTTCCTATTCCTGCTGGGCCGAACGTACGCGGCTAAACGGTTCACCCGGGAGCAGCAGATCAGCGCGATCGTCGTCTCCTACTACTGGCATTTCGTCGACGTGGTCTGGATCGGCCTGTTCACCACGATCTACCTGATCCACTGACGCGCCGGACGCCGCCGTCGCGGTGACGCAGTTCACGCCCGCATCATGCATCCAAGAGCACACGAAGCCACGAACACATCAATGAACCACTATCCGGAAAACCGAGGGCAGCAGTGAGGTGGATCACCGCGCGGCGACGTCGCCCGCTCTTCGGCTACGCAGCCGTCCTGCTGGCGCTGGTCGCGGTCGGCATGCTGTACGCGGCGGTCACCGGGCTGGGCGGCGGCAGCAGCGCGTTGGCCGGCTCGGGCTCGTCGTCATCGCAGATCACCGAGGGCAGGAACCTGTTCGCGGTCTCCTGTGCGGCCTGTCACGGCGAGTACGCCCAGGGCAGGAGCGGCGTGGCCCCGAGCCTGATCGGGGCGGGCGCCGCGGCCGTTGACTTCCAGGTGGGCACGGGCCGCATGCCGCTGAAGGAGACCAACGCGGAGGCGCCGCGCAAGCCCCCGGTCTTCACCCAGTCGCAGATCTACGCCATCGCCGCCTACGTCGCCTCCCTCGGCGGCGGCCCAGCGGTCCCCAGCGACCAGCAGGTCAGCTCGGCGGGCGCGGACACCGCCCTCGGCCAGAGCCTGTTCAACGCGAACTGCGCCCAGTGCCACAACTACAGCGGCGCCGGCGGCGCGCTGACCGACGGGAAGTATGCCCCGCCGCTGACGCAGGCCACCAACCGGCAGATCTACGAGGCCATGCTGACCGGCCCGGAAGCCATGCCGGTGTTCAACGACAGCACGCTGACCCCGAGCGACAAGCGCGACATCATCGCCTACGTGACGCAGACCCGCGCCGAGGCCAACCCGGGCGGGTTCAGCCTGGGCCGGGTTGGCCCGACCACGGAGGGCCTGGTCGCGTGGCTCGGGGGCATCACCGCCCTCGTCCTCGCCGCCATGTGGATCACTGCGAAGCGCCGGGAAGAGCGCACGGGAGAAACTGCGGGTAACCGATGAGCGACAACGACAGGGACCTGGAAGGCACGCCGGAGGAGCGGTCGGCTCCGCATCGCGTGATCGGCACTCCTCCGCCCGCACGCGGACTGCTGACGGAACCCGGGCCCGGCGAGAGTTCGGGCGGCGGCCAGCGCGGGACGGAGCCATACGGCCCGGGCGAGGCCGAGGCACCTGAACTGCACGAGATGCCGTCCGATCCGCCGGACCCCAAGGCGGCCAGGAACTGGGAACGGGTCGCGGCCGCCCTGTTCCTGATCTCGTTGCTGGCCAGCGTCGGCTTCGTGGCCGCCTACGTCAGCCTCGAGATCGGCAACAACAACGGGGACGTCGTGGTCGCGACGCTCCGGTCCAACCTCGCGCTGGGCAGCGCGATGTCGCTCGCGATGCTCGCCATCGGCGTCGGCATGGTGATCTGGGTCCGGTACATCATGCCGCCGGTGGAGCTGACCGAGGAGCGCCACCCGATGGCCTCCAGCCCGGAGGACCGGGCGGCGTTCGCGGAGACGATCATCGAAGGCGCGGAGACCAGCCAGATCACCAAGCGCCCGCTGCTGCGGCGGACGCTGATCGCGGCGACCGTGCCGGTCGCGCTGGCTCCCCTGGTGATCCTGCGTGACATGGGGCCGCTGCCGGGCACCAGCCTGCGGAACACGGTGTGGAAGAAGGGCATGCGCCTGCTCGTCTACGGTTCGAACCAGCCCATCACGCCGGCCGACTTCAACTCCCCCGGCGGCATGATCACCGTGGTGCCGGACGGCTACCAGGACAACGACCAGGAACTGGCCAAGGCCACCGCGATCATCATCAGGATGGAGCCGGGCCAGCTCCAGGCGCCGACCAACCTGAACTGGACGGTCGACAATATCGTCGCCTACTCTAAAATTTGCACGCACGTTGGATGTCCCGCAGCGCTGTACGAGCAGACGACGCACCGGATCCTCTGCCCGTGCCATCAGTCGACGTTTGACGCGACCAGGGGCGCGACGGTCATGTTCGGGCCCGCGCCGCGGCCGCTGCCGCAGCTTCCGATCACAACCGACGCGCAGGGCTATCTGGTGGCCCAGAGCGACTTCCACGAGCCCGTCGGGCCAAGCTTCTGGGAGCGGGGATGAGGAGCGGGGATGACCAGTAACAACGGACGGCTGACCATACCGAAGCCGCTGGCCAAGCAGGGCGGCGAACTCGATGACCGGCTGCACGCAGCCAAGAGCGTCCGGACCCTGCTGCGCAAGGTCTTCCCGGACCACTGGACGTTCCTGCTGGGCGAGATCGCGCTGTACTCGTTCATCATCCTGATCCTGACCGGCATCTTCCTGACGCTGTTCTTCTCGCCGAGCATGACCCAGGTCGTCTACCACGGGTCGTACACGAAGCTGAACGGCGTCCGGATGAGCGAGGCCTACGCCTCCACGCTGAACATCAGCTTCGACGTGCGCGGCGGCCTGCTCATGCGGCAGATCCACCACTGGGCGGCGGACCTGTTCCTGGCCGCGATCCTCTGCCACCTGCTGCGGATCTTCTTCACCGGTGCGTACCGCAAGCCGCGCGAGACCAACTGGATCATCGGCATCGTCATGTTCACCCTCGGGATCCTCGAGGGTTTCCTGGGCTACTCGATGCCGGACGACCTGCTGTCCGGCACCGGCGTGCGGATCGCCGAGGGCACCCTGCTTGGCATCCCGGTCGTCGGCACGTACCTGTCGTTCTTCCTGTTCGGCGGGCAGTTCCCGGGGACCGAGTTCGTGGCGCGGTTCTATATCATCCACGTGCTGCTGGTTCCCGGCCTGCTGCTGGCGCTGGTCAGCGCGCACCTGTTCCTGATGGTGCACCAGAAGCACACCCAGATGCCCGGCAAGGGGCACACCGACGCAAACGTCGTCGGCCAGCCCATGTACCCGTACTTCATGGTCAAGACGGGCGCGTTCTTCTTCTTCGTCTTCGGGGTGCTCGCCCTGCTGTCTACATTCGCGCAGATCAACCCGATCTGGCAGGTGGGGCCGTACACGCCGGTGGCGATCTCGGCGGGCTCGCAGCCCGACTTCTACATGGGCTTCCTCGAAGGCTCGCTGCGCATGTTCCCGAGCTGGACCTGGGATATCGGCGGCCATACGATCGCGTGGAATGTGTTCGTGCCTGCCCTGGTGGTCCCGGGCCTCATCTTCACCGCGCTCGGGCTCTGGCCGTTCCTGGAACGCTGGGCGACCGGGGACAACGCCTACCACCACGTCAACGACCGGCCGCGGAACGCCCCAACCCGGACCGGGATCGGCATGGCGGGGGTCACCATTTACGGCGTGCTGTGGCTGGAGGGCGCCAACGACCTGATCGCGATGCACCTGCAGATCCCGCTGTACCTAACCACCGAGATCGCCCGCTGGGCAGTCTTCATCGGGCCGGTGATCGCCTTCTGGGCTACCCGCCGGATCTGCCTCGGGCTGCAGCGCCGCGACGCATCGATGCTTACCCACGGCGTGGAGACCGGCATCATCGTGCAGCAGCCGAACGGCGGCTTCGTCGAGCTGGAGCGGCCGCTGACCGACGTGGAGGTCGCGGAAATCGCCGCCAGGCCGCCGGCCCCGCTCGCGATTACCCGCACGGTGGACGAGAACGGCGTGCCGGAGCCGGCCATGCGCGGTGTCCGGGGCAAGGTCCAGGCCAAGGCGCACGAGATCTTCGCCGAGAGCATCTCGCTGGTCCCGCCGGCCGACGGGCACGGGAACGGCCATGGCAACGGGCACGCGGCCGCCGAGGGTGAAGGTGAGCCCGCGGCGGTCGGTGGCGGCCCGGTCCAGCCGGCCGAGGGCGAAGAGGGCCGGACCGGCCAGGGTGACGAATAGCCAGCCAAACGAGAACGGCCGGGCTGGCCCAGCCAAACGGACGTACGAGGCGCTGTCACCGCGGGAGGCGGTCACCCGGCCAGGGTGACCGCCTTCCGGCGTCTGCTTCTGCTCCCCCTCGGGCGGTACCAGGGAGGGCGCGGCGGCCGGGCTGTCCCCCCGCGGGCGTAGGCCCGCCGGGGGACGCGCCCGGGTGGTCTGCGCGGTTACGGTAGAGCCGTGTACACCGGGACGGGCGAGCCGCCGAGGGTGCGGCCGCCGCTGACCAAGCGGCTGAACGACCGCCACTGGATCCTGCTCGACCGCCTCGCCGCGGTGCCCGCAGCCATGGTGATGGTCGCCATCGTGTGGGCCGGGCGTCATTCCGCCGCCGGCGCGCCCGTCGGCGGCTGGCTGCTGGCCGCCCTGCTGCTCGCCGCGGCGGCGGGCCTCCCCGTCGCCGTCCGGCGGGTTCGCCCGCTGCTGGCGCTGGTGGCACTGCTGGGCATCTCCGTGACGCTGACCGCGATCGGGGCCCACGACGGCCAGGTCGTGGCGCTGCCCATGGCCTGCGTGCTGTACATGGTGGCGGTGCTGTGCCCGCGCCGGACGGCGGCGATCGCGCTGGCCTGCACCCTGGGCATCGTGTTCGGCGAGTCGTTCCTGATGTGGAGCACCAAGGTCGGCGGGATGGGCTCGGGCGTCGTCCTTGACCTCATCCTGATCATCTGCTGGGGCTTCGGTTCCGCGGTCCGGCAGCGGCGTCTCTACGCGGGCGGCCTGCAGCAGCAGGCGGCCAGCCGGGCGGTGGCCGAGGAGCGGTTGCGTATCGCACGGGAACTGCACGACGTCGTGGCGCACAGCATGAGCGTGATCGCCGTGCAGGCGGGCTTTGGCCAGTACGTCATCGGCGAGCAGCCCGGCAAGGCCCGGGAGGCGCTGGGCGCCATCCAGGCCACCAGCCGGGACGCGCTGGACGAGATGCGGCGCATGCTCAGCGTGCTGCGGCAGGCCGACAGCGCTGACGGCAACGCTGACGGCAACGCTCCGGCCACGGCTTCCCCGGCCGGCAGCCCCGGCCGGGGGGCGGCCCGGCTGGCCCTGGCCGACCTGACCGCGGACGCGCCTGCACGGGCCGCAGAGACCGCGGACGCGACGCGGGTATATGTGGGCGCCCGGGCGGCTGCGGCCGGGCAGCGGCCGTCTGGGGCGCCGCTGCGGCCCGCTCCGGGGCTGGGTGACCTGGACCGGCTGATCACACGGATGCGGCACGCCGGAGTGCACGTCGACCTGCGGGTGCGCGGTGAGCGCGGTAACGTGCCGGCCGGTATCGACCTGTCCGCCTACCGCATCGTCCAGGAAGCGCTCACCAACGTGGTCAAGCACGCGGGCACCCCGGACTGCCGGGTCACGATCGATTACCGGGCGGACGAACTGAGCCTGGAGGTGGCTGATGACGGTCCCGCCGCGGTGCTCACCCCGGCCGGCGCCAGCCCGGGCGACGTCTCCTCCGGCCACGGGCTGATCGGGATGCGCGAACGCGTCCATCTGTGCGGTGGCCAGTTCAGTGCCGGGCCACGGCCGGAGCGCGGCTTCCGGGTGGCCGCGACCCTGCCGCTGAACCGAGCGACGGCATGAGCCTCACGGTCGTCGTGGCTGACGATCAGGCGCTGGTGCGGGTGGGCTTCCGCGGGATCATCGACGCCACGCCCGGCTTTACGGTGGTCGGCGAGGCCGCTAACGGCCAGGAAGCGATCCAGGCCGCCCGCCGGGCGCGTCCCGACGTCATCCTGATGGACGTCCGGATGCCGCTGATGGACGGCATCGAGGCCACCCGCCAGATCACCGCCACGCCGGAAACGGCGCACATCCGCACGCTCATCCTGACCACATTCGACCTGGACGAATACGTCTTCGCGGCGCTGCGCGCGGGAGCCAGCGGATTCCTGCTCAAGGACACCGTGCCCGCGGACCTGCTCAGCGCGATCCGGGTCGTCGCGGCCGGGGAGGCGCTGCTCGCGCCGAGCGTCACCCGCCGGCTGATCGGCGAGTTCGCGCGCCTGCCGGCCACACCGGAACCGCGCGGCCCCGGCGGGGCCAGCGCCCTGGCCGGGCTCACCGAGCGCGAGGTCGAGGTGCTCACCCTGGTGGCCCGGGGCATGTCCAACGCCGAGATCGCCGACCACCTGACCATCAGCCCCGCCACCGCCAAAACCCACGTCGGCCACCTGCTCGCCAAGCTCAGCGCCCGCGACCGCGTCCAGCTGGTGATCCTTGGGTATAGCTGCGGGCTCGTGTTGGCCCGGGGGGACGACCCCCCGGAACCCCCCGCGGCGCTTCGCGCCCCGCTGCGGTAACTCGCCGACACACCGGCCGTTCACCGGGCCTGACGGCCCGGTTCACCGGGCCGGTATGAGCGCCTCGCCGTAGCCCGCGTCTAGTGCTCGCCGTTGCAGGAGCCGCTCGCCCGGCCTGCGGCCGGGCTCGCTAGCCCCTAATGAGCGTAGTGGCCGCGGTAGTACTCGAAGACGAAGCCGATCAGGGTGAACATCGTCATCAGGGCGCCGATGAGGAACAGCCACCAGCCGATCGCGAAGCCGGACGCCGCGACCGCGCAGGAGAAGCCGACGAACAGCGGCCACCAGCTGTGCGGGCTGAAGAAGCCGATCTCGCCGGTACCCTCGGCGATTTCGCCCTGCGGGTTGTCCTCGGGCCGCTCCGGCAGGCGGCGGCCCGTGAACAAGACGTAGAACCCAATCAGGACGGCCAGGCACACCGCGAACGCGAGCGCCGCGGTGCCGGTCGGATCCTTCGAGTAGTACCAGTAGATGACGTCCGCGCCGCCGAAGAACATCGCGCAGCCCAGGAACAGCCAGCCTTCGACCTTCACGCGAACCTCACCCTCGCCATGCCAGACATGATCAGCTAAGTCTTCCGTTACTCGTCGCCGGGCGGAGGTGAGATGGCGTCGGCCGGCGGCGCCATCGTCTGGCTGAGTGACCGGGAGGCCATGCCCGACCTGATGTGCGGGTAGTGCAGGTCGAACGCGGGACGCTCGGAGCGGATACGCGGGATCCGGTAGAAGTTGTGCCGCGGCGGCGGGCAGGACGTCGCCCACTCCAGCGAACTGGCGAAGCCCCACGGGTCCTCGACGTTGACCATCTCGCCGTACCGGTGGGTTTTGTAGACGTTGTAGAAGAAGACCAGGATCGACAGGGTCAGGATCCACGACCCGACGGAGGAGATCTGGTTGAGCACGGTGACGTTGCCGGGCAGGTCTGGGTAGTTGGCGACGCGCCGCGGCATGCCCTCGACGCCGATCCAGTGCTGCACCAGGAACGTGACGTTGAAGCCGATGAACATCAGCCAGAACTGGATCTTCCCGATCTTGTCGTCCAGCTTCTTGCCGGTCATCTTGGGCCACCAGAAGTAGAAGCCCGCGAACATCTCGAACAGCACGGTGCCGGCCAGCACGTAATGGAAGTGCGCGACCACGAAGTAAGAGTCGCTGACCGCGAAGTCCATCGGCGGGGACGCCAGGATGATGCCGGTGATGCCGCCGAACAGGAACACGATCAGGAAGCCGACCGTGAACAGCATCGGCGGCTCGAACGACAGCTGTCCCTTCCACATCGTCCCCGCCCAGTTGAAGAACTTCACCCCGGTCGGGACCGCGATCAGGAACGTCATGAACGAGAAGAACGGCAGCAGTACGCCGCCGGTGGTGAACATGTGGTGCGCCCACACGGTCATCGACAGGCCCGCGATGGAGATCGTCGCGGCGATCAGGCCCTTGTAGCCGAACAGCGGCTTGCGGCTGAACACCGGCAGGATCTCGGTCGCGATGCCGAAGAACGGCAGCGCCAGGATGTAGACCTCGGGGTGGCCGAAGAACCAGAACAGGTTCTGCCACAGCAGCGCCCCGCCGGTCGCGGCGTCGAACACGTGCGAGCCGAGCCGCCGGTCAATTTCCAGCACCAGCAGCGCCGCGGCCAGCACCGGGAACGCCAGCAGGATCAGGACGGCCGTCAGCAGCGTGTTCCAGGTGAAGATCGGCATCCGGAACATCGTCATGCCCGGCGCCCGCATGCAGAAGATCGTCGTAGTGAAGTTCACGCCGCCCAGGATCGTCCCGAGCCCGGACAGCACCAGGCCCATGATCCACATGTCCGCGCCGATGCCCGGAGAGTACACCGCGCTGGTCAGCGGCGAGTAGGCGTACCAGCCGAACGAGGCCGCACCGCCCGGGGCGAGGAAGCTGGCCAGCAGGATCAGCCCGCCGAACAGGAAGAAGTAGAAGCTGAGCAGGTTCATCCGCGGGAACGCCACGTCCGGCGCGCCGATCTGCAGCGGCATGACCACGTTCGCGAACCCGATGAACAACGGGGTGGCGAACAGCAGCAGCATGATCGTGCCGTGGATCGTGAACAGCTCGTTGTACACCTGGTCCGAGACGATCTTGTTCGCGGGCTCAAACAACTGCAGCCGGATGATGATGGCCATGATCCCGGCGATGATGAAGAAGCCGAATGAGGTGATCAGGTACATGTACCCGATCACCTTGTGGTCCGTCGACGAGGCCCAGCCCGCCAGCACCGAGCCCTTGCGCTCGGTACGCCGGCCTGGGATCACCGGTTCCCCGGTGGGTGGCTGCCCCGGGAAGCCGATGGGCGGCTGCTGTTCGGTCGTGCTCACTGCACACCACTCCTGGATGCCGTCTTCGCCGCGGGCTGTCCGCCGGATGACGAATTCGAGGCCGCCTGCCGCGACGAGATCCACTGCCTGAACTGGTCCGGTGTCACCACCTTCAGCGTGAACAGCATGCGGCTGTGGTACAGCCCGCACAGTTCACTGCAGTGGCCAATATAAGTCCCGGTCCTCGTCAGCGTGATCTCGAAATGGTTCGGGTGGCCGGGGATGACGTCCCGCTTGAACAGGAACTCCGGCACCCAGAACGAATGGATCACGTCGGGCGAGGTCAGGTTGAACCGCACGGTCTCGTTGGTCGGCAGCTCGAGCACCGGCAGCGGCCCCGGGTACATCACGCCGTTGTCGGTGACGTTGTACTGCGGGTACTGGAACTGCCAGCTCCACTGGTAACCGACGACGTTGACCGTCACGTTTGGGTTGGAGGACAGGTTGTCGATGTAGTTCTCGTCCTTGGCCGTGTAGTAGAAGAGCACCGCGATGAGGACGAACGGCAGCGCCGTGTAGAGGATCTCGATCGGGAGGTTGTACCGGACCTGCGGGGGCAGCCGGTCGCCCCGCTTGCGGTGGAAGATGACCGCCCACAGGATCAGCCCCCAGACCACGACCGCGACGGCCATACCGGCGATCCACGATCCCTGCCAGAGGTGCAGCACCACGTCACCCTGCCGGGTGATGGGCGCAGGAAATCCCAGACGCGTAAACGTGTCGTTCGTGCAGCCGGTCGCAGCGACCAGCACCACGGCCAGAATGGCCGCGCGCGGCACCCAGCGGCGCGGCCTGGCTGCGCGTCCGCTGCGCGGAGCGGGGCGGATGGGAGTCAACGGAATGCCTTCCGGGCGGGGTGTCCCCGGCTCAGGGAGCCGGTGCTCGACGTCCTTCTACAGCGTGTCGTGGAAAACAGTATCGCGCCTGCGCCGTCCGCCGTCGAAGACCCCCGCCGTTTTACGCCGCTCCGGCCGCGGCCGTGCGGGCCGCCGCAGTCCGCGGCCGGGCAGCGGGGGACGTGAAGGGATAATTGATAACGAATTGAAGTCAGGCAGTTTCAAATCGTATTGTCGAGCACAGGACACAACTGTCAGGGCATCATGGATTCTGTGGGCGTGATCGCATGAGCAACCGCTGGTTTGGCCGGGCCGCCGGACAGGGTACGCCGGCTACGGTCGCCGGGCGCCCGGACGGTGCCGGGCGCCCGGACGGTGCCGGCCGGATGAGTCCAGGTCCCGGCCAGCGGCTCGGCACAGCCGCACCCGAGGGCTCAGCGGTCCCGGTGGCCCCGGCTCCGCTGCTGACGCTCGATGCGCTGGGACGCAAGTGCCCGATTCCCATCATCATGCTGGCCGAGCGCATCAACGAGGTGCCGGTCGGCGAGGTCATCGCCGTCCTGGCGGACGACCCGGCCGCCGAGACCGACGTGCCGGCGTGGTGCCTGATGAAGTCGCACGATCATGTCCTGACGCAGCCGCTGGAGCGCGGCTGGTCGATCATGGTCCGCCGCGGCTACTGAGTTGCCCCGGGGCGTTACTTTTGCAGGTGGGCGAACGCGGCGCGGGCGACCGCGAGCGATCCGGCCGACAGCTGGCTCAGCGACTCCGGGCCGTACCCGCCGCGGTTGGAGTGGTCCAGCCCGTTCAGCACGACGGTGATCGCCACATTGCGGTAGCGGATGACCGTGGTGGCCACGTCGGTGATGGCCCCGCCCACCTGGTAGATCTGCGTCGCGGTAAATGCCGCCGTCCCCAGCCCCGGCACCGTGGTGATCTGTGCGCGCGGCGCGCCGGTCCCGGCGGCCGGGCTCTGCCGGGACTGCAGGGCCTGGGCGTAGGCGTCGATGGCGGCGAACGTCGCGCTGCCGTCCCCGCTGGCCAGGCCGTTGGGGGTGTAGGCGTGAATATCCAGCTGGAGGACCCGGTATATGGGGCGGGCGTCCAGGGTCCAGTCACACTGGCTGTCCAGCACGCCGTCGAGCGGCGGGGGCGCCGCGACCTTGGGCCGGCCGGGCAGATAGGTGCTCACGGTGGCCGCGGGGACCGCCGGGCAGGCGCTGGGGACCTTCTGGACCTCACCCGGCAGGAAGGTGGTGATGAGCGAGCCGGGGGTGACCGCCGCCGGGCCGGATCCGCCCGGGATGACCAGGACCACGACCACCACGACGACGACGATGACCGCCGCGGCCAGCACCGCCCAGGTCAGCACGCCGGGCCGGCGTCCCCGGCCCCGGCCGCGGCCACGACCGCGACGGCGGAGCGGGCGATCCGGCCAGTCCACGGGGGATACGTCATCGGGCCGCTCCGGCCCGGGAGCGGCCTGCGGTCGTGGCGGAAGTGACCCCTGCTCTGTCACAGCGCGCCTCCGGGGAAGGGATCAGACCGGGACGATCTTAGGGCAAAGGCCCCGGGCGCGCGGCCGGTTCGGAACGGGCGCAGGGGATCAGGAACCGGCCCCGCCAGTGACCAGGAACCGGCCCGGGCAGGGGTCAGAACCGGGGCGCCGCGACCAGGCGGATCGGATCAGGAGCCGGATGCGGCGGGGGCGAGGACCGCGCCGGCCCAGCGGGGGCCCACCCCGGTGATGCGCACGGTGCGGGCGTCTCCGGAGAGCCCGATCGAGATCTCCAGCCGGTCATCGGACAGCCCCTCGGCCAGGCCCTCGCCCCACTCGACCGCGGTCACCGAGCTGGCCGTGCCGGAGTCCAGGTCGAGATCGTCGATCTCGGCGGCCCCGCCGAGGCGGTAGGCGTCGGCGTGCACCAGGGCCGGCCCGCCGCGCAGCGACGGGTGGACGCGGGCGATCACGAACGTCGGCGACGTGATCGGGCCGCGGACGCCCAGCCCGTCACCGATGCCCTGGACCAGGGTCGTCTTGCCGGCGCCGAGCGGCCCGCTGAGCACCAGCAGGTCCCCCGCGCGCAGGGTGGCGGCGAGGCGGCGTCCCAGCTCGCGCATCTCCTCCGCCGTCGCCACCTCGATCTGGTCACGCATCGACGTCTCCCTCCGGCCCGCGGGCCTGGGCCCGGGCGTAGGTCCGCGGCACCCTCCCGCCGATCCCGGTGACGATCTCGTAGGAAATGGTGCCCAGGGCCTCGCCCCACTCCTGGGCCGTGGGCTCGCCGTCGTCACCCGGCCCGAACAGCACGACCTCCTCGCCGGCCGAGACCGGCTCATCGCCGAAGTCGACGACGAACTGGTCCATGCAGACCGTCCCGGCGATGGGCCAGCGGCGGCCGCGCGCCTGGACCAGCGGGCGCCCGGCCGCGCCCCGCGGCACGCCGTCCGCGTAGCCGAGCGGCACCAGGCCCAGCGTGGTCTCCGCGGTGGTGACGTAGCGGTGGCCGTAGGACACCCCGGTCCCCGGCGGCACCCGTTTCACCTGGGCCAGCCGCGCGGTCAGCGTCATGGCGGGCCGCAGCCAGCCCGGCGCGCCGCCCGGCAGGGTGGACAGGCCGTAGATGGCGCCGCCCAGCCGCACCAGATCAAGCCGGGACGGCGGGAAGGTCAGCGCGCCCGCGGTGTTGGCGATGTGCCTGACCTCAGGCGTCAGGCCCGCCTTCTCCGCGTAGTCAGCGGCCTCGCCGAACCGCGCGAGCTGCGCGGCGACCGACGGGTGCCCGGGGTCATCGGCGCAGGCGAAATGGGACCACAGGCCGGTGACCCGGACCTGGCCATCCGCCTGGGCGGCCAGGGCGGCGTCGACCACCGCGGGCCATTCGGCTCGGGTGGCACCGCCCCGGGTGAGCCCGGTGTCGGCCTTGAGCTGGAGCCGGGCCGGGCGCCCGGCCCGGGAGGCCGCGGCGGCGATCTGCCGGACCAGCGAGACCGTCCCCGCGGTGAGGTCCACCCCCGCCGCGATGGCGTCCGCGTGCGCGCCCTCGGCCAGCGCCATCAGGCACAGCACGGGAACCGTGACCCCGGCCTCGCGCAGCCGGGTCGCCTCCGCGACGTGCACCACGCCGAGCCAGTCCGCGCCGCCGTCGACGGCGGCGCGGCCCGCCTGGGTGATGCCGTGGCCGTACCCGTCCGCCTTGACGACGGCCATCACCTGGCTGCCGTTCATCCGCTGCCGCAGGATCGCCACGTTGCGGGCGATCGCGGCCAGGTCGACCGGCGCCTGAGCGTGATACCTGTCCCCGGGGCCGTCCATGGACGTCAAGTCTGCCAGGCTCCCGCCGCTGCGCCGTACCTCGCAGCACGTCCGTTAAGCGGGATCATCAGGCCCGGATGGCGCGGATGGCCCCCGGCAGCGCCCGGACGACGTCGGCGGCGCCGATGGGGGCACCGTCGAGCGAGGCCGCATCCCCGGCGGGTTCGTCCGCCGCGAGCCCGGCCCCGGGGACCGGGCCGTCCGGGTCACCGGCGGCCGCCCGGCGGGCCGCGACGCCGTGCAGGAACGCCGCCGCCAGCGCGGCTCCGGCCGGGTCCAGGCCCTGCGCGAGCAGCGAGCCGGCCAGGCCGGACAGGACGTCACCGGTTCCGGCCGTCGCCAGCCAGGGCGTCCCGGTCGGGTTGACCAGGGCCGGATCGCCGGCACCGTCCGGGCCCGGCGGTGAGCAGATGACGGTGGTGGACCCCTTGAGCAGGACGGTGACGCCGAGCTGGCGAGCCGCCGCCCGCGCGTGCTGAAGGCGCTGCGCCTCGATATCTTCCCGGTCGGCGCCGGTGAGCCGCGCGAGCTCACCCGCGTGCGGCGTAATCAGCGTGGGCGCCGGGCGCGGTAGCAGGTCCCGGTGCGCCGCCAGCACGGTCAGGCCGTCCGCGTCGACGAGCACCGGCACGTCGCTCCGGAGCACCGCCCGGAGCAGTTCGGCCGCGTCATCGCCGGTGCCCATGCCGGGCCCGGCCACCCAGGCCTGCACCCGGCCGGCCGAGGCGAGAAAATCCTCCGCCGCGGTGCCGGCGAACCGGCGGCCGCCCCCCGCCGGTTCGGGCGGGAGAACGCTGATCACGGCCTCCGGCCACCACTGGCGGACGACGTCGGCCGCGTGCTGGGCGGAGACGAACCGGACCATCCCCGCGCCGCCCCGGATCGCGCCGCCGACCGACAGCACGGCCGCGCCGGTGAACTGCGCGCTGCCGGACACCAGGCCGATGACGCCGCGGCGGTACTTGTCGGAGTCCGCCGTCGGCGAGGGAAGCATCGCGGCGATGTCCGTGGCCTGCGGGGAGAGCACGGCGGGCGGCCCCAGATAGGGTCCCAGGCCGATGTCGACCAGCTCGGCCACACCGGCCAGGGCCGCGCCGGGATCCACGAGCAGCCCGGGCTTCCACGTCCCGAAGGTGACGGTGACGTCGGCGCGGACGGCGGGTCCGTCGACCGCGCCCGTATCGGCGTCGACGCCGCTGGGCAGATCGACGGCCACCACCGTCGCGGCCGACCGCCCGGCCAGCGTGGCCAGGGCCGCGTACGGGTCGCGCAGGCCGCCCTTGCCGCCGATGCCGAGCATCCCGTCGAGAACGAGGTCGGCCCGGGTGATCGCGGCCTCGACGGCCGGATCAGAACTGGTGACGACGCGGCCACCGGAAGCGCGCAGGGCGGCCGCCCCGTCCTCGTGGAGCCGGGATCCCGCGGCGACCGCCGTCACGGCCGCGCCGCGCCGGGCCAGCTGCGCGGCGGCGTAAAGCGCGTCCCCGCCGTTGTCCCCGCTGCCGGCCAGTACGGTCACCTGCGACCCGTAGACCCGTCCCAGGAGCGTCGCGCACACCGAGGCCAGGCCGCCCGCCGCGCGCTGCATGAGGGCCCCGGCGGGCAGGACGGCCATCAGTTCGGCTTCGGCCGCGCGGACCGTGGATACGTCGTGAGCGTGGCGCATAGAGCTAACGGTATCTGGGCCCGCTTAGGCAGAGGCGGTGTGGATGACGTCGGCGACGCGGCGGGCTATGGTCTCGGCCTGGTGCGTGTCGACGGCTTCCACCATGACGCGGATGATGGGCTCGGTGCCGCTGGGACGGACCAGGATGCGGCCGGATGAGCCGAGCTCGAACCGGGCCGCGTCGACGGCGCTGGTCACCTCGGGTGCGGCCGACGCGCGGGCCTTGTCCCCCCGGACATTGATCAGGACCTGCGGGTACCTGGTCATGACCTTGACCGCCTCGGCCAGCGTCGCGTCGTGGCGAGCGAGCACCGCGAGCAGGTGCAGGGCGGTCAGGACCCCGTCGCCGGTCGTTGCGTGGTCGGCCAGGATGACATGCCCCGACTGCTCGCCGCCCAGGTTGTGCTGCCCGGCCAGCATGGCCTCCAGCACGTACCGGTCGCCGACCGGCGTCTCGATGACGTTGATACCGGCGTCGTCCATGGCCAGGCGGAAACCCAGGTTCGACATGACGGTGACCACGACGGTGTCCCCGGTGAGCCGGCCTTCTTCCTTCAGGCTGGTCGCGAGGACCGCGAGGATCTGGTCACCGTCCACGACCTGGCCCTCGGCGTCGACCGCCAGGCACCGGTCGGCATCGCCGTCGTGCGCGATGCCAACGTCGGCTCCCTCGGCCAGCACGGCGGCGGACACCGCGTCCAGGCAGGTTGACCCGCAGCCCTGGTTGATGTTGTGACCGTCGGGTTCCACGCCGATCGCGATGACCTCGGCGCCAGCCCGGCGCAGGGCCTCGGGCGCGATCGCGTAGGCGGCCCCGTGCGCGCAGTCGACGACGACGCGCAGGCCCGACAGCGGCGGCCGGGCCGGGTACGGGCTGCCGCCCAGGGAAGCCAGCAGATGCTCCAGGTAGCGTTCCTGATCCGCCTGGGCGTCCACGACCCGGCCGAATCCGGCCGCGGGCAGCTCCCCCGGCCGGCCCGCATCGAGCAGGCCCTCGATCCGGTCTTCCACGGCATCGGGCAGCTTCCGGCCGCCGCGCGCGAAGAACTTGATCCCGTTGTCGGCAGCCGGGTTGTGGCTGGCCGACAGGACCACGCCGAAGTCGGCGTCCAGCGCCTTGGTCAG
>Ga0208586_1000322_pt1 | contig 18509 bp, 21 predicted proteins | sample NGESurshal072012_6_FD_184471 | JGI IMG/M metagenome (GOLD analysis project Ga0208586, IMG submission 184471) | Arctic peat soil microbial communities from Barrow, Alaska - NGEE Surface sample 53-3 shallow-072012 (SPAdes) | ecosystem: Environmental > Terrestrial > Soil > Wetlands > Peat ... | reverse complement strand
CCTACGAGCGCCTGGGTATCCCGGAGGCCGAGCGCAAGTACCTGGCCGGCGTCACTGCCCAGTACGAGTCCGAAGTGGTCTTTCACCGCAACCGCGAGGACTTAGAGCGCCTGGGTGTGCTGTTCTGCGACATGGACACCGCGGTTCGCGAGTACCCCGACCTGGTTCGCAAGTACTTCGGCACGATCATCCCTCCGAACGACAACAAGTTCGCCGCCCTGAACTCCGCGGTGTGGAGCGGGGGGTCGTTCATCTACGTGCCGCCCGGCGTCAACGTCGACCAGCCGTTGCAGGCCTATTTCCGCATCAACACCGAGAACATGGGTCAGTTCGAACGCACGCTGATCATCGCCGACGAGGGATCACAGGTCCACTACGTCGAGGGCTGCTCGGCGCCGGTCTATTCGACCGACTCGCTGCACTCGGCGGTCGTCGAACTGGTCGCGCTGCCTGGCGCGCGCATCACCTACACCACGATCCAGAACTGGTCCAACAACGTCTACAACCTGGTGACCAAGCGCGCCCGCGCCGAAGCCGAAGCGCACGTCGAATGGATTGACGGCAATATCGGTTCGCGCCTCACTATGAAGTACCCGTCGGTCTATCTGATGGGACCGAAGGCCTCGGGCGAGGTCCTCTCGGTGGCCTACGCCGGCCCAGGTCAGGTGCAAGACGCCGGCGCCAAGATGATCCACTGCGCGCCCGAGACGACCTCGACGATCATCTCGAAGTCCATTTCCAAAGACGGGGGCCAGACGACCTACCGCGGCCTGGTGAAGGTCGAAGAGGGCGCCACCGGCGCCAAGAGTTTCGTTCGTTGCGACGCGTTGATCTTGGATGAGCAGTCCATCTCCGAGACCAAGCCCTACATGGAGGTCGGCGAGCAAGACGCCTCGATCGGACACGAGGCGACCGTGTCGAAGATCGGCGACGACCAGTTGTTCTACCTCATGAGTCGCGGGCTCACCGAGGCCCAGGCCATGGGCATGATCGTGAACGGTTTCATCGAACCGGTAACGCGAACGCTACCGATGGAATACGCTGTCGAGTGGTCGCGCCTGATTGAACTGCAGATGGAAGGCTCGATCGGCTAGGGCAGTGGCTTAAATTCAGCCGACGCAGACCGAAGCCTGCAGGGCTCTACCGGCCCTAAGGATGTTGCGTGCAGCATTGATGTCGGCGAAGTCACGGTGACCACAACTGAGACATCGAATATTCTCCTGATTGACCCGGTTACCGGTGTCGACGTAGTGGCACTCAGCACACATCTGGCTGGTGTAGCAAGGATTCACGCCCACTACTGTCCTACCGGCACTCTCAGCCTTGTAGGACAGCAGTGAGACGACTGTCCCCACCCCGCGTCATGTATCGAACGATGGAGTCCGGCTTTATTCCTGGCACCATTGGGCAGATACGCTTCCGGTTGCTCCGGGTCTTGCCTTCCTTTTGGTGCACGCACCATGTTGGCGATCTTGAGGTCCTCAAGGGCGATGAAGTCGTAGTCGTTGACGAGTTGTCGGCTCAGCTGGTGGGCGGCATTGCTACGTTGATTCTTGATCTTGAGATGCAGTCGTACGACCTTTTCGACCTGACGCCGACGACGATTCGATCCTCGTTGTTTGGTCGCCAGTTCACGCTGGGCTTGAGCGAGGTTTTTCCAACCACCGTGATCTTCCCATTCAAGTGAATCAAAGCGGCTCGTCGACTTGAATCGCGGAAACCCTGGGGACTCTCCACCCTTTACTCGCCGATAGAAAGCCTCGTACGCTCTATCGAGCCTCTTCAGCGTGCCTCGACAAACGGTGATTCCCGATGCAACGACTTCGGGTCGGACGTCCTTCAGCCCTGTGAGAGTTAGACACTGGTCGAAGAAACTCACGGAACGACGCTCCCAGGTCCAAGCGCCGATTCGCTCTTCTAGAGCTGCGTTATACAACTCGCATTGATATCTCTGCTGAAGATGAAGCGCCTGGGTTTGAAGTTTGGTCGGATGGAGGCGACAGCGGAATGTGCGATAACGGGAGTCGTCTTGTGACATTTCGGAACACAAAGGTCGGTCTTATACATCGCCTGATAGCAAGATTATTGAGAATTCGGAACTATGCCACGACTTGCTAACGAGGCGCCCTCCACATCGTGTAGTACGGCGGCCCACCTTCGACCGGAGTCAAGGTCTCCATCAGTTCGTAACCGAAACGCCGGTAGTACGCGACGTTCTCGTGTCGCGGCGTCTCCAGATGACTGCCGACACCTTCGCGGTCGACCTGCTCGAACGCGTGCTCGAGCAGCATCGTGCCCACCCCGCTTCCTTGGAACGGCGGATCGGCGCAGAGCACCATGAGATACCAGTGGGGATCCTTGCGGTGCGCGCGCGCCAACGCGGCCACGTATCGGTTACCGGTCGTGATCGAGCGAGGACTTCGATAAAAGGCCCGCAACGAGGACGGAATCTGACGCAGTTGCAGTGTGAGGGGTAACGGGTAGCCGCCGGTGGTCAACCACGCGGCGACGCCCAACGCTTCGTCCGCGTCGTCGCGCACGGTCACGATTCGACCGTGCACACCCATGTGGGTGTAGACGGATCGAAAGAAGATCGGGAGGCGTGAACGTCGAAGGTCGTCGTTCGGCAACAGGTAACTGAAAAACGGATCATCGAAAAACGCCCGACTGGAGAGCGCGACCACCACCGACAATTGCTCGCCGACCAGCGGTCTTTCGTCGAACCGGTGCCCAGGCATTCCGAATTCTTAGCAAATTTGCGGTCGCGACGTGGAAGAATAGGGACATGGGAATGCGCGAAGAGTGCAAGCACTTTCAGAGTCGGACCTACAAGTCCGGGGAGGTCGCGCGATTCTGCGTGCTCGGCAACGCCCCCGACCAACCCTGGTCCTGCCCGGAGAACTGCGTCACCTACGAACGCCGCTTGGCCGACGTGGGCTGGTCCCATGGTTCACTGGTGGATCGTCCGGTCGAGAAGGAGCCCGAAACGAGCGCCAGTTTGGACGAGCGGCGCGAACTGCTCAACATGGCCAGTGAGATCGTCAACAACGTGGCGCCCGAGATGTACGAAGAGCGTCGCAAAGAGCTCGACGAGATGGAGCGCAAGCAGCGCGGCTGGAAGTTCTGGAAGCGCTAGTCGCCGTGAAAGACCGGTGGCCGTTTCTCCATGAACGCCATCATCGCTTCGCGTAGGTCGTTGCTCGATAAGTACATCGTGTTCCAACGCGCCACGAACTCGAGACCCTCGTCGACGCTTCGTCCGTCGTTCGCCGCGAGCACGGCCTTCGTACCCTGCACCGCGAGCGGAGAGTTCTGTGCGATGTCATTCGCGAGAGCGTGCGCCGCGGCGAGCACTTCGTCGTGGTTGCCGAAGACCGCGTTCACCAGTCCGATGGCCAGTGCGCGCGTCGCGTCGATGTCCTTACCGGTGTAGGCCAATTCGGCCAGGTGGCCCGCGTTGATGATCTTGGGCAGTCGCTGCAGCGAACCGAGATCCGCGACAATGGCGACCTTCGTCTCGCGCACCGAGAACGTCGTGTTGCTGGCGCAGAGCCGCACGTCACAGGCGCTCACCAGATCGACACCCCCGCCGATGCAGTATCCGTGAATTGCCGCGATGACCGGCACCGCGAGTTCGGCGATCGACGTCACTGACGCCTGCATCTCGCGTACCGCTTGGTACGCCTGCGCGTTCGAAGCTGCCTTGGACGACGACGACTCGCCCGACGCCAAGCCACCTCCGAACTCCTTCAAATCGAGTCCGACCGTGAAGTGCGGACCCTTGGCGGCGATGATCAGCACCCGAATATCGCGGTCCCTCGCGACCGCCGCGGCGGCGAGCGGCAGATCGCGCCACAGGGCACTGCCCATGGCGTTGCGCGCCTCGGCTCGATCGAGCCACAACGTGGCGACGTGAGCATCGACTTCGAGGGTTAAGACTTCCGATGAAAACTCCACGCGCTCTCCTTGTTCAAATCGACTTCAGCCTAGGACTGGCCTCGATGGAGGATGAAGGGCGCCCAGTACACTGCCTTGGTCCCGATATCTATGAAAATCTTCGCTGATTCAGCCTCCGCCTTCATCGCCGACCGACCTGACGCGGCCCCTCGTCAGGTGGCCTGGGCGGCCTTCGAGGTCGCCGGTCTGCCGACCACCAGCGACGAAGTCTGGCGCTACGCGCCACTAAAGGACTTCGATCTGGACCGATTTGGCGTCGTCACGGAGCCCACCCTGCGCGCCGACTCGGCCTTCGCGGCCCAGCTCTGTGAGCGCGCGGGTCTGGTGGTGCGCGTGGTCGACGGCTTTTGCGTGAACACCGGCAAGGCGCTCGACGGCGTCAGTGTCGACGTCGTGGAATCCTCCCAGTCGCTCGCCGGCGAGTCCTTCGCCGATCGTTACCGCAGCGACACCTTTGCCGTCCTCTGCGCCGCGCTCGCTCCGGCCACCACCGTCATTCGCGTGGGCGCCGGGGTCAACGTCGTCGAGCCGATCGTGGTCTTGAACGTGTCCAACTCCACGGCGTCGTTCTCGCGCACCCAGATCGAACTGGGACGCGGCGCCAGCGCGACCATCGTCGAATACTTCGAAGGGGGCGCCGACGCCCTCGTGGTGCCGCTCAGTGAGTACCAACTCGGCGACAACGCGTCGCTGCAACTCATCACCTACCAACGACTGGACCAGAGCGCCTGGCACGTCGCGCGAACGACGGGCTTCGTGAGCCGCGACGCGCGACTGCGTCAGGCCGTCGTCGGCATCGGCGCCCACTACAACCGCTCGCGCAACGACGCCGAGATGCGCGGCGCCGGGTCGGAGAATGAACTGCGCACCACGTTCCTCGGCTCCGGCGACCAGGTGCACGATTTTCGAACGCATCAGATGCACACCGGTGCTCGCTCACGCTCGACACTGCTCTCCAAGGGCGCGGTCGCGGATCAATCCCGCTCGGTCTACACCGGACTGATCGAGATCGAAAAAGGCGCCAAGCGCACCGACGCTCGCCAGACCAACCACAACCTGCTGCTCTCACCCCAGGCCCACGCCGACAGCGTGCCCAACCTGGACATTCGCGAGAACGACGTGATGTGCGCGCACGCGTCGAGCGTGGGACCGCTGGACGAACTGCAGCGCTGGTATTTGGAATCGCGGGGCGTCGGACGCGAGGACGCCGAGCGACTCATGATCCAGGGATTCTTCTACGAGATGCTCGCCAATCTGCCCCCGGAGTTGGCTGAACTCGTGGAACGCGACGTGACGTCGGTCCTGGCGACGGTCAATGTGGTGACGCCGTGAACGCCGTCGACATCGGACAGTTGAGCGACTACGAAAGCGGCGTGCCGCGCCAGATTCACGTCGAGAGCCGGATCCTGGTGGTTGTGCGCATCGAAGATGACGTCTACGTCTTAGACGACCGTTGCAGCCACGAGGACTTCAGTCTGGCCGAAGGCGAAGTGGACTGTGAAGCGCGTGAGATTGAGTGCGCTCGCCACGGATCGATGTTTCGACTGAAGGACGGCGAACCGACGTCGCTGCCCGCGACGCGACCGGTGGCCCACTACGACGTTCATAATTTTGAAGGTCGTCTGGAGGTCGTCCTCCCGTGACCTCCACCCTGACCATCGAAGGTCTTCGCGTGGAAGTGGCCGGTAAAGAGGTCCTGAAGGGCTTCGACCTCTTCATGAAAACCGGTGAGGTCCACGTCATCATGGGTCCGAATGGATCGGGAAAGTCCACGCTGGCCCACGCCCTCACCGGCCATCCGGGCTACACCGTCCTGTCCGGTTCAGTGCGCCTCGACGACGTGGAACTCTTGCAACTGTCGCCGACGGAGCGTGCGCGTCACGGTCTGCTGCTGGCGATGCAACAGCCGCTGGAGGTTCCCGGCGTTCGTCCGTTCGATCTGTTGGTGGCGGCGGGCGTCGATCCGACCAATCTGCGACAACGCATGCGCGACGAGGCCGATCGCGTGGAACTTCGTCCCGAGGTCCTCGACCGGTTCGTCAACGTCGACCTTTCGGGCGGCGAACGAAAGCGCGCCGAGATCGTGCAGTTCGGATTGCTGCGTCCCAAGTTCGCCGTGCTCGACGAGATCGACTCCGGACTCGACGTCGACGCGCTCGGAGCCGTGGCGCGACGTTTGTCCCTGGCGAGCAGCGAGTGGGAGTGCGGCATCTTGGCGATTACGCATTTCAAGCGTCTGTTGCAAGAACTCACACCCACCAGAATCCACGTGCTCAGTGAGGGCCGGGTCGTGGCGTCGGGCGGTCCCGAACTCTCTGAGATTCTCGAACGCGACGGCTACGAACCGTTCCGCGTTACGTCGGCGTGACGCTGACGTTGATTGACCGACGGGTAAACTCGACGGATGGCTGACGGAAGCAACGGCGCTCCTCGGGGCCCTTCGGAGAGATCTTCTGGCGCCAAACGACGGGCCCTGGCCAACGAGGGTCGGCTCATGGCGTTGGGCGACGCCGTCGAGCGCAAGTCGGGCCGCACTCCCAAGCGACGTCGTCGGCGTCGCCGAGGACGAACCTGGCTCATCGCCGGTGTGACGGTCATCGTACTGATCGTCGGCGTCCTGGGCGGCGGCTACCTCTACGCCAACTGGCGATTCGACGCGATCCCCCGGATCCACGTTTCGCACATCACTTACCCGGTTCCGGGACAGCCCTTCAACATCCTCGCCATCGGTTCGGATTCGCGCGCGGGGCTCACCGGCGCCGTCGCCCGTCAAACCGGGGCGAGCAGCAATACGGTGGGCGGCCAGCGCAGTGACGTGATCAAGATCATCCGGGTCGACCCGGTCGCGCGCACGATCACGATCCTCTCCATCCCGCGCGACACCGAGGTGACACTGCTGGCCAACCAATCGCTGTACGGCCAGTACAACCGCATCAACGTCAACTACGCCAACGGCCCGGGGCTCTTGGTCCAGACGATCAAGGCGAACTTCGGGATAACGATCAATCACGTCGTCCAAGTGAACTTCAGCGGTCTCATTAACTCCGCGGTGGCTATCGGCGGCGTCTACCTGGACTTCCGATACCCGGTCATCGATCCGAACTCCGGCCTCGAGATCACCCATCCGGGCTGTCAACTCGTCGACGGTTTCCAGGCGCTCGCGGTCGCGCGCAGTCGCCACTACTACTACGCGCTCAATGGTCATCCCGTGTGGCCGAACCGGAAAGACTTCGCCCACATGACGGACACCGCCATCAACGACGAACTGCTCAACGACGGTTTCACCTACGACGGCACGAGTGACTTCGGGCGCATCGATCGCCAGACGGCGTTCCTGCGCGCGATGTTCGAACGGGTAAAGAGCAAACTGGACAACCCGTTCGCCATGAACGGATTCCTTTCCAACCTGCCCAAGGGCATCACCATTGACGACACCTTCTCGTTGAACGAACTGATCGGTCTGGCGCTCAAGTTTCACGGCTACAACTCGAACGCCATGCAGACCTTCACGCTGCCGGAGCTGCCCGCCACGATCAACGGCGCCGACGTCGAAGTCGTCGAGGAGCCCCAGGCCGAGCAGTCGCTGGTCAGCATCTTTGGCCGTTCCTTGCTCCGGCCGACGAACCCCCCACCGAACGCCGCGGGCCAGGCGCCCATGCCGCCAGTCATCGCGCCAACCACCACCACGACACTTCGCACCACCACGACCACGAAACATCACCACGCGCCCACCACCACGACCACCAATCCGACGTTGACCCTGCCGAGCTTCGACCCGGTGCCCTGCACGCCGAGCTGAGTCAGGTCAGTTCGTCGAGTCCTTGCGTCAGGGTGTTCCAGGCCAAGGTCGCGCACTTGATACGGACCGGGAATTTAATGACGCCCTGAAGGGCGGCTAGCTCGCCGAGGGCGCGAAGGTCGACCTTGGGCGATTCGCCGTCGTGGGCCAGGGTCGACTCCCGGACCGTCATGAGTTGTTTGAACGTCGCGACGGTCTCGCGCACCTGCGCCAGCGTCTTTCCCTTGACCGCGGCGCTCATCAATGAGGCCGAGGACTGCGAGATGGAGCAACCACTGCCCACCATCTTGATGTTCTTCAAGACGTCGTCTTCCACGTCGAGGTAGACGACGATCTCGTCGCCGCACAAGGGATTGAATCCTTCGACGCGAATCGCCGGCGGCGACTCGAGCTCACCGCGATTACGCGGCGAGCGGTAGTGGTCCAGGATGATCTCGCGATACAGGTCGTCGAGGTTCGAGCCGAGGTTCGACACGGCTACCCAAACATCTTCATCGCGTGACCGAGCGCTTCGATCAGTACGTCGGTGTCCTTGGCGAGGGAGTAGGGCCCGTAGGAAGCGCGCACCGTGGCCGCGAGGTCGAAGCGGCGCATGAGCGGCTTGGCGCAGTGGTGACCTGGTCGCACGCACACGCCGAACTGGTCGAGCACCTGGGCGACGTCGTGGGGATGAACACCCTCGACGTCGAGACTGATGACGCCGCCGCGATCAGTGGTATTGCTCGGTCCGATGACGCGCACGCGACCTTGGAACTCCAGCGCCAATCTCTCTAGCGCGTCGCTCGCCAAGGCGCGTTCGTGTCGCACGACGTTGGTCATCCCCAGCCCGTCGAGGTAGAGAACGGCGGCGTTCAGTCCGACCGCTTCGGCGATGGGCGGCGTGCCGGCCTCGAACCTGGTCGGTCCGTCGGCCGGGGTGTAGCCGTCGGTTCGCACGTCGGCGATCATGCCGCCGCCGCCCAGGAAGGGCGGCATCGAATCCAAGATGTCTTCGCGGGTCCAGAAGACGCCGATGCCCGTCGGTCCGAGCATCTTGTGGCCGGTGAAGACCAGGAAGTCGATATCGAGTGCGACCACGTCGGTCGGCGAGTGCGCGACCGACTGTGCGCCGTCGACCGCGATCAAGGCGCCGTGACGATGCGCGACGGCCGCCAACTCGTTGATCGGATTGATCGTGCCCAAGACGTTGGACATGCCGGTGATCGAGAGCAGTTTCACCCCTCGCATCAACTCGTCGATTCGAGAGAGGTCCAGTCGGTAGTCGTCGGTCGTCGGGATGAAACGTACTTCGACGCCGGTCTGTTCGCGCAACTGAAACCACGGCACGATGTTGGCGTGGTGCTCCATTTCGCCGACCAGGATGACGTCGCCGGCCCCGAGAAACCTGGCGCCCCAGGACTTGGCGAGCAGGTTGAAGGACTCCGTGGCGTTCTTCGTGAAGACGACCTCGCCGGCGCCGCCGGGGGCGTTGATGAACCGAGCCACCGCTTCACGCGAACCCTCGTAGGCGGCGGTCGCCTCGCTGGCCGTTTGGTAGACGGCGCGGTGCACGTTGGCGTGTCGCAGTTGGTAGTAGCGGCTCATGGCGTCGATCACGGCGTTCGGTTGCAGCGAGGTGGAGGCGGTGTCCAGATAGGTGATCGGGCGATCGAAGATTTGGCGGTTCAACTGGGGGATGTCCGCCCGAACCCGCCTGGCGTTGAAGCTCGTCACGTGGTCACCGGCCGCCAGGCGTCGTAGCCCTCGAGTTCGATCAGTTGAGCGAGCTGCGCGTCGCCGCTGTGCACGATCTTCCCGTCGACCAAGATGTGAACCTGGTCGGGCTCGATCTCTTCGAGCAGTTTGACGTAGTGGGTGACGACGACGATGCCCATACTCGGGTGTTCACCGCGAACGGTGCGCACGCCCTTGGCGACCACGCGCAGGGCGTCGATGTCGAGGCCCGAATCGGTCTCGTCGAGGAACGCGATCACCGGTTCCAACAGGGCCATCTGGAGTACTTCGTTGCGCTTACGTTCGCCGCCGGAGAAGCCGTCGTTGAGGTGACGCTCGGCGAAGGCCGGGTCCATGCCCAGCCGGTCCATCCACTCGGCAAGGTCGAGGCGAACCTCGAGGATGCTCAGTTCCTCGAGGTTCTTTCGAGCGGCGATCGCCTGGCGCAAGAACTGCACGACCGAGACGCCGCCGATGGCCTCGGGATACTGGAACGCCAGAAAAATCCCGGCGCGCGCGCGTTGGTCGGGTGACCACTTGGCGATGTTCTCGCCGTGCAACAGAATCTCGCCGTCGGTGACCTTGTAGCCCGGGTGGCCCATCACGATGTTCGCCAAGGTCGACTTCCCGGCGCCGTTGGGACCCATCAGGGCGTGCACTTCGCCCTCACGAACAACGAGGTCGATGCCTCGCAGAATCGAGGCGCCCTCGGCTTCGGCGTGGAGGTTGCGAAGTTCAAGAAGGGGCGTCGACACGGTGACGAGCCTAACGGCGCGGTTCTGGCGAATGACCAGCCTCTACCAGCCTCGTTCGACCCATTCCTCGAGGTGGGGCCGCTCATCGCCGATCGTTGACTCCGTGCCGTGACCGGGCCAGATCGTCACGTCGTCGGCGAAGACCCCGAAGATGCGCTCGTCGATCGAGGTGATGATCGTCGCGAAGTCGCGGGCGTTGTGGTTGGTGTTGCCCGGTCCGCCGGGGAAGAGCGTGTCGCCGGTGAAGAGCATCGGCGTATCTTCGAGCGCGAAGCAGATGCTGCCCGGCGTGTGACCCGGCGTGTGCAGGGTGCGTAGGCGAAGGTCGCCGACCTGGTGGACGATGTCGTCGTCGAGCAGGTGGTCGTAGCTCGGCAACATGGCGGCGTCTTCGGCGCGCACCCACACGTCGATACCGGCCTCGCGGACCGCTTCGACGGCGCCGATATGGTCCCAGTGGCCGTGGGTCTCGAGCACCGAGGTGACCCCGAGATGGCGCGCCACGCGCAGCAGTCGGTCGTGTTCGTTCGCGGCGTCCAGGAGCGTCGCCTCGCCGGTGCGTGTGCAGCGCACGACGTACACGTTGTTTTCGATCGGTCCCACGACGAAGCGGTGCACTTCGGCGCGGGCATCGGACCAGACCAGTTCCACTTTGTCCACGACTCCACAATGCCACTCGGTGGGCCCGGGTCAACCTTGAGTAATGTCGAAGTGCCTGGGATTACCGCCCGGTACGCAAGGAAGAGGACTGCGATGAACTTTGGATTCAGCGAGGAGCAAGAAGAACTCCGCAAGATGGTCAAGCGTTTCCTGGAAGAGAAGTCGCCCGAGTCCGAGGTCCGCCGTCTGATGGCCACCACCGAGGGGTACGACACGGCCGTCTGGGATCAGATGGCCAAGGAGTTGGCGCTGCAGGGTCTCGGCATTCCCGAGGAGTTCGGCGGTCAGGGCTACGGCCCGGTCGAGCTCTACGTGGTCTTCGAAGAGATGGGCGCGGCGCTCTTCTGCTCACCGTATTTCTCGACCGTCGCCCTGGCCGCCAACGCGGTGCTCTTCGTCGGTACCGACGCGGACAAGGCGGCCTACCTGCCCGGCATTGCCTCGGGCGAGACGATCGCGACGGTGGCACTGACCGACGACGCCGGTCAGTGGGACCTGAGCACGACCTCAACGACGGCGAGCGCGTCGGGCGACGGTTTCGTGCTGACCGGCGTGCGCAGCTACGTCACCGACGGCAACACCTCGTCGATCATCTTCGTGCCGGCCATGACCGCCAAGGGTCTCTCGCTCTTCGCCGTCGAGGGTGACGCGAAGGGCGTGGCGCGCGAATCGTTGGCGACCATGGACCAGACCCGCAAGCAGAGCCGCATCGTCTTGAGTGACGCGCCGGCCCGACTGGTCGGCGTCGACGGCGAGGCGCTGGCCGGGCTCGAGACCACGCTGCAGGTGGCCGCCGCCGCCCTGGCCGCCGAGCAGGTGGGTGGTGCGCAGCGCGTGCTCAACAACGCAGTGGAGTACGCCAAGACCCGCGTGCAGTTCGGTCGTCCCATTGGATCGTTCCAGGCGATCAAGCACAAGTGCGCCGACATGCTCTTGGACGTGGAGTCGGCCAAGTCCGCCGCGTACTACGCCGCGTGGGCCGCCCAGGAGCGCAACGACGAATTGGCCATCGCCGCGAGCCTCGCGAAGTCGTTCTGCTCGGAGGCCTACTTCCACTGCGCGGCCGAGAACATTCAGATTCACGGCGGCATCGGCTTCACGTGGGAACACCACGCGCACCTGTACTTCAAGCGCGCGAAAAGTTCGGAGTTGTTCTTGGGCGACCCCGCCTACCACCGCGAACTTCTGGCTCAGCGCTTGGGCATCTAGCTAGGTGCTCGCCCACGAGCAACTCCGGAGCGGTTCGTCGCTGCTGGATCTTCGCATTGCCTCGTCGAGTGCGAGGCCGCTAGCCAGTCACGCGTTGATCGTCGTGCACGGTCTGCCACGAGCAATGGGCATGGGTCGCCAGGCGGCCGGTCTGTTGCCGGAACTGGCCGAGCACCTGGCGACCGAGTCCGGTTGGATCGTGGCGACCGGCACGCTCTCGGGGGTGGGCGGCAGCACGGGAACTTTTTCGGCGACGCAGTGGCGGGCCGACCTTCAGACGATCCTCGAACGCGTCGACCAGGGGGAGCGGCGGATCTCGATGGCCGGCTTCGGCTTCGGCGGCGCACTCGCTTTGGCGACCGCCGCAGACGATGAGCGCATCCGCGGCGTGGCGACGTTCGCCACCCCCGCGCACCTGGAACCGTGGTGCGGCAGCGCCGAGCATTTTCGACGCGCGGTGCAGATCGCCGGGGTGGTCGGTGACGAACGCGACCTCTTACCGGCCGAAGAACTGCGCAACGACGTCTTCGCTATCGATCCGTTGGTGTCGATCGCCAAGATTCCGCCGCGTCGACTCATGGTCGGCCACGGGACCGAGGACATAGAGATCCCGCACTCCGACGCCCGTGACCTCGTCGCGGCGGCCGAGGGTCGCGCCGAGCTTCGACTGATCCAAGGCGCCGGTCATCAACTTCGCGCCGACCCACGAATGGTGGCGACGTTGTTAGGTTGGCTCGACCGGCATCGCTGAGAGCGCCGCGTCCAGTTGGTCGCGGATGCGCTTCGTCGCGTGCCCGGGATCGTTCGACTCGGTGAGGGCGCGAACCACGACGAAGTGACGCAGCCCTGCCCCGACGAGCTCAGCGATGTTCTCGGCGTTCACGCCACCGGTGACGAAGACCGGGCGGTCGCTTCGGGCTTGGCTGGTCACGACGTAGTTGAGGCCGGTGCCGGCCCGACCCGGTTTGGTGGGGGTGGCGATGATCGGTCCCGCACTGAAATAGGTCGCCGACTGATTGAGCGCTTCGTCGAACTCGATTGAAGAGTGCGTGGACAGCCCGACGATCGCCTCGGGGCCGAGCAACTCGCGACAGCGTGACACGCTGACGTCTTCTTGTCCCACGTGCACGCCGTCGGCGCCGACCGCTACGGCCAACTCCGGTGAGTCGTTCATGATGAAAGGGACGTCGAACTCTCGACAGATGGGCACCATGAGCGCGGCGTCGGCGATTCGGATCTCGTCGGTTAAGTCCTTTTCTCGGAGCTGGACCACGTCGACGCCCCCGCGAAGGACCGCGGGCAAGAAGGTCGTGAGGTCGTCGCGGTGTCCCACGCAGAGATAGAGATGGCGACGATCGAGACGGGACACCAGGCCCACCCTAGGAGTCGCTCGAGCGCCCTCGCGGCACGGCAGAATAGGAAGATGCAGATACCCGCCAAGACCGAGTACGCCATCCGAGCGCTGCTCACCCTGGCGGCGAGCGACGTGTCGGTGAGCGCGGAGCACTTGGCCCAAGAACAGGACCTCCCGGCCAAGTTCCTCGGCGCGATCCTCTCGGACCTTCGTCGCGGGGGGCTGGTGACCAGCCAACGCGGACCGGAAGGTGGTTTCAAGTTGGCCCGCGGCGCCGATCAGATCTCGATCGCCGACGTGGTTCGCGTGGTCAGCGGTCCGATGGCCGGCGTACGCGGCATGCGACCCGAGACGTTGGTCTACGAGGGCGAAGCCACGCACCTGCGCGAAGTCTGGATCGCGGTGCGCGGGGCTCTTCGAGAGGTGCTCGAACACGTGACGCTCGAGCAGGTCCTTCGCGGCGAACTGCCCGACGCCGTGACGCGTTTCACGACCGAATCAGATTCGTGGGTCACCCGCACCATATGAGGCAGATTCATACCGACGGCGCCTGCCGCGGCAATCCCGGACCGGGTGGTTGGGCCTGGGCCGAAGGTCGCGACTCCTTCGCCAGCGGCGCCGCCGCGCACACGACGAACCAGCGCATGGAGGTGATGGCGGTCATCGAGGCGTTGCGCGAGAACGTCGAGAGCCCGCTAGAGATCGTGAGCGATTCCTCGTACGTCGTGAAGTGCTTCAACGAGAAGTGGTACGTCGGGTGGCTGCGACGGGGCTGGAAGAACTCCCAGGGAAAGCCGGTCGCCAATCGCGACCTGTGGGAAGAGATCTTCGAGATCGCCCTCGACGGAAAACGCGACGTGCGCTTCTCGTGGGTGAAGGGCCACTCGGGCGACGCGATGAACGAGTTCGTGGACGTTCTCGCAACCGAAGCGGCCGACACCCAACGGGGCCGACACTCGTAACCGAGCACCCGGCACGAATTGGCGATGCACCAAAACATTAGGATTCCCCCGGGGGTCATTCACTACGAGATTGAAGGTAAGACGTGGCTAACGAGGCCCAGCAGTTCGATGTTGTCGTCATCGGAGGTGGCCCCGGTGGCTACGCCGCCGCCCTCTACGGTGCTTCGGCCGGGCTCAACATCGCCATCGTCGAGCGCGACAAGGTCGGGGGAACGTGCCTGCACCGCGGCTGCGTGCCCGCTAAGGAGTTCCTCGAAACGGCGCACGTTCGTCGAACGGTCGAGCACGCCAGCGAATTCGGCATCACGACCAAGGGAACCACCGTCGATTTCGCGGTGAGCCAGAACCGCAAGAACGAGATCGTGGATCGCCTCTTCAAGGGTCTCTCGGGCCTCTTGAAGGGCCGCAAGGTCACCATCTTCGACGGCACCGGTCGTCTCGAAGCCGACGGAACGGTCACGGTGGTTGACGGATCCGACGCCGGCGTGATCGCCAAGGGCGCCAACGTCATCCTGGCGGCCGGTTCGGTACCGCGCACGCTGCCGGGATTCGACGTCGACGGGAAGATCGTCGTCACCTCGGACGAGTTCCTCGACCTTTCCGCGTTGCCGTCGACCGCGGCGGTCATCGGCGGAGGCGCCATTGGCTGTGAGTTCGCGTCGTTGCTCGCCGACATGGGTACGACGGTCACGATCCTCGAGGCGCTTCCGGCGATTCTCACCGGGTGCGACACCGAGGTGGCCAACGTCGTCGGCCGTTCCTTCAAGAAGCGCGGCATCGAGATTCGTACCGGCGTCACCATCACCGGTCACACGCCCAAGAAGGGATCCACGACGATCGCGATCGAGGGCGGCGATGACGTCACCGTCGACATGGTCGTCATGTCGGTCGGTCGACGGCCGCGCACCGAGGGCCTGGTGGCCGAGGGCACCGGCGTCGAGATCAACGACCGTGGTTTCGTGGTGGCCGACGGACACCAGCGAACGGCCAATCCTCACGTCTACGCCGTCGGTGACGTCGTGGCCGATACGCCCCAGCTCGCTCACGTCGGATTCGCCGAAGCGATCGTGGCGATTAAGAGCATCCTGGGTGAGCCGAGCGTCCCGGTCGACTACGACCGCGTGCCGTGGGCGATCTATTCGAACCCCGAAGTGGCGTTCTGCGGTCTCACCGAGGCCAGCGCCAAGGAGAAGGGCTACGACGTCGTGGTGAAGAAGGACCCCTTTGGCGGCAACAGCCGCGCGCAGATCATCGGAGACACCGAGGGTGTGGTCAAGATCATCGCCGAGAAGCGCGCCGACGGAACGGCCGGCCAGATCCTCGGCGTCCATATGGCCGGTCCTTGGGTGACCGAGCAACTGGGCGCCGGATACTTCGCCGTCAACTGGGAGGCCACCGCTGAGGAAGCGGCCGCTCTGATTCAGCCGCACCCGTCACTTTCGGAGTCCTTCGGCGAGACCCTGATCGCGCTTGCCGGTCGCGGTCTGCACGTGAGCTGACATCGCGTTCGACATTCGTGAGGATTGCGAAAAAGGAGACGTGAAGAGACCCGACGCCGCGCAATTCGTCGAAGTCAACCGGACTTTTGCGCCGGTAGAGTCGAAGCCATGACAGACGTCATGCGGAATAAATGTATCTAGAGAATTCGTAAGGACTCTTGATTGGATTTAGTCGGTTCGCTTCCGCGAATGAGTTGACGACCGAGCGTGAGGGTTCACGTCGGAGGCCCGACGCAACACATCTGCTACCACTCACTGGAGGCTCGGCTAAACCGTGCTGGTTCCTGTCGGAGGGCCGACGTGCACATTCTCCGACTGGCGTGTCAATGGTTGGAATAACTAAAGCTCTTTGGTGGCTACTGTTTTCAAATGGATGAACCGGTCCAGAAGAGCGCCCTGATAATTCCAGTTCCTGAAGTCGAGAGTCTTGTACGAACGTGGCGAGAGCAACTCGACCCGGCGTGTTCTCGGGGTATTCCTGCACATATAACCGTCCTGTTTCCATTTGCACACCCCGCGGACCTCGATGACGAGGCAATTCAGTCACTCGACGCCTACTTTTCAAGAATGAATGACTTTGACTTTGGATTCACTTCGCTCGCCTGGTTCGACGACAGGGTCGTTTATCTCGAGCCAAATCCAGACACCGTTTTTCGGAAGATGACGCAAGAGCTAATGACTAAGTTTCCGCAATACCTCCCATATGGCGGTAGGTACGACGAGCCGACACCCCATCTGACAGTCGGTGATGGAGCCCCGATCAATCTTCTAGAAGAGGCGGCCAAAGACATCGCCCATAGGCTTCCGATAGTGGTCAACGCGAAGTCTGCTTGGCTAATGACTGGGGGAATGGGTCCGAACAGTTGGACACTGCGCCACGAGTTTTTACTTGGGCATTCGAAAGATTAGAAACGATTTGAACTAAGGCCCTGAATGAAAGACAGCACACGAGGAAACCTGTCGCAGAACTCGCCGCCGCCCCATGCGTCGACCAATCCACCGGCTCGCTCCATCGCCTCCCAAAGGGGTTCCGCTGCACGCACGAGGTCCTCAGCCGTAAAGACATCAACATGGAGAAGGGAACGCACTTTCTCAACGACATCGGTACGTGAATCTGGTGGCAGGTCATCCAAGGGGTCGCGGTCCACGCTCGAATACTAAGTCACCGTTTTGGTCTTGGATGAGATTCGGAGGGCCGACGTCAACAATCTCCGACTGGCGAATCATTCCCTGGAAGGTCGACTGCTTATCGAGGCAAAGTGTCGAGGAAGGTGCAAACGCTGCGGGCGGATTGGATAAACCGTGAGGCGTCGCTGGCTAAGATCGGGATTTCGAGGGATCCTTGTGTGCGGTCACGGAGTCGCATTAGTTCTGTAACCGCCGCTCCAAGATCCTTGGGGATGACTTTCGCCTCGACGAGCTTTGAAGTTGCGATCTGAGCGCTCGCTGGTTGACCATAGGGCGCCGCAAGGCGTAACAGGGACTGGTCAATTTCGATGCCCGCAACACGAATCGCGTATCTCGGATCAACGGAAGCAGCATTTTCCAAGGAAGTCCATTTCTCCTCGTCGACAGGTGTTGTTGAGGCCTCGAAAACGGGAGCATATTCGATTGTTTCTTTCTGAGATTCAGCCAGAGGAGTCTTCGCGACGGACCCAATCAAGTCTCCTGCAGTATCGTCTTTTACTTCAAACGACATTCCCTTGGACTTTGGCTTCTTTGTCAAAGGCATGGAGGCCGCATTCTGGACAGCGGCGTCCACATTGGTGGTAATTGCGGCAAATTCTCCAGAGAGGTACTTGGACTTAAAACTCTTGAGTTGGGCAATCTTGTTAGCAATCTCGGATCTGAAGACGACTACGAAAATGAAAACAACCGCCGGCCACGCTAGGGAACTAGCGAGTTTCGCGGTCAGTTGCATCCAGCCCATGGGACGCAGGCTACAAGATGGGCCTCACACAATCTCCAACTGGCGATTGGAGCAGTGGCACAAGTAGTGGATGTTTCGATGGAGATGCAACTGCCGGTGTCAGACTTGGCCAGAACGGATCTAGGGGGTAGTCATGGCAAATTTTCGTCTAGCTCGTACCGGTGCTGGGCTGGCTCTCGTCATGGGCGGTCTCGTAGGTGGTGTCGTCGGAGGAGTGATCGGAGGAGTGACGGTCGCAACGGCCCTCTCGCGGTCCGCGGTGACGAACACCACGTTCTACGCCTGTCTCAATGATGGACTGCTTTCGAAGGTTTCAGTGAATATTGAGACATGCAAGAAGGGGCGCCGTCTCATCTATTGGAACCAGACTGGACCAAAAGGTCCGCAGGGCGTCCCAGGGATTCAAGGTATCCAGGGCAACCCAGGCAATTCCTACAACCTGCCAGCTGGGGCGGGCTACCTGTGCCCAAATGGCTCCGAGTTGATCAGTTCAGGCGAAACGGTGAGCGACGGTTATGACACCACCGTAAGCGAGTGCCTCTTCCCTCACTCGTAGCACGGGAGGGCCGACATACACAATCTAATGGTGTCCGTCATCGTCCTTTGAGAAGATGACACCGAGCCGCTGGTCGGTGAGCACCATCACAATCTGAGCTCCAAGCTCTAGTCGG
>Ga0208586_1000321_pt1 | contig 18510 bp, 24 predicted proteins | sample NGESurshal072012_6_FD_184471 | JGI IMG/M metagenome (GOLD analysis project Ga0208586, IMG submission 184471) | Arctic peat soil microbial communities from Barrow, Alaska - NGEE Surface sample 53-3 shallow-072012 (SPAdes) | ecosystem: Environmental > Terrestrial > Soil > Wetlands > Peat ... | reverse complement strand
GGTCCTCGACCACGACCGCGGCGCGCGGCAGCGCAGCGAGTTCGCTCAGCGCGTAGCGGAGCTTCCCGCCGGTCAGGCTGGCCACCAGATCGGTCAGGGACTTGCGCTCGACGGAGGCGACGAGCCGGCCGCCGGCGACCAGGCCGTAGTCACCGCAGGGAAGTGCCCGCCTGACCGTGGTGACCTGCTGGCCGCCGAACCGGTAGGCGTACTGCTCATGGGAGTCGACCACGATCTCCAGCTCAGCGAGCCCGGCGGCCCGGGCCGTGGGGGTGGTCACGTCCGGGCGGGCCTGCTTGCGGGTACGCGCGGACTGCCAGAAGACAGCGTCGCGGCCGCGGGCCCGGGTGAAGACGATCTGGGAGCGGCTCTCCCGTCCCCGGTCGAGGACGAGGTCGATGGCGGCGCCCCGCCGCACACAGGACCGGAGGCCGACTCGCTCGACGAGGTCGGGGGTCTCGGGCCACTCATCCGCCGGCATCGGATGGCAGTACAGGGCGTTGGTGCGCGGCCAGGTCCCCGAGGTGCGGAACATCATCCCGCCCTCCAGCGGCAGCCGCAGCAGGTACGGCAGTCGGGAGTCCGGGTCCGGGTTGCGGGCGATCAGCAATTCCACACTCTCTAGCCTGCCAGCCGATCCGGCCCGGCGGGCCAGCGGATCGGCTAACGCCCCCGCGCGCTCAGCCGGCTGACGGGACAAGGGCGGGTGCGGGCCAGAACTCCAGTTCCTTCTCGTCCACTGGCCCGCGGAACAGGGCCGCGTCCTTGAAGTAGTGCTGCTGCAGCCGCCAGGGGGCCCGGTCACCCTGCAGCGGCAAGGTGGCCCGCGCCCGCTCGAAGTAGCCGGAGGTCATATCGATGAACGGCGAGGTCCCCGTGGGCCCGTCCGGCCGCCGCGGGGTGACGATCGCGTGCCCGTTTTCCTTCATGAAACGCAGCATGCGGGCGACGTAGGAGGCGACGAGGTCGACTTTGAGATTCCAGGAGGCGTTGGTGTAGCCGATCGCGAAGGCCATGTTGGGCACAGCCTCGAGCATCATGCCCTTGTAGGCCACCCGCTGCGACGTTAGTACCCTGCCTCAGCCGGGCTCAGCTCCTAAGCCTATCGAACCTGTGTTCGGGCCCACCTAACCGGACCCGGCCCCCGTCGTTCAGCTGGCCAGCGGGATGGTGGTGAACGCGAGGCCAGGTGCCTGCGCCTGGTGCCGGTCAACAGGCAGCTCTGGTAACGCACCGCACGGTGGGGGTCGATCACGAGGATCGTGACTTGTCCGTTGGTGATGTGGCGGGCGCGCGCTACGCAGATCTTTGGGATCGGCAGCAGCATGCGTGACCGGCTGACGCTCCATGGCATTGACAGCCTGTCTGATCTCGCCAGCCTCACCGATGCCGACGCCGAGGAACTCGAGGGCTCAGCAGGTGCGGCCGTCCAGTGCGGCATGCGCTGCCGTCCTGCGCGCCCTGGATCCACCCGCCGTGATCGGGCCTGCCTGGGGGGAGGGCACCGAGCTCCCGCCGGGCGGCCCCACGGTGTGGAGATGGCCAGCCCCCCGCTCTCGATTCCTGCCGGAATCTACCAAGGTGAGTTCTACCTGGAGAGTCCCGACGAGTTTGTCGAGCCTGAGGTCCTGGCCCTCCCGGTGATCATGATGAGCTGATGCCAGTCGCAGACTGCTGTGAGGACCTTGGTCTGTCTTAGCGGGGCCTTCGCCCTTGGATCTGGGCGCTCATGGCGCGTGACTGGTCATAGGCCGTGAAGAGCATGGCCAAGATCAATGGGGATCTCTCATGTCACGCCTCAGCCATAAGCGCGTCTTTACCGCCGTGGCCACTCCGGCCCTGGCTGCTGCCACTGTGCTCGCGATAGCCTCGCCCGCCTCCGCCGCCAGGGGGCCCCGGGCCTACACCGCGGACTCGGCCGGATACAGCGTCGCCCACGCGCAGTTCGGGACCGTCCATCTGCGCTACGTCACGGACACCGTGTACCTGCGTTCCCCCAAGGGGTTCGCTGCCATCGATGACGGAGTCAGCTGGGAAACCCACCTGTCCGGCACCGACGCCAACGGCCAGCCGCTGGAGGTCAACGTCAACATCGGCGGCGATCCGCAGACTCAGAGCACGTACCACGCCTGGGCAGACCTCAACGGCCAGCCCATGACCACCCAGGGGACCACCAATTTCCCTGCGGGCCGCTCCGTCACCGAGAGCATCTACTACAACCAGGGCACTGGCGTGGTGAAGGTGCGGGCGTTTGACGCCAACGGTGACTCGTTCTCCGGGTCAGCTCAGGTGGGCCGCGTCTCCTTCGTCAAGGCCAGCATCTTCGGCGGCTTCGAGCCGGGCAGCAGCTTCACCGCCCCGGCCGCCCCGGTGAAGCTGGCGAACTTCACCAACGCCACAGTGACTACCTACAGCGGCCACCGCGGCTTCGAAGCGCGGTGGTATGCCCACAGCAAGGTCTTCGCCACCAGCGACGGCACCGCGTCCGGCGCTGTCCGGGCCGCCCCTTCCGACCTGAGGCAGAGCGGAAGTTGGCCGGTGCGCTCGTTCGACGTCTACTTCGAGTCGGCCAGCTGACCTCCCGGAGGGAGGTTCAGGGCAGGTGGCGGCGGCCGGGCGGGCCCGTCTCCGCGCGTAGCCGGGTGGCGTCCTGGCCTGCTGGTGGCCCGCTAGCCGCCGAGGGCCAGCCGGACCACTGCCATGGGCGGGTGCTCCTGGAGCTGGTCAACGGTCCCGGTACCGGCTGACTACCACCCTGAGGGCTACGTAAGCGATTCAGGCTGCTGGGACGCCCGGTATCAAAGCGCTATACCCGAAGTGTCAATGAAGTTGATCCCGCATCCAGCGCCTTGTGGATGATGCGGATCGAGTCGTCGTGGTCGGGGTTGCCGATGGCCCCGAACATCATGGCGCCGAGCGCATAAGGACTGACCTTCATGCCAGTCCGGCCCAGCGTGCGGTACTGCATACGGTTTCTCCTGAGGTTGCGGGCGAGGTGTGGTGAGCGCCCCTCCGATGCCGTACCCTGGATCGAAACGGAACGCTATTCCGGAACTATACGGAATGGCTTTCCGGAAAGCAACCGAAGGAGTGTCGTGACGGAGAACACGGCGCCGACCGGAGCCGACTCGGCCGGCTCGGTGGGTCCGGGCGCACCCGAACGCGCGCCGCGCCGGCTCCGCGCCGACGCGCAGCGCAACATCGACTCCCTCCTTGAGGCAGCGAAGGCTGTCTTCGCCGCCTCAGGCGTGGACGCGCCCGCGAAGGAGATCGCCGACCTGGCTGGCGTCGGGGTCGGAACGCTGTACCGGCACTTCCCGCAGCGCTCGGACCTGGTCAAGGCCGTGTTCCAGCGCGAGGTGGACGCCTGCGCCGACGCGGCGCCGGCACTGGCCGCGGCGCACGAGCCAGGAGCGGCACTCGCGATGTGGCTCCACCGCTACACCGAGTACCTCGCGACCAAGCGAGGACTCGCCACAGCCCTTCACTCCGGCGATCCGGCGTACCGCGCCCTGCCCGGCTACTTCAGGCAGCGACTCGGGCCCGCCCTCGGGTCACTGCTCGAAGCCGCGATAGCCAGTGGCGAGATCCGGGCCGGCGTCAGCGCCCAGGATCTCCTGCACGCCGTGGCCAACCTGTGCCTGCCCGTGGCGGACGAGGGAGCCGCCTACAGCCAGCGCATGGTCGCGCTCCTCATCGACGGACTACGCTACGGCGCCAGCAGGAGCCAGTCCTGCTCCTGAAGATCATGCGGGCCAGGCTGGCCCCGGGCTGGCCTTCGCCGCGTAACGCACCGCGCCGGCGTGCACCGCGGAATGCACCGCGCGGGCGATCCGCGCGCCCCACAGCGAGCGGGGCCCGGTGAAGTCCTCAGGCCGGCCCGCCGCCGGAGCCGCGATGCAGATCGCGTCCGAGGCCGTCCCGGTGGCGCGGAATCCCGCCTCCAGCACGGCCTGGGTCTTGGCCTCCGTAGCGGTCATGACAGCGTTGACGTAGGCCGCGTCGCTGAGCGGCACGGGAACCGAGACCATGATGTTGATGGTGCCGGGCCGCCAGACCCGCACCAGCTCACGATCAGCGGTGCCAGGCGGCACCGCCGCCCAGGTCGGGACGCGCAGTCCGACCGTGGCTGCGGCGCACACCTCTTCGTCTTCACACTGCACCGCATCGGTCACCCTGGCCGCGGTGAGCAGCCCGACGCCCTCGCCCGCCAGGCCCAGGCCGGCGGCCAGCTCAGCTACGTGGACGGCTGGGTCCATGCGGGCGTACCCGGCCGGCACCTGCGCGTTGAGCACCCACTCGCGCGGCCCGATCCCGCCGCCCGCGACGCCGCTGGAAATCATCCGGTAGCCCGGGCCGGGATACCACAGCGCCACCGGCAGCCGCGCCCCGTCCTGGCTATGCCAGCGCATCTCCACGTGCATGGCTACAGGACACTACTACCCGCTCCTGGCCCGCCCGGGACGGCGAGTCCCCGGCATTCATGCGGCTGGTGTCGCTCGCATCCGGTTGTTGCGGGGCTCATGGGTGACTTCGGCGAGGCCGAGTGCTTCCAGGAGCGGCGGCAGGTACATGCCGAATCGGCCGCGGTAGCCGCTCCGCAGGCCGTACCAGCCTCCTACAGGGTTATCCGGTGATCTCCCCCACGCCTCAACAGTGCCCGGCGCCGCGGGTTTCTTCTCATCGGCTGCGCCAAGCGAGACCCAGTCGTCTTGCTCGGCCAGCCAGGCACGGAGGTCGTCGATGGCCCGAAGGTGGTACTTCAGCGTGGTGGAACCCACCTGACAGACCAGCGCAGGCGGATCGGCCTGCTCGTCTTTGTAGATGGTGTAAGCCGAAGTCCCTGGCGGGGTCTTGAGCATCCAGGGGTCTTCTTTGGTGCCAGCGTTCATGAACTGTCCCCTCTCGTGATAGCGGCCCGGAAGTATGGCAGCAGCGTCTGCCAGCCCGCCCGGTTCCGGTCGCGCCACTGTTCCCCACTGTGTCCTAGCCGCTCCCAGCCGCGGTGCTCGATCTCGATCCGGGTGGCTGCGGCGCCCCGGGCGATGAAGCGGATCTCCACCTCAGTGGCCCCCGAGCGATCACGTCCCAGGTGCCACAGGTAAGCCAGCTGTGCGGGTGGTTTCCACACCGTCACCTCGCCCCAGTCGTGCTCGGCGCCATCGGGTGTTCGTTCATAGATCCGGCCGCCCTCCAGAACGATGACGAGGCCAGCTTGCCCGGTCACGGTATGGTCGGGCGGCCACCACATGCCGATCCCGGCGGTCCATACGGAAAAAGCGTGCTCGACCGGGCAGGCGACCTCGAAGGACATCCTCAGCGGGCCGCTCATCGGTCCGGCGTCCTGCTGGTGTTTTCGGCCAGCAACCGGAACCGGGCCGCAGCGTTGCCCCAGATGCCCTCGAGATAAGCCTGGATGGCATGCAGCCCCTGCTCTTGCAGGTGATAGATGCGCCGGGTCCCCTGGGCCCGCTCCGCGACCATCCCGGCGTCCTTCAGCAGGCGGAGGTGGCGCGAGACGGCAGGCCGGCTGATGGGCATAGCGTCGGCGATCTCCCGGACCTGCTTGTCACCACCGCTGAGCAGGCGCAGGATCTCGCGCCGGTTTGCGTCACCCAACGCCTCGAATGGGCCACCGGAGGCAGGCGCCTGGGTCATCCGCTCAACCGTTCCGGGGCGGGCGGCAGCTACCGGCGACACTTCCCCGGATCGCGCCCGGCGCCATGTCACCCCTCCCCCTGGAAGCATCGGTAACGACCAGGCTACCGTAACGCGGAGGTTACCAATGCGCATTCCCCGCTCATGGACCGGACGTCATCTGCCGGGCCGCTCGCGGCCTGGCGAGGTTCCGCGGGCCAAGCCGGTGTCACGCCTCAAGACGGGGAATCGCCGTTCGCCATTATGACCAGGAACCGGCAGCGGCATACCGTGGAGAGGTGGTAGTCGCACCCGAGGGACGGCGCATGCTCCGCCTCGAGGCCCAGCTCGAAGTCGGAGGTGAGACCATCGACGTCAGGTCAGGCGACGTCATCTCGGTGGACGGCGGCCAGGACCACCCCTTCCTTAACATCACCGAGGATCTGGCCGTCTTGGCCATATTCGCTCCGCCCGACGACCCACAAGCCTGAGGCAGGTGTCGTGAAGGTAATCGAAACGGCGGACGCGCCTCGAGATGGGTGAACGAACGTGGACGTTACCGCGCTAGATCAGACGGTGCGGCGGGCAGCCGTGCTCGGGTCGCCGATCAAGCATTCGCTCTCCCCCGTGCTGCACGCGGCGGCCTATCAGGCACTTAACCTGCATGGCTGGCATTACGACACGATCGAGTGCGACGAGCCGGGCCTGCCCCGCCTGGTCGACAGCATGGGACCCGAGTGGGCGGGCCTGTCGCTGACGATGCCGCTCAAGCGGGTGGCCCTGACCGTGGCTGACGAGGTATCGCCGCTGGCCGAGGCCATCGGGGCCGCGAACACCCTGGTGTTCCCCCGGGCTGGACCGGCCACAGGCAGCCGGGCGGACAACACTGATGCCGCTGGCATATTCTCGGCGCTGCGGGAGGCCGGGCTGGCCCGGGTCGAGCAGGCGGTCATCCTGGGCGCAGGCGGCACGGCGCAAAGTGCCCTCGCCGCGGTGCGCGAGCTGGGCAACCTGTCGCCGCTCGTCCTGGTGCGCAACCTGGCCCGTACCGGTGAGTTGCGCGAGACCGCCGAGCGGCTGGGGATGCGGCCGGCCATCTCTGGCGGCCTATTTGAGCAGCCGCTGCCAGCTGCCGACCTGGTCATCTCCACGCTGCCGGGTGGCGCAGCCGATCCGCTAAGTTCTACCCGCTGGCAACCGGGCACCACGGTGCTTGACGTGGTGTACGCGCCATGGCCTACCGCTTTCGCCGGGTCAGCCCAGGCCGCCGGCTGCCCGGTGGTCAGCGGTCTCACCGTGTTGCTATACCAGGCGGTCGCGCAGGTCGAGCTGATGACTGGTCATCCCGGCCCGGTGGAGGCGATGCGGACCGCCCTGGCCGCTGCGGTCGCTGCCCGGCAGGGCTGAGCGAGCCGCGCAGGGCCTGTTGGGCTTCGAGGAGATCTTTGTCTTCCTCGAGGCGATCTTCACCGGCACTATTTGTACGGATGGCCGCGCCTGCAGGGCTGGGCGCACTTCTGGACCGGTATCCCGATCGCCCTCACTGGCATTGGGGGCGCCGTTGCGGTGATGGCGGCGAACTCCTGGATGAACCAGCCGGGAGGCATGATCGTCGCGGCCCACATGGTAGTCGGCTTCCTGGTGGCGTCGGTTTACGCGGCCGGGATACTCAGGGGGATCGCCACCACTGACTCGGTTTCGGGATCCCGTTCACGTTCGGCGCCATTCTGACTCCCATAAAGATCTTCGTCGGAGACACGTCCGCCCGGGCCATCGCCAGTCAGCAACCAGTCAAGTTCGCCGCAATCGATACGTCACCCGGATTGGCCGCGGAGTTCCCGAATATCTTGGGGGCTTCTATGTGAACGGGCGCGTCTACTTCGGCCTTCCCATTCCGGACGCTGACTCGCTCCTGGTCGGCTTCAGCCCTCATACCCGGATCATCGGGCTGGACTCGGTGGCTTCCGCCGACCGTCCTCCCGCGCTCACCCTGATCCATCTCTCCTTCGACGCCATGGTCGGGCTGGCCTTCCTGCTGCTCCGTGTACCACCTCATGCTCACGTCCCAGGCAGCGACGACAACGGCGGAGTCATCGACAGCCTGACCGCGATCGTTGTTTACGTCGTGCTCGGAGTCGCCAACCTGATCCTCTTGCGGATGCTCGCGCGCCGCCGGCGACCTGCCCGCCAACCGAGCCGGAGACCCGTTTTTCATGGGCACTGTGATCGGCGCGATCGCATCGGGCCGGGTGCCGGCCAACCCCGGCGCGCAGTGACCTGGCGGTGCGAACGGGGCCCACCTCACTGCTCATCGGAGCCTTGTTCGTCGCGGTGCGTGCCTGCCTCGCGGCCCTGTTCCTCATCAGGAGGCAAGCCGCCGCGGGGATGACCGCCTCAGGCGATGCACCGCCCAGCCCGCCGCCATGGCCGGCGTTCTCTCCGGAGCGCTTTCGCTCGCGGCGTTGGCAGAGATCCACAGCTCGAACCCGGCTCTCCACCACGGGCTTACGAACCGGGCCCTGCCGCTCGTCATCGTGGGAGCGGGCTGCGGATTCGCCGTCCTCGCTCTCCTGGCCACCGGGCGCTCGCAAGGCTGCGCGCGCTGTCGATCCTGGGCGTGGCCGCCGTTGTGTGGGGCTGAGGCATCGCCCAGTACCCCGTGCGGTTGCCGGCACCGGCCTGACCCTCACCACCGCATCGGCAGCACATTCCGTCCTGGTCACCGTCGTGGTGATTTTCGTCGCGGCCGCCTTGCTGCACGGTAGCCAGTTGCTCGAGGCGGAAAGCATGCCGAGGGCTGATCCAGGAGGAGGCGGCAGCTGAGCATCTTCGACGAGCCGAAGATCGACTGTCATAACCATGTCTTCGATCCGGCCCGGTTCGAGTTCTCGCCGAAGGCCCGCCACCGCCCGGTCGGTGCCGAGCCGGGTACCCGATCACAAGCTGGCCGCGCTCTCCGAGGCTTACGGCGTGCAACGGGCGCTAATCGTCCAGCCGAATCCGGCTATGACGACGGCAACCGCTGCCTTATCGACGTCCCGGCCCGCGGAGAGGGCCGACTGCGGGGCTGCCAGGAGCCGGGAAACGCATGATTCGCAGAAACCGCTCCTGGCCCTTGCACTGCCCGCCGCCTGAAACTACCATCCATACGGATGGTGAGGAGATGGCTCAGAGATGGTGGCCGATGGTCCAGGGTGAGAGCGAAAAGACCGAGAAGATCACTATCAACCTGGGGCTAGTGGACCTCGGGCAGATCGATCTGCTGGTCCAGGAAGGCTTCTACACCAACCGCACCGACTTCATCCGCACGGCCATCCGCAACCAGCTCGCCGCCCGGGGCGAGGCGCTCGACCAGACCGCGGCCCGGCGCACCCTCACCCTCGGCAGCTGTCACTACACCCGCAGCGACCTGGAGGAGATCCGCGATGCCGGGCAGATGATCCATATCCGGGTGCTCGGGCTGGCGAGCATCGCCGCAGATGTCTCCCCCCAGCTGGCCCTGGCCACTATTGCCTCGGTAGAGGTCCTGGGCGCCTTCCGGGCTCCCACAGCGGTGAAGGCGGCCCTGGCGGCCCGCACCGTCTGACCACCACGAGAAGGGATACCGGCATGAACGCACGCCAGATGGCAGCGATGGCTGAGGCCACCCGCCTGACCCGCCAGGGTCGCCTCCTCGAGGCAACTGCGCTGATCCAGCAATCGCTGGCCGGCCCTATGGTGACCAGGCGGCCGCCAGATGCGCCAAGTGAGGAGGAGACCGGCAGCACGCCTGGCCGCCACCCCCGCCGCCGCGCGCTCCCCAGCCGGGTCCCATTGGGTCTCCGCCGCCCGCACCGGCCCGTGTCCCCGACCGTGATGCCACCGCCGGGCCGGTTTGACGCCCTCTCCTACACAAACGCGGCCGGCACCCGGGCTTACCGGCTCTATGTCCCTGCGGGCGGCACGGGCCAGGCTCGGCCCCTGATCGTGATGTTGCACGGCGGCACTCAAGACGCCGCGGCTTTCGCCGCCGCCACCGGCATGAACGACCTCGCCGAGCGTGAGAAATTCCTCGTCGCCTACCCTGAACAGCCCCGCTCAGCGAACCCGGGCCGCTACTGGAACTGGTTCACTCCCGGTCATCAGCGCCGCGACGCCGGTGAGCCGTCACTGATCGCGGGGATTACCGCCCAGATCATAGGTCGCTACGGGGCAGATGCCACCCGGGTGTACATGGCCGGGTTCTCCGCCGGGGGCGCGATGGCCGCGGTGATGGCCGCGGTCTACCCCGATCTCTACGCCGCCGTCGGCGTGCACTCCGGGCTGGCCTACGCCGCCGCCGGTGACCTGGCCTCTGCGCTCGCGGCGATGAAGCAGGGCCCGTCACAACCGCCCCGGCTCCCCGCGCGGCCCGTGCCGCTGATCGTGTTCCATGGCGACCAGGACGCGGTCGTGGCCCCGGCCAACGCCGCGGGCCTCATCAAGTCCGCCCTGGCCGCGGCAGGCCCGAACCAGGGCCCGGGCACCCGGCCGACCACGGTGACCGGCGGGCAGGCGCCCGGCGGCCATGCGTACACCCGCGCCTGCTACCAGGACCCCGCCGGCGCGACCCTGGCCGAATGCTGGACCATCCACCAGAGCGGGCATGCCTGGTCCGGTGGCCTCCCACACGGGTCCTACACCGACCCCCGCGGGCCGGACGCCAGCGCTGAATTCATCCGCTTCTTCAACGAGCACCCCGCCACCCCGCCAGCCCGCTGACCGGAACCGGGCCAGACCGGACCCGTGTTCTTACGGTGGAGTTACGGGAGGAGGCACGATGTACCGAGGGCAGAACCCATGACGGTCCCGGCCAGCCATTGTGCCCAGGAGTTGGCGGGCGAGTTCGATGTCGTCGGCTGAGACCCGATTCGCCGCGCGGGTATCGTTTCCGGGGTGACAGAAGAGAGGCCACTGGTCACCGCCAGGCTGGCCGAACGGCCGGGCATGCCACGATGATTGTTTTGATCGGGTTCATGGGCGCTGGCAAGACCACGGTGGGACACCTGCTAGCCGAGAAGCTGGGGCTGCCGTTCGTCGATGCTGACCTGGTCATCGAGAGCCGTACTGGCCGGTCTATCCGGGAGATTTTCGCTACCGACGGCGAACCCGCGTTCCGTACGCTCGAACACGAAATCACTGCGGAGCTACTGCGCGGTCAGGACGTGGTGCTCGCGCTCGGCGGCGGAGGAGTAGAGCATCCGGCCACCCAGCGGTGCCTGGTTGGCAGTCATGTTGTCTATCTTCAGGTCAGCTACGAAGAGGCGATGCTGCGCATCTCGCACGACGAATACCGGCCGATGCTGCGCAACCCGAACCTCCCCTCGATCTTCCAGCGGCGGCTGTCGAGCTACCAAGCTGCCGCGACTCAGATCGTCACGACCGGTGGGCGCCGGCCTGAAGCCATCAGCCTCGACATCATCGAGCGACTCGTTTAGCTGCCTTCCGCTCCGGCCGGCACCACGTCGGTCCTGGTGACCAGCACGGGCGGCACCTACAACGTGCATGTCGGGGCGGGCCTGCTTACCAACCTCGACCAGTTGCTGCCGCCGCCGCGGTGGCCGGAAGACTCGCTGACCTCGCGGTGCATCGGCGGCAACTGGCCCAGCGAACCCAACTACAAGCAGACCGGGAGCAGCGACTACCGCTACTACCTCAACGGCGAAATCGCCGCCATCACCTACAGTTTTCCTGGAGGCCCGTGACCACTGCCGACCACCGTCGGGCGCACCTGGGCCCCACTCGGGTACTTTCTCCCAACCGTCGCCGGCGCGTTCATCGTCAGCATCGGACCCAGCCCAGCGGCTGGTTACGGGATGATGCTGCCCGAGCCGCCCCACTTGGCCGAAAGGTGATAGGTGGCAAACGCCAGCCCCAGGCCGCCGGCCAGGGAACCGGACAGCAGCAGCCAGCGTGTGGCCCGGGCCGCCAGCAGATGGCGGGCGTGATCCGCGCGGCCCGACAGCATCCTGGGCAGCTTCGGGACGTGTGAGGCCAGGTGGATGACCATGACGAGCGCCCAGAGCAGGAACGCCATGTGGTGCAGTTGGAGCCAGGGCTCGCTGCCCGGGCCGCTGCCCTCGACAATCAGCATGATCCCGCTGCCCAGGACGGCCACGGTGGTCAAGATGACGAATGGCCCCGTCACCCGCTGCAGCGGAGCCGGCGGCCCCTTCCGCACGTAAGCCGCCGAGCCGGTGTAGTAGCGGGCGAAACGCCAGAGCGTGGACCCGATCTTCAGGCCGACCGGGCCCAGCAGCAGCATCCCGAGGAAGACGTGCAGCGTATGCACGTTGCCCAGGTTAAGCAGGGTGAGGCACTCGGCGACGAACAGCACCAGCAGCACTGCTCCGGTCATCGCCGTCAGGTGCTCGTTGCCCGCCGGGTCAGCGGAGCGAGTCGGCTTCTCACGGATTTCCCGTTCCCGCGTGGTCACCGTCTCAGGCTAGGCACCGGCCGCCCCTCGCCGCGGTGGAGATACCCGCCGTCTTTTAGGTAGACCTAGCTACACCCCGGACCTAGCTACACCCCGGTTCCCGATCACGCGAGACCCGTCCGGGAGCGGGGCCGGGCATCACTTGCTGGCCAGGAACACGCGGCAGGCGCGGCGGTTGGCCGCCGGGCTGAGTCGCCGGGCGCGCGGAATCTTGCCGGGCCGAGGTAAGCGTTTGCGGCCGCTGGCGGGTTAACGGGTGTGAGCCAAGACAACGCCGAGTCCGTGGCATCTGCCCCGAAGGCTCGCCGCGGGAGGGTTCGTGCTCGCGTTGATCCTGCCGGAACGCGGAGGACATCTGGAGGGGACAGATGCACGCCAGCATCCAGCCAGCGCGGCTGACCCGCTCACGGCGAGCGCACCTGCCCGCCGCCGCACTGCTCCTGAGCGGGGTCTTGGCAGCAGGATGCACAGGAAGCTCAGGGCACCCGGCCACAACCGCGGCCACCCGCTCCGCGCCGTCCAGCGCGAATTCCGACTGCCTACTTCCCCCGGCCTCCTCCTGCTATGCCCCGCGCCAGTTCCGGGTCGCGTATGGCATCCAGGCCGTGCTGGACAGCGGGATCGACGCCCGTGGCGAAACGGTGACGGTCCTTGCACCTCCCCCATCCCTCAGCGCTCTGACCGCCCCGTCCCCCAACGCCCCGGCAGCGCAGTCCTCCAGCGCCGCGGCAGTCCCGCCCCCTGCCCAGCCCCCGACCACCGACATCCGCCAGGATCTGGCGGCATTCGACAGCATGTTCCGGCTGCCCGCCGCGCGGATCCAGGTCGTAACCACCCTGGCCGGCTCAGCCTCGCCCTGGCAGGCGTCCGCCGAGGAGGCCCAGGACCTCGAGGTCGTGCACACGGTCGCCCCCGCCGCCACCCTCCGGGTGGTCCTGCTGCCCGCCAGCGTCCTGGACAGCCGCGCGAATGCGACCGCGGACATGCTCGCCGCGCTGCGGCTCGCCGTCTCCCACACTGACGTGGCTTCGATCGGCTGGAGTCTGGGGGAACACTTCTTCACGCCAGCTCAGGTGGCCCAGCTGCACTCCATACTGCGGGGGGCGGCTGCGCACCACGTCACGGTGGCCGCCAGCTCCGGCGACAACGGTGCGGTCAGCGACCTTTATGGAGGCACGCCGGTCAAGGAGGTCAGCCTGCCGGCTTCCGACCCACTCACGCTGGCCGTTGGCGGCACCACGCTTACCGCGAACCCCGTGACCGGCACCTATATCAGCGAGACCACCTGGAATGGCGGCACCGGCAGCTTCAGTGTGACCCCCGGAGCATCGGGGGGCGGCTTCAGCCACCTGTACCCCCGTCCCGCCTATCAGGATGGCGTCCCGGGGATCCCGGCGAGAAGGGGCGTGCCCGACGTGGCCGGCGACGCCAATCAGCAGGGCGGCGCCCCGATCGTCTTGGCCGCCGGTAGCCAGTCAGCGGTCAACTCGTCCCCCGGCACCAGCGCCGCCACGGCGCTCTGGGCGGGACTGATGGCGCTGGCCGACCAGGACGCGCATCACGACCTCGGCTTCGTCAACCCCGCCGTCTACCGCATCGCCCGTAGCTCCAGCTACCACAAGGCCTTCCACGACATCACTACCGGTACCAACTTGACGCTCGGCCCCGTCAACTACCAGTACCACGCCGGTCCCGGATGGGACCCGGTAACCGGCTGGGGATCCCCCAACGCGCAGGTGCTCGTCCCCCTGCTGGCCCACAGCTAGACGTACCAGGATCAGGCAGCCACCCGGGCGGGCCGACTCCGGGCGGGCATCTACGGCATGTGCTACCAGCGGACGGTCTGACCCTGGTAGTCCAGGTATTGCAGTCCGCCCTTGGCGGCCTGGGCCTCGATTGTGTCGGCCACGCCGGGGATGCTCTGGCCGGTCGTCAGGCGCGCGTCGGGGCCACCCAGGTCGGTCTGCACCCAGCCGGGCGCCATGAGCAGCAGCGTGCGCGGGTCGTCGGCGTGGCGTGCGGCGAAGCTGCGCATCAACTGGTTCAACGCGGATTTACTCGCCCGGTAGATCTCGAAGCCGCCCCTGTCATTGTTGGCGACACTCCCCTGGCCTGAGGACATCACTGCGATCGTGCCGTTCGGGACGACAAGATCCTGCAGTGTCTCCACCACGCGCATCGGGCTCAGCGCATTGGTCACCATCAGGCGGACGAAGGTGTCCGTGGACACGTCGGCGACGGTCTCCTCGGGGCCGTTGGTCACCCCGGCGTTGACGAACAGCAGGTCGAACGTGGCCTGGGCCAGACGCTCGTGCAACGCCGCGATCTGCTCAGGAACCGTGATGTCGACTGTCTCCACGACAAGGCGGCCATCTGAGGACCTGGCCAGGTCGTGCAACCCGGTCCACCCGGCTCCCCGCACCGTTGCGGTCACCTGCCAGCCGCGGGCCAGGTACTCGGCGGCCAGCGCGTAGCCCAGCCCACGTGACGCGCCGATGATCAGGGCGGTCTTGCCGGCAGGCGCTGTCATGACTGTTCCTCACTCCCCGATGGCGGACCGCTCAGGCCACGACCTCACTCATCGCTTGTTGAGCCAACCGTACACGATTCGCTCAACAACGGTAGAGTGAATGGTGTGAGTGAGCCGAGAAGCAGGGCCGCGAGGCGTGCAGCCACCGCACAGCGCATCCTGGACGCGGCGCGTGCGGAGTTTGGGGAGCGCGGCCTGGAGGCAGCCACCATCCGCCGGATCGCCCAGCGCGCGAACGTGGACCCGTCCCTAGTCATGCAGCACTATGGATCGAAGGCCGCCCTCTTCGCCATCGCCATCCAGCTGGGGGAAGCCGCTCCGGATGAGATCGAGGCCCATCTGCACGACGTCCTGGACGTCCGGCTCGGGACCCTACCCCCGGAGACCAAGGCTCTCGTGCGGTCCATGCTCACCGCACCCGAGGCAGCAGCCTCGATGAGTGCGTTCCTGAACGAGCGGGTCGGCAACCTGAGCCGCGCCATGAGCGGCGAGGATGCCAGCCTCCGCGCAGCGCTGATTGTCAGCAGCATCCTGGGGCTCACCATCGCCCGGCACTTCCTGAAGCTCGACGCGTTCACCCGCGCCTCCGACACCGACATCGCCCGTGTCGCCCGGCCATGGGTCACCACCGGAGTAGACCCCGCCTCCGGGTAACATCCCCGGACATCAACCGAGGCCGGCTGAGTCTCATGCGCGGACTCTCCGCGAAAGATCAGCAGCCGGCCAGTCACCCGGCCACCCGGTCACTCGTCCGTCCGGGCGCAAAAGTCGCACAGGTCTCTCACTAGCGTGACGCCCCGAAACCCGGTGACGCCACCAGCTCGAACAGAAGGTCAGTGATATGGAAACCATCACTCTCAACAACGGCGTCGAGATGCCCGCGCTTGGCCTCGGGGTCTTCCAGACGCCCCCGGCCGAAACCCGCGACGCCGTCCGCGCCGCACTCGACACCGGGTACCGCCACATCGACACCGCAGCGGCCTACGGCAACGAACGGCAGGTGGGTGAGGCCGTCCACAGTTCCGCCCTGGACCAATCGGAGGTCTTCCTGGAGACCAAGATCTGGATCAGTGACTACGGGTATGAGGAGACGCTGCACGGCTTCGAGAAGAGCTCCCGCAAGCTCGGCGTCGACCAGATCGACCTGCTAATCCTGCACCAGGCGCTGCCGTCGGCGTTCGACCGGACCCTGGAGGCTTACCGGGCCCTGGAGACGCTGCTGGCTGACGGCAAGGTCCGTGCGATCGGGGTCAGCAACTTCATGGTCGAGCACCTCACAACGCTGCTCGACCGCACAACGGTGGTGCCGGCGGTCAACCAGATCGAGGTCCACCCCTACTTCGCACAGCAAAAGGTGCAAGACTTCGGCGCCGAGCACGCGATCCTCACCCAGGCTTGGTCACCGATCGGCGGCATCACCTTCTACCGCGACGGTAGCCACGGCAGCACCCTCGACGACCCGGTCATCGGAGCTATCGCCAGGACCCACGGCAAGACCCCAGCCCAGGTGATGCTGCGCTGGGGTCTGCAACACGGACGCTCGGTGATTCCAAAGTCCACCAAGCCCAGCCGCATCGCGGAGAACATCAACGTCTTCGATTTCGAGCTGTCTGCCGACGAGATGACCGCGATTGACGGCCTCGACACCGGCCGTCGCGGCGGCCCCGAGCCCGACGCAATCACGCTCGAGGCCTTCGGCCGCGCGATCCCGGAGGCATGAGAACCCGCCGCTCCGCTCAGCATGCTCTGCCCGAGGTGCGCGGTGACACAGCTGCGTCAGCGCACTCCACTCCTTCTCGTCCGGCAGTAGGCAGCTAACCGGTCGGAGCCGGTCCGTGAAACTCGTGCGTAACCAGAGCGCCCGGTAGCCCGGTACGGCGATCTGGACCAGATTCACACGCTAATCACTGACAGCGCCCTGCCCCGGAGCCAGATGCGGGAACTCCAGGACGCTGGGCTCCGGGTCATCCGCGCCTGACCTGCAAGCGCCTGGCTCTTCCATCGTCCGGCCAGAGCGCACCCGAACCCGGAACCGTTCCCAGTCGCTCGGCACACCCACACCCACAGCCCAGGTCACGGACGCGATCGGCACCCCGCCCGCATCAGGAACTCTCCCGGGGGAGCAGTTTCCAGTCTTCCGCTCACCGGTCACATATACAAAAAATCTCTGAGCGCAGTCGGCGACTCAGCGTCCGGCAACGGCCCTGGGCCCGTGTCCTGACCCGAGGTCCGGGCGTGATCGCCGCACCCTGGGCCCGCGCCGCGGTCACCGTCCTCATCCTGGGCGGCGCGGTCATCACCGTTATCTCCGGTGCCATCCACCTCTACCTGTGGGGGAGGCCAACGGATACCGGCAGATCCCGGCCATCGGCCCACTATTCCTGGCCCAGGGCATCGCGGCCATCGTGATCGGGCTGGCCCAGCGCGGTCACGCGCCGCCTGGTCATGGTGCTGGCGGCGGCCGGGACGCTCGCCGGTCCCGCCGCCGGGCTGGTCATCACCATCGAGCACGGCCTGTTCGGCTTCCGGGAAGCCTGGGGTGCCCCCTACACCCGCGCATCCCTGTATGAGGAAATCGCCGGAGCCGTGCTCCTCCTCATCGCCGCCGGGGCTCTGGCGCCGCCCGGCACGAGCCACCATCTGCCTGGCAAAGCCCGCTGAACCGCCTGGCCAGTGTTCTCGTTCTCCCATTGGGGGACGTCGTGGCCGGTTCTGGACCCAGAACCTCCGGGATTCCGCGGGAAGCGGGGACCCGCGACCGCCTGAGCTTGCGAGTGGGAGTACGGATGAGGCATTGGATCTTCCTGGTGATCGGCGTGGTGCTGGCGATCGCGGGTGTTGTCTGGATCCTCCAGGGCCTGAACCTGCTTGGCCAGTCAGGCGGCATGAACGGCCAGCATGTCTGGGCGCTCATCGGCGTGATCTGCGCCCTCGCGGGACTCGGCTTCATCGCGGCAGGCGTGCGGGCACGCCGGACGACGGCACGGATGCCGAGGTCACACTGACTGTCCGGGCTGGACGCCACCTATTGCTCGCCGTCCGGTTCTCGCCATAGGTGAAATCCCTTACGGGCTGATACTCGGGGGCCGCCCGAAGCGGGTCAGATCGGCATCGAGGAAGGCGGTCACGTCGGCGACGTGACCGCTGCGGATGGTGAGAACGCCGAGGCCGCCGGGCACGGACTCCAGCGGGCCACGGAGCAAGAACGCACGGATTTCGTCCCGGCCGCGGGTCACGATCGCGCTGACCGCCTCGTCGCCGAGGTCGCGCAGCACCGTCTGCTGGGTCGGCGCAGCTGAGTCGATCGCCTTCCGGGCCCGCTGCGGGGCGCTGTTCACTGACGCAGTGGATGTCGAGCTGGGCGGCCACCTCAGCCGCGGAGAAGCTAAGTACCTCGCGCAGGATCAGCACAGCCCGCTGGATCGCGGACAGGTGCTGCAGCACGGCGACGAACCCGAGCTCGACACTCTCACGAGCGAGATACCGCGTCTCGGGTGAGGCGCCGGGGTATGGCTCCAGCCAGCTGATCTCGGTGGCGGGTGAGCCCAGGGCGACTTCGACGGGCAGCTCGCGGTGGCCGCGCCGCTCGATCGCGGTTAGTCGCGATCTTGTACAGCCACGCCCGGAAGTAACCACGCTCGTCGAGATGGCCGACGCTGCGCCAGGCGCGGACCAACGAGCTCGGCGGACGCGGTCATGCGCCCATCTTGCAAGGCCGTCGCGGCCACCGCGATGAATTTCCGCGACGCCCAGGGTTCCACCGCTACCAGGCATCCAGGAGGAGGAACCAGTCATGACCGACGAGCAGCAGATCCGCAACCTGATCGAATGCTGGGCCGCCGCCGTCCACGATGGCGACCTGCCCGCTGTGCTGGCCGGCGACGTGCCG
>Ga0208586_1000319_pt1 | contig 18526 bp, 17 predicted proteins | sample NGESurshal072012_6_FD_184471 | JGI IMG/M metagenome (GOLD analysis project Ga0208586, IMG submission 184471) | Arctic peat soil microbial communities from Barrow, Alaska - NGEE Surface sample 53-3 shallow-072012 (SPAdes) | ecosystem: Environmental > Terrestrial > Soil > Wetlands > Peat ... | reverse complement strand
GGGGCCGGGCCCAGGCACGCCCTCCTCGCGCTGGGCTATGCCGGCTGGGGCGCGGGACAGCTGGAAAATGAAATCCAGCATAATGGCTGGCTGCATTGCGATGCCGATCCCGATCTCGTGTTCGGCGACGACGTCGACGAAAAGTACCTGCGGGCGCTGCGCAAGATCGGGATCGACCCCGGCATGCTGTCCGCCGACGCCGGGCACGCGTAGTTTCGTCCCGTCGTCATTGCGGTAGCCCGGATGGAGCGCAGCGAAATCCGGGGCGTTGCCATCCGCATCGCGATTCCCGGATTTCGCTGCGCTGCATCCGGGCTACGGGGCTGAAATCTGACGCGATCTCACTTATTCCGCGGCCTGCTGCGCAACAGTCGGGGCGGTGCCGGCCACCGTGGCGCGACGCATGTCGCGCGGCTGCGACTGGTCATAGCGGCGCACGCGATGCATGGTCTGGCGGTTATCCCACATCACGAGATCATGCAGGGTCCATTTGTGGACATGGACGAATTCCGGCTTCGTCGCGTGCTCGGTGAGATCGCGCAGCAGGAGCCGCGCCTCCGGCACCGTCATCCCCTTGATGCCGCCGGCATGCGAGGACAGATACAGCGACTTGCGGCCGTGCATCGGATGGGTGCGCACCAGCCGTTGCAGTACCGGCTTGAACATCTGCTTTTCTTCCTCGGTATAGTCGAGGAAACCGAGCGAACCGCGCGAGTACATCAGCGAATGCTCGCAGATCATGTCCTCGATCTCGGCCCTGGTCTCGTCGTCGAGCGCATCATGGGCCGCGCGCATGTCGGCGAATTCGGTGTTGCCGCCCTTCGGATTGACCACCCGCGCCGACAGCAGCGAGAACTTCGCCGGGATCGGCCGGAACGAACTGTCGGAATGCCACAGGCAGTTGCCGAGGTTGAACAAATGCGTGCGATGATCGCGCGGCAACGGCTTGCCGTCCTTGCCGAGATTGGAGACGTCGTTCAATCCGGAAGTGAGCCGGTAATCTTCTTTTTTTGTCACGGTGCCGCCGCGGGCATTTTCGCGCTCGCCGAAATTGCGGGCGAAGGCAAGTTGCTGGTCGTCGGTGATGTCCTGGTTGCGGAACAGCAGCACGGCGTATCTATCCATGCCGGCTTCGATATCGACGGCCTCCTGCGGCGTCAGCGGCTGCCGCAGATCGACGTCGGAGACCTCGCCGAAAAAATGCGGGTGAAGCTGCCGGATCGATACGGTCATGGCGTCCCTCCTGATCGAGACGAGCGGTCCAGGCCGCTCCATTCGGACAAAAAACTACTCCCGGATGGTGTGATGTCAACGCTTCGCAGGTATGCCGCCCCGGTCGCGCCCGGACGTGGCCTATGCGTTCCGCGCCATCAATCCGCCGTCGACCGGGATAATGCGCCGGTCAGAAAGCGCCACCAAATTCCAGCCGATGCTGCGCGCCGCGAAGGGGTCCCTCATCATTGTGAGCTCGACCGCCGCCTATCACTCGACCAAGGGCAATCCCGGCTACAACGCCTCGAAAACCGGCGCCGTCGGATTGACCCGGACGCTGGGGCAGGCGTGGGCCGAGGATGGCATCCGCGTCAACGGCATCGCGCCCGGCCTGGTCGATACCAAGATGACCAAGGTAACGACCTCCAATCCGAAGCGGCTCGAAGGCGCGATCGGGCGGATACCGTTGAAGCGGCTGGGGACGCCGGCCGACATGGCGGGGGCCGCGCTGTTTCTGGCCTCGCCGCTTGCGTCTTACATCGTCGGTCAAACCCTGGTGGTCGATGGCGGCCTCATTCTCTAGAAATGCCTGCGGGATTCAGAGCCTCGGAACCGGAACGGGATTCATCGGTTACCCCTGCTGAAACAGGGAGTGATCGCGATGGACAAGGATCGCATTGCCGGTTCGGCCAAGGATTTCGCCGGCAAGGTCGAAGGCACCGTCGGCGACATCGCCGGCGATGCGAAAACCCAGGCTTCCGGCCGCGCCCGCGAGGCCGCAGGCACGGCGCAGAATCTCTACGGCCAGGCCAAGGATGCCGCGCGCGATGTCAGCGATGCCGCGGTCAACTATGCCAAGGACGCCTATGAGAACAGCGGCGACAACTTGCGGGACGGCTCGCGGGCCGTGGCAAAAAAGGTGCAGGACAATCCGCTCGGGGCGCTGCTGGTCGCAGGTGGCATCGGCTTTGCGCTGGCGATGCTGATGACGCGCCCGCCGCGCCGCCCGCCGCCGTCGCGCTGGCGCTATTACAGCTGAACCATCAAGCTTTGGGCCAAGTCCCTGCGCGCAAGGATGCGATCAGCTAACGCGTGAAGAAGTTCGGGGCCCAGGCCGAGCGTCCGACGTTGCGTGGTGGTCGCGGCCCCTGGAGTTGCAACGGCTGTGGCGGACGCGGCGCGTTGCCAAATCCTCCGAAGAGTTCGCGCATTCCCGGCGGGCCGGATTGAATTTGCCGAGGCTTCTTTGGCTTGGGCGGCGCGGGTATCGCCGCGGCCGCGGCGGCCGGAGGCACAGCCGTTCCACCGGGTGCAACGGCTGCGACCGGTGTTTCGCCCTTGGCCTGTTCGCGCCCGATCTCGCGGCGTGGCCAGCTGAAATCGTCGGCGCGGCCGGCGGGCGCTGCCAACGGCTCGCCTTTGACCAGGGTTCGCGCCGCCAGCGGGTCGACCGCGGCCGGCCGCGACCCAGGGCCACCCAGCAGTTGATCGGTGCCGACCGAGGAGGCGACCAGCGGCAGGATCGGTCCTGCCAGCGGACGCGGCGCCGGCTGTCCGGGCTGGGCATTGGCATCGGGTGTGGCAGGTTCGGTTGGCAGCGTGATCGGCGCGGAGCGTGCCGCCAACAACCGCGTGATCTCGCGCTCGACATAATGCGCGAGCTTGCGGGCGCCGGCCTGGGTGAAGTAGACGCCGTCATAGGAGCGCAGCCGGCGGATCTGGCCTTCGAAATCCGGACCCTGCTGCAAATAGCGGCCGGCTTCGTCAACGAATCCATCCCAGACATCGACATAGGTGATGCCAGCCTTGCCGGCGGCATCGCGATACAACGAATCCAGGAACAGCATGTCCGATGTTCCCTTCGGACCGCGTATCGCGGGGAGGCCGACCCACACTACCGGCACGCCCTTGGATTTGAGCACGCCGATCATCTCTTCGATCTTCCTGGTGTAGAGTTCGACCCAGCGTTCCTCGCGGAATTCATAAAGGCCGTTCGGCGAGCGCGCGCTCTTTTCCGGCGCGATCGCCGGCGGTGCATCGTCGGCGGTGTCATCCGGCGACAATTCGTTGTCAACCGCCGCTTTGTCGTCGGGCTTCGCGCCAGCCTCGCCATTGAGCTTCGCGGCGTCCGCGGACTTGGCCTCCGGTTTGGCGTGGGCGTCTTTCTTGTCGTTCTTCTTGTCGGATTTCTCGACCGCCGGCTCGCGGATCGGGATCCGGTCGTTGAGCCCGAGCATGACGACGATGGCTTCGGGTTTCTCGGTGGCGAGAATGGCCTTGGCTGCCGCGGCCCAGTCGGCCGGCTCGCCCTTGGGCTGATATTTGATCAGCCCGGAATAGGTCTTGTGCTTGCGGATCACGCCGATCTCCGGCTGGTCGGCATAGGCGTCCTCGAGGCCGTAGGCGAGCCAGTCCGCCATGGCGTCACCGAGCACCAGCACATTGCGCTCCGGCACGGTCTCGCGTTTTTCCGGCGGCGGTGCCCTGGAAAAGTCTTCGCGGACCACCCGCTTCGGCGCCTGCTGCTGAAACGGGGTGAACAGGTCGCCGCCGAACCATCCGCCGCTGCTGCGCGGCTGCGGCCGTGGCGGCCCGCCGAAATTGAAAAAGAACTGCGCCGACGCCGGCCCGGCGATCCCGACCAGCAGCGCAACCGCAACGGCCAGCGTGAGTAGCGGGCCGCGTTCGGTAAACACCCGGAAAAAGGACTTCGGACTGGCCATGCGCATCGATCGGAATTCGAGTTCCGGTGAACCGCTATAATAGCGGAATCAGGCCGCAAGCGGGCAGATTCCAGAGCCATAAACCGGCCATCGCCTGCCGCCGTCAAGGGAGCGGCGTAAATGTCAGGTTCAGGGCTACCGAAGCCGAATCAGCGCCCTCTGAGCCGTTCCAGCACGTCGGAGGAGGCAAATCCATCGGCGGGAGCCCCGATCGAGGCCTGGAAGCTCCGCAGGGCCTCCCTGGTCTGTCCGCCGAACTGGCCGTCGGGGGTGCCGCGGTAGAAGCCGCGCCGGGCGAGGAGTTGCTGAAGTTCCAGCCGCTCGGCATGCGACAGTTCCCGTTCCTGCCGCGGCCATGGCTGCACGAACGGCGCCCCGCCGCCCAGGCGGTCGGCGAAGTGGCCGATCGCGAGCGCATAGGCCTCGGCCGGGTTGTATTTCATGATTACCCGGAAATTCTGCAACATCAGGAAACCGGGCCCCTCGGCACCGGCCGGCGCCAGCAGATAGGCCTTCTCGACGGGATGCGGGAATGGCTTGCCACCGGCGCGCGCGAGACCGAGATGCTCCCACTGCGCGATGGTCATCGCCTTGGCCCGATCCGCCAGCATGTAATTGAAGCCGGTGGGGACCACGACCTCATAGCCCCAGGTCTGACCGGTCTGCCAGCCGTCCTTCTTGAGGTTGTTGGCCGTGGAGGCGATCATATCGGCCGGATCGTCGACCACGTCGCGGCGGCCGTCGCCGTCGGCATCGACAGCGTAGCGCTTGAACGCGGTCGGCATGAATTGCGTGGGGCCGAAAGCGCCGGCCCAGGAACCGCGCATCTGCTCGGGACGCAGATCGCCGTGGTGCAGGATTTCCAGCGCTGACAGGAACTCGTCCCTGAAATAGCCCTGGCGGCGGCCGATGCAGGCGAGCGTCGCGGTGGATTGCAGCACGCTGCGATCGCCCATCTGGGTGGAATAGTTCGATTCGATGCCCCAGATTGCCGCGATGACATGGCGGTCGACGCCGTAGGCCCTTTCCATCGCATCGAACTGCGGTTTGTATTTCACGAGGATGTCGCGGCCGGTGGCGAGGCGGTTGTCGTTCACCAGAATGTCGAGATAGTCCCAGATCGATTTGGTGTATTCCGGCTGCGAGTCCATCAAATCCATGATGCGCAGATCGGGCGCGAGCCCGGCCGTAAAGCGCTGGAAGCTCTGCTGCGAAATGCCGCGGCGGGCGGCATCCGGCCACATCGAGGCGACGCAATGGTCGAAATTCGCCGCGGCTTCGCGGATGGCGCTTGCGGTCATCAGGGGGTGGCCGGAGGCGCCGTCCTCGCCGCTCCATGGCAGCGGCGCGCTGCTCGCGGCCGGTTCGGATGGCGTCGGCGCCGCGGTGCCGGGTTGCGGCGCGGCTTGTCCGCCTTTCGAGCGCGAGCCGGTGAAAATGCTGTCGAGAAAGCCCAGCGGGCCGCCGCCGGAGGATGCCTGTGCCCGCGCTTCGCCGGACACCAGCAGCGCCGCGATCATCACGATCGCACTCGTTTGCCAGTTCGCCAACTATCCCCTCCGCAGCGTCGTGTCCTGCCCGCACCCGCGTTCAGGAGGCCCTGTCACGGTTGCCACCACCTTAACAAACACGGGATTTTGTTGTCAGGATTACAGCCCATGCTGGCCGGCTTGTTCCTTGCGGCAACGGGAACCCCACATCCGCCTTTGTTCCGAGCCGCAAAACCAGCTACCAACATACCTCAAGCCGCGCTTTCCGCACGCTCTCTCAAGGCACTCCGTCATCCCATGAAAATCCGCAAAGCCGTCTTTCCGGTCGCCGGCCTCGGCACCCGCGTCCTGCCCGCCACCAAGGCCATGCCGAAGGAAATGCTGACGATCGTCGACAAGCCGCTGATCCAGTATGTGGTTGACGAGGCCAAGGAGGCCGGCATCGAACATTTCATCTTTGTCACCGGCCGCAACAAGAGCGTCATCGAAGATCATTTCGACAGGATGTATGAACTCGACGCCACGCTCGCCGCGCGCGGCAAAAAGGCCGAGATGGACATCCTGGCGCGCGACCAGCCGGAAGCCGGCGCCATCAGTTTTACGCGGCAGCAGGCGCCGCACGGGCTCGGCCACGCCGTGTGGTGCGCCCGCGACATTGTCGGCAACGAGCCGTTCGCCGTGGTGCTGCCCGATGAACTCGTGCTCCATACGCCGGGCTGTCTGGCGCAGATGGTCAAGGCCGCAGGCAAGCTCGCCGACAAATCCAACCTGATCGCGGTGGAAGCGGTGCCCGACCATCTCACGCACCAATACGGCATCTGCGGCGTCGGCAAGCGCCACGGCAAGATGTTCGAGGTTGATGGCATGGTGGAGAAGCCGCCGAAGGGCACCGCGGCGTCGAATCTTTCGATCACCGGGCGTTACATCCTGCAGCCGGAAATCTTCAGGATCCTGGAAACCCAAAAGCGCGGCGCCGGCGGCGAGATCCAGCTCACCGATGCCATGATCGGGCTGGCCAGGACCCAACGCTTCTACGGCGTCGAATTCGAGGGCGAGCGGCACGATTGCGGCTCCAAGGCCGGCTTTCTCCGCGCCAATATCGCCTTCGGAATGGCCCGCGCGGATTTGCGCGACGGCCTGCGCGCGGAGATGAAGAAATATCTGGAGAAGTGACGGCCCCGCGGATTGCGCCGCCTTCATTGCGAGGAGCGCGAGCGACGAGGCAATCCACTTTTGGTCGAGAGTTATCGAAGGCGAAGATGACAAAGGCCGCATTCGACAAAATCAAGGCCGGTCTTGGCGAAGCCAGGGCCTATCTCGAGGGATCCGGAAACAAGCGCAGTTACGGCATTCATGTTCCGGCGCGGGTCAACGTCAAGAAGATCCGCACCCAGCTTGGCCTTTCGCAGCAGAGTTTTGCGCAAACCTATGGTTTCGCGTTGTCGGCCGTGCGTGATTGGGAGCAGGGCCGCCGCCAGCCAGAACGTAGCGCGCGTATCCTTCTCAGGGTTGTCGAAAAGGAACCGGAGGCGGTCACGCGGGCCCTGGCGAAAACCGCTTGAGCACCCAAGGGGAGCGCATGTGAACGACTACGCCGCGTTGCGCGAATATCTGAAGAAGCAGACGGTCCCCGAATTCGTGCTGAGCTTCGAGCAGATCGAGCAGATCCTCGATGCGGCGCTGCCGCGCGCGGCTCACCGCGCCTCGTGGTGGGAGACGCTGCGCAGCCCGCAGGAAAAGATGCCGCAGCGCGAGGCCTGCCTGGCCGCCGGCTACATCGCGACGCGGCTCGCTGACGGCAGGCGAGTGCGGTTCAAGCGGATGCCGAATGATGCGCGTCGTCCCCGCGAACGCGGGGACCCATAACCACCGGCCGTCGTTGTTGCAAAAGGCGACTGCCCCACCGCCACAATGAGAAGCCGCGGCGTATGGGTCCCCGCGTACGCGGGGACGACCCGAAGCAAACCCTTAACTTGCCGCCTCGAGCCGTTCCTCGGTGAGCAGCCGCATCGCGGCGTCGGCGTCCATCGGCTCGCCGAAGGCAAAGCCCTGGGCGTATTCGCAGCCGAGCTGGTAGAGTTCCACCGCGTCGGAATCGGTCTCGGCGCCCTCGGCCACCACGTCCATGCCGAGGTCGTGCGCCAGCGCGATGATCGATTTCAGGATCACCGGCCGCGTGCCGCGGCTGGTGGTGCGCACGAACGACTGGTCGATCTTGATGGTGTCGAACGGAAAGCGCTGCAGATAGGCCAGCGAGGAGTGGCCGGTGCCGAAATCGTCCAGCGACAGCCCGATGCCGAGCTCGCGGATGCGGGTCAGCATCTGCGCCGCATGCTCCGGGTTTTCCATCACCAGCGATTCCGTCAGTTCAAGCTTCAGCGTGCCGCGGGCCACCGAGGAACGCGACAGCACGGTGCGGATGTCGTGGATCAGGTCGTGCCGCAGTAATTGCCGCGAGGAGACGTTGACGCTGGCGAAGATCGGCTCGCGCGAGCGCATCGCGCGCTGCCAGATCGCGAGCTGCCTTGCGGTCTGGTCCATCACGAACATGCCGAGATCGACGATCAGCCCGATCTCCTCGGCGATGGCGATGAATTCCGTCGGCGACATTCGCCCCAGTTTGGGATGATCCCAGCGCGCCAGCGCCTCGAAGCCGGCGATCGAACGATCCTCGAGCCGCACGATCGGCTGGTACAGGATGGTGATTTCCTGGCGTTCGATGGCGCGGCGCAATTCGGATTCCAGCGTCAGCCGGTCGGTCTTGCGCGCGCGCATCGCCGGCTTGTAGACGTCGATGCGGTCGCCGCCGATCCGCTTGGAATGATACATCGCGAGTTCGGCGTCCTTGATGATTTCTTCGGACAGTTGCGTCTGCGGATCGCTCAGCGCGAGACCGATCGAGGCGGTCAGGAAGATCTCGCGGTCGTTGAAGGCGATCGGCGCGCGGACGGTCTTGCGAATGGTCTCGGCGAAGGCGGTGATCCGCGTCGAATCCTGTTCCGACATCAGGATCAGGCCGAACTGGTCGCCGGCCAGCCGGGCCAGGGTGTCCTGCGGCTTCAGGATGCGGGTCAGCCGCCGCGCCAGCGTCAGCAGGATCGAATCGCCGACCGCGATGCCGACGGAATCGTTGACCTGCTTGAAACGATCGAGATCGATCACCATCAGCGTCGGCCGCAGGTTCGGCATGGTCTTGGCAAAGCTTGCGACAGCGCTGAGGCGGTCCATGAACAATTTGCGGTTCGGCAGACCGGTGAGGTTGTCATGCACCGAATCGTGCAGCAGGCGTTCCTCGGCATTCTTGGATTCGGTCACGTCGGTCAGCGTGCCGACCACCCGCGAGACTTCGCCATCGGAGCCGACCACCGGCCGTGCCTTCAGCGCAAACCACATGAAATGGCCGTCGGGCGTGCGCAGCCGGAAATCCTGCACCAGGCGCCCGCGGCGCTGGTCGAGCACGCTGTCGAGCGCGGCGCGAAAGCGGTCCTGGTCGAGCGGATGCAGCACCTCGAGCCATTTCGCGGCTGGGCCCTCCAGCGTGCCGCGCTTCAGCCCGAGCAGGCTTTCGGTCTCGGGACTGGTGAAGACCTTGTCGGCGGAGACGTCCCAGTCCCAGATCAGGTCGCCGGAACCGGTCAGCGCCAGCGCGCGGCGCTCGACGTCGGAGACCACGCCGGTGGTGGCGCCGCCGCCGGCGAAGGCATGCTGCATGACAGTAAACCCGATGAGCATCACGATCAGCACGAGGCCGCCGAGCAGCGCCGGACCGACGATGTCGTTGGTCACACTTCCGGCTACCGTCAGGCCGGCCGCGACCACCCAGACCACCAGCAGGAACCAGGTCGGGATCAGCAGCACGGCGCGGTCGAAGCCATGGGTCGAGAGATAGACGATCAGCGCAAAACCCGCGAATGCGATCAGCACCAGCGACATTCGCGCGATGCCCGAGGCCACCGCCGGATCGAACAGCGCCAGCGCCACCAGCGAGCCGAGAAAGGCCAGCCAGCCGACCGTGATGTGGGAATAGCGCACGTGCCAGCGGCTGAGGTTGAGGTAGGCGAACAAGAATACCAGCAGCGTCGCGGCCAGGATCGCTTCGCCCGCCGCGCGCCAGATCCGCTCGGCGTTGTTCGACATGTCGAGCACCTTGCCCCAGAAGCCGAAGTCGACGCCGATATAGACCAGCACCGCCCAGGCAAGCGCGGCCGCCGCGGGGAACATGATGCTGCCCTTGACCACGAACAGGATGGTCAACACCAGCGCCAGCAACCCGGAAATGCCGATCACGATGCCCTGGTACAGCGTGAACGAATTGACCTTGTCCTTGTAGGCGTCGGGCTCCCACAGATAGAGCTGCGGCAGCTTGTCGGTGCGCAGTTCGGCGACAAAGGTGATGACGGCGCCGGGATCGAGCGTGATGCGGAAGATGTCCGCGGTGGCGCTGTCCTGACGCTCGGGCCGGTCGCCGGTCGAGGGCGTGATGGTCGCAATGCGCGACAATCCGAGGTCGGGCCACAGCAGCCCCGAGGACACGATGCGATAATGCGGCGCGACGATCAGGCGATCGAGCTGGTCGTCGGTGTTGTTGGCGAGCGCGAACACCACCCAGTTCTGTCCGCCCTCGCGGGCGCGGACCTCGATGCGCCGGACAATGCCATCGGTGCCGGGCGCGGTGGAGACCTGGATGCGGTCGGTGTCACTGTGCTGATGATCGAGCACCGCGGTGAGGTCGATGGCGGGCGCGTCACTGCGGACGCTGACAGCGTCGAGCGCGCGCGCTGGTGCCGCGGCGGCAAAAATCATGAGACCCAGCGCAAGCGGCGCAAGGCACCTGATCAGGCGCAATGTCAGTTCTCCGCGATCAACAACGTATCCGGGTCGCCGAAGCATCCCGGCGTGGCGCGATAGATGACATGAATATAAAGGAAATCAAAGGGTTTCCGGCTGCCGATCGCGCGCGGAGGTCAGGTCACCAACACAATTTTGCCAATATGTTCGCCGGTCTCCATGCGCCGATGCGCGTCGGCCGCGTTTTGCAGCGGAAACGTGCTGTCCATCAGCGGCTTGACGCGTCCCTCGCGCAGCAGCGGCATCACCCTCGCCTCGATGGCGGCCACCATCGCCGCCTTGTCCGCATTGCTGCGGGGGCGCAGCGTCGAACCGGTGTGATGCAGCCTTTTCACCATCAGCCTGGCCAAATTGACGGTAGCCTTGGCGCCGCCGAGAACCGCGATCTGCACCACCCGGCCATCGATCGCGGCGGCGTCGTAGTTGCGCTCGACATAGTCGCCACCGACCATGTCGAGAATGACATTGGCGCCGGCGCCCGATGTCACGGTCTTTACTTCCGCGACGAAGTCCTCGGTCTTGTAGTTGATCGCGCGGTCGGCGCCGAGCTTGACGCAGGCGTCGGCCTTGTCTTGCGACCCGACGGTGACGATTACCCTGGCACCGAAGGCCTTGGCGAGCTGGATCGCCATGGTCCCGATGCCGGACGAGCCGCCATGGATCAGCAGTGTTTCGCCGGCCTGCAATGCCCCGCGCTCGAACACATTGTGCCACACCGTCATCAGGGTTTCCGGGGTGGCGCCGGCCTGCTGCATCGAGAGCGCCGCCGGCACCGCCATCGCCTGGGCGTCCTGCGCGAGGCAATATTGCGCGTAACCGCCGCCCGCGACCAGCGACATCACCTTGTCGCCGAGCCTGTGCTTGCGGACGTTGGTTCCGACCGCAACCACTTCGCCCGCGACCTCGAGACCGGGCAAATCGCTGGCGCCGGGCGGCGGCGGATAGCTGCCCGATCGCTGCGCGACATCGGGACGGTTCACCCCGGCTGCGGCCACCCTGATCAGGATTTCATCCGGGCCCGGCGCCGGTACAGCGCGGGTCTCGGGTACCAGCACCTCCGGACCGCCGGGCTTGCTGATGCCGATGACGGTCATTTGCGCGGGCAGCTTTTCCATGATTTGTCCTTGCGAAACACGGGGATCCTGACGGGCTCCTGATTAGCCAGCCGCATGGCGGCTGGCAACCGCTTCTGGAGACTCGCGACCACGGAGGACGCGGCATGGCGATCGAGGACGACGACAAACCGAGGAAGAAAATCAGCCACGAGATCGGACAGGACCTTTCGCTGCTGTCGGTCGAGGAGCTTGCCGAGCGGATCGCGCTGCTGACCTCGGAAATCGAGCGGCTGCAAGCTGCCATGACCAGGAAGCGCGCGTCGAAAGATGCAGCCGACAGCTTCTTCAAGTCGTGACCCTTTTGCCGTCATGGCCGGGCTTGTCCCGGCCATCCACGCCTTCCCTTTGTTGACTGGAGCGAAGACGTGGATGCCCGGCATAAAGCCGGGCATGACGATTCGGCACAGTCGGCCAATGGCCGACATGGCAAATGAAGGCTGAATAAATCGCTTCGTTTACGATCCGTTAAGCTTTCTCGTTTATGACTGGGCTCGTCCTCTTTTGGACACCGAGTGGCTCCTGTCCACTCTGTTTGACGCCTCCCTGTTATCAACTTCAAAAGCCGCCGGAAACGGCGGCTCTTTTTTGACGTCTTCGTCACCGCGCTGGAAACCATAAAAAGCCTTGCGGCTGGACTCTCGCCGCCGGCCGCGCAATGATTTGTTCATCATAAGCCGGCGCGGGGTCGAAGCCGGTAGCGTAGCAGTCGCGTGAGGGCGTTAGCCATGTCAGACCGTTTGCAAGGCGAAACCGCGCTCGTGCAGTTCAGCGAGCGGCTCACCAATTCCGCGGCGTTCGGCACCCTGTTCCGGGAAGGCATGGATCTGGTCGAGGAGACTGCCGCCTATCTCGACGGCGCTGGCCGCAGCGAGGCCAAGGCGCTCGATCGCACCGTCGGTCTCACCTATGCGACAGAGAGCATGCGGCTGACCACGCGCCTGATGCAGCTCGCGTCCTGGCTGTTGCTGCATCGCGCGGTCAAGGAAGGCGAGATGACGCTGACCCAGGCCAATCGCGAAAAGACCAAGGTCAAGCTCAGCGCCGCCGATCCCGGCGCGCCCGACGTGATCGAAAAGCTGCCGCGGCAATTGCAGGATCTGATCGCCCGTTCGATGGCGCTGCAGGCCAAGGTTCGCCGGCTCGACGTCACTATCCACGCGCCGGCGGCGGAACGCGCCACGATCGGCAATCCGCTGGTGCCGCAGCTCAATCGCCTGAAGGCGGCGTTCGAGCGATAATGTAAGCCGGCAGATGTCGTTGCTGGATCCGGTGCTAAAGCGTTTTCCGGTTCACTCGAATCATTGTCGCTTCTCCCGTGGCCTCGTGGTTCGAGACGCCGCGCAAGGCGCGGCTCCTCACCATGAGGGGCTGAGTCCTTATCCTGAGGAGCATCGCGAAGCGATGCGTCTCGAAGGATGAAGCCATTGAGGACAGGCTGAAAGCCTTCAATCCTTCTTGAGGAAACCCGCAAATTTCTTCTGGAACCGGGACACCCGGCCGCCGCGGTCGAGGATCTGCTGCGCGCCGCCGATCCATGCCGGATGAGACTTGGAGTCGATGTCGAGGTTCAGCTTGTCGCCGGCCTTGCCCCAGGTCGAACGCGTCTGGTATTCGGTGCCATCGGTCATCACGACCGTAATCGTATGATAATTCGGGTGAATTTCGGCTTTCATGGCAGATTCCTGGGCGCGCCGGCGCCTGCGTTTCGATTGTTGGTGGACGGATTTGGCCGGCTCTATAACGCAGCCGGCGCGGCAAGACAAGCCAAGTAATCTCGATTTGCCAGCGCCGGCCGAGGCGCCTATCTGGAGGAGCAAACGATGGGTCCGATCTCATGAGCGCAGTGGAACGGCTGGAACAACGGCCGGGTGATACGCCGGCGCCGGCACCGTCGGAGGCCTCGGCCATCGATCTGCCGCCGACCATGCAACCGGCGAAGAGCAGTGCGCGGCTTCGGCCGCTGCTGGCGCTGGCGCCCTATGTGGCGCGCTACCGCGGACGCGCCATTCTCGCCTTGATCTCGCTCACGGTCGCCGCGATCGCGACCCTCGTGGTGCCGGTCGCGGTGCGGCGGATGATCGACTTCGGGTTTACCCCGAAGGGCATCGCCATGATCAACAGCTATTTCAGCCTGATGATCGCCGTGGTCGCGGTGCTCGCCGGCGCCAGCGCCTCGCGATACTATCTGGTGATGACGCTTGGCGAGCGCATCGTCGCCGATCTCAGGCGCGATGTGTTCGCGCATTTGATCTCGCTGTCGCCCGCCTTCTTCGATTCCGCGCGCAGCGGCGAACTGATCTCGCGCCTTACCGCCGACACCACCCAGATCAAATCCGCCGCCGGCGCCTCGGTATCGATTGCGCTGCGCAATTTGCTGCTGTTTGTCGGCGCCACCTCGATGATGGTGGTCACCAGCCCGCGGCTGTCGGGCTTCGTCCTGCTCGCGATTCCCGCGATCGTGCTGCCGCTGGTGGCGTTCGGCCGCTGGGTGCGCCGGCTGTCGCGCAACGCCCAGGATACGCTCGCCGATGCGACCGCCTATGCTTCCGAGCTGATCGGTGCGATCCGGACCGTACAGGCCTATACCGGCGAGCGGCTGGCCAACGGGCGTTTCGGCGGCGAAGTCGAGCAGGCCTATGAAGCGGCCCGCACGTCGACCCGGGCGCGCGCGGTTCTGACCGCGATCATCATCTTCATCGTCTTCACCAGCGTCGTCCTGATCCTCTGGGTCGGCTCCCATGACGTGCTGACCGGGACCATCACGCCGGGCCGGCTGGGCCAGTTCCTGCTGTATGCGGCGTTCGCCGCAACGGGGCTCGGCCAGCTCAGCGAGGTCTGGGGCGAGATTTCGGCGGCATCCGGCGCCTCGGAACGGCTGTTCGAGATTCTGCGGGTGAAATCCGCGATCGCGGCGCCGGCGTCGCCGCGCGCGTTGCCGGTGCCGTCGCGCGGCGACGTCAGCTTCGACCACGTCGGCTTTGCCTATCCGACCCGGCCGGACGCACGCGCGGTCGACGGCGTCACCTTCTCGGTGCGCGCCGGCGAGAAAGTGGCGATCGTCGGTCCGTCGGGCGCCGGCAAGAGCACGCTGTTTCATCTGCTGCTGCGGTTCTACGATCCGCTTGCAGGCACCATTTCGTTCGATGGCGTGCCGATCAGCTCCGCCGATCCGCACGAACTGCGCCGGCATATCGCGCTGGTGCCGCAGGAATCGGTGGTATTCGCCACCACCGCGCGTGAGAACATCCGTTTCGGCCGGCCTGATGCCACCGATGCCGAGATCGAGCGCGCCGCGGCACTTGCCCACGCCACCGAATTCATCCAACGCCTGCCGGGCGGCTTCGAAGCGCAGCTCGGCGAGCGCGGTGTCACGCTGTCAGGCGGCCAGCGCCAGCGCATCGCGATTGCGCGCGCCATCCTGCGCGACGCGCCGCTGCTGCTGCTCGACGAAGCAACCTCGTCGCTCGACGCGGAAAGCGAGACACTGGTGCAGACGGCGCTGGAGGAGCTGATGCGTCACCGCACCACGCTGGTGATCGCCCATCGCCTCGCCACCGTGCTGTCCTGCGACCGCATTCTGGTGATCGATTACGGCCGCATCGTCGAACAGGGCACCCATGCCTCGCTGGTCGCCGCCAACGGCCTCTATGCCCGGCTGGCGCGGCTGCAGTTCGAGGGCGCGTAGGAATTCGCCTACGGCTTCCACACCATCCGCAGCACCGGCCGGCCCGAGGTCGGATTGACGTCCTCGCCGGCAGGCCCGAAGCCGCTGCGCTGGTAGAAACGGATGGCGCGGGCGTTGTCGGCGTTGACCATCAGCGTGATTTCGCCGGGTGAAAGCTGCTTTGCCCGATCGAGCAGGGCGGTGGCCAGCGCCGAGCCCCAGTGATCGGGAGCGACCACCAGCTGGTCGAGATACCCCGCGGGATCGATGGTCACAAATCCGATCAGGGCATCGGCCTGTTCGGCGACCAGGATGCTGGCATTCGGCACCAGTTCACGGCGCCAGCGCTCACGCCACCAGCCGACCCGCGCGGCAAAATCGATTGCCGGATAGGCTTTCCGCCAGGTTTCAAGCCACAGCGCGATCGCCGCGTCTTCGTCCTCGGCGCGATAGGGGCGAAGCTGAAAGGGCATCGTGCCTCAGCGTTCGGTCAGCTTCAGCTCGATCCGGCGATTGCGCCTGTAGGCGTCCTCGGTGGCGGCGGTGTCGAGCGGCTCGAATTCGGCGAAGCCCGCGGCGACCAGCCGCTGCGGCGGCACGCCGAGCGATACCAGATATTGCACCACCGAAATGGCGCGCGCCGACGACAACTCCCAGTTCGACTTGAACAGCGGGCTGCTGATCGGTCTGGCATCGGTATGACCGTCGACCCGCAGCACCCAGGCGATTTCGCTCGGAATTTGCTTGTCGAGGTCGATCAGCGCACTCGCCACCTTGTCAAGCTCGGCGCGGCCCTCGGGCAGCAATTGCGCCTGTCCGGTGTCGAAAAACACCTCCGACTGGAACACGAAGCGGTCGCCGACGATCCGGATGTCCGGCCGGTTGCCGAGGATGGCGCGCAGCCGGCCGAAGAATTCCGAGCGATAGCGCGACAATTCCTGCACCCGCTGCGCCAGCGCGACATTGAGCCGTTGTCCGAGATCGGCGATCCGGCCCTGCGATTCCTTGTCGCGTTTTTCCGAGGCGTCGAGCGCGTCTTCCAGCGCGGCGAGCTGGCGCCGCAGCGCGCTGATCTGTTGGGTCAGCACCTCGATCTGCGCCAGCGCCCGCGCCGACACCTGCTTTTCGGAATCCAGCGCCTTGTTGAGCTGGTCGGCACGGCCGGCGGCGTCATTGCCGGTGCTGGCGAGGCCTTCATAGAGGCCCTTGACGCGATCGCGCTCGGCCTCGGCGGAAGCAAGGCCGGCCCGCAACTGCGAGACCTGGTCGTCGAGATTGAGCTTGCCGAGCTTTTCCAGCGACAACAGATCGTTGAGCTGCGCGATCTTGGCGTTGAGCTGTTCCAGTGCCTTGTCCTTGCCGGTGACCTCCTGCGACAGGAAGAACTGCACCACCAGGAATACCGACAGCAGGAACACGATCGACAGCACCAGGGTCGACAGCGCGTCGACAAAGCCCGGCCAGTAGTTGAATCCGGTTTCGCGGCGTGCACGGGCAAGGGCCATGGAAAGTTCTCCGCTAACTCTTCTCGGGCTGACGGGAGATCCGTTCGAGCAGTTTCTTGATTTCGCGGTTCTGCTCGCCCTGACCGTCGGCCCATTCGCGGATCATCTGCTGCTCGGTCCGCATATGTGCGACCAGGCCCTGAATGGCTTCGGCGAGGTTGGCCATCGCCGTGGTGGTGCCGCGGCTGCCGCCGCTTTCCTCCATGCTTGCGCGCAACCGCTCGATCGTGCTCTGCAGCTCGCCGCCGATGGCGATGCCGGTGCCGGTGCCGGCGGGCTCGCCGGAATACTCGCGAACCGTGGAGGCGAGCCAGTCTTCGAGATCGGTATAGAACCGGTTCTGCGCCTGGCTCGATTGCAGGTCGAGAAAGCCGAGAATCAGCGAGCCGGCGAGGCCGAACAGCGACGATGAAAACGAAATGCCCATGCCGCCGAGCGGCGCGGCCAGGCCTTCCTTCAGGGTGTCGAACAAGGCGCTGGCATCGCCGCCGACCTTGAGGCCGTCGATTATCTTGCCGACCGAGCCGACGGTTTCGATCAGGCCCCAGAAGGTGCCGAGCAGGCCAAGAAACACCAGCAGGCCCGTCATATAACGGGAGATGTCGCGGGCTTCGTCGAGCCTCGTCGCGATCGAGTCCAGCAGATGCCGCATGGTCTGCTGCGAAATCGTCATTCGTCCGGTGCGTTCGCCGCCCAGGATGGCCGCCATCGGCGCCAGCAGCGCCGGGCGCTGGTCGAGCGCGAGGCCGGGGTCGGCGATGCGGAAATTGTTGACCCAGGCGACTTCCGGATAGAGCCGAATCACCTGGCGGAACGACAGGATGGTGCCGACCAGCAGCACCATGCCGATCAGCGCGTTCAGGCCGGGATTGGCGAAGAAGGCCAGCATGATCTGCTTGTAGAGCACCACGATCACCAGCGTGCAAAGCACCAGAAACACCAGCATCCGCACCAGGAAAATCCTGGGGGAGGACAGCTTGGTCAGTTCGATCTCCATCGTCGAGCGGGAGGAAGGGGCTGGTGGAGGCATCGCCAGTGTCATCCGTTAGGGGAGGCTTCTTCGGTCACCAATATGGCACAGCGGTGCCCGGAAAAAAGCCGGTTGCAGGCTGCGACGGGGCGAGAAAAGGGAACTTCGGTGTGAAACCTGGCTTAGGCGCGGCGCGTATTTGACAAAGCTTTGTCGCCTCAGCCGCTTAGCGGGCATTTGCATGGTTGGCTTGTGTCTGGAAGCGCTCGCGGCGCTCGCGCTGTCGGCTTTGATGGCAGGAGCGCTCCTCACCGCGAGGGTCTGGCAGACCTCATCTCGCTTTTTCGTCGTGGCCGGGCCTGTCCCGGCCATCCACGTCTTTCTCACCGCTGCTGCGACAAGACGTGGATGCGCGGGACAAGCCCGGGCATGACGATTTACTTGCCCAGCGGCTTCAGGATCTTCACCAGTTCGGCGTGGACGAATTCATTGCCGCAGATCAGGTCGCCGGTCTTCAGCGGGTCGTCATCGCCGGCGATGCCGCTGACGATGCCGCCGGCCTCGCGCACCAGAATCTGTCCGGCCGCCATGTCCCAGGCGTGCAGGTTGCGCTCCCAATAGCCGTCGAGACGGCCGGCCGCGACGAAGGCCATGTCGAGCGAGGCCGCGCCGAACCGGCGCAGGCCCGCCACCCTGTTCTGGATCTCGGTCATCTCGTCCCGCGACAGCGCATGGTCGCCGCGTCCGATATGCGGCAGGCCGCAGGCGATCACGCATTCATTGAGGTTGCGCCGGCCGGCGACGCGCAGCCGCTGGTCGTTGAGGAAGGCGCCCTTGCCGCGTTCGGCGATGTAGAGGTCATCGTTGGCCGGATTGTAGATCACGCCGGCGATGACGGTCTCTTCGCGCTGCAGCCCGATCGAAACCGCAAATTGCGGAATGCCGTGCAGGAAATTCGTGGTGCCGTCGAGCGGATCGACGATCCAGGTGTGGCTCTTG
>Ga0208586_1000318_pt1 | contig 18554 bp, 17 predicted proteins | sample NGESurshal072012_6_FD_184471 | JGI IMG/M metagenome (GOLD analysis project Ga0208586, IMG submission 184471) | Arctic peat soil microbial communities from Barrow, Alaska - NGEE Surface sample 53-3 shallow-072012 (SPAdes) | ecosystem: Environmental > Terrestrial > Soil > Wetlands > Peat ... | reverse complement strand
GCGCCGGACTCCGCGGCTCGCCGCCCGGTACGCCGACGAGTACAACGCGCAGTTCGCCAGCGTCGCGGAGACCGATGCCGCGTTCGGCCGGGTCCGTGAGGCCTGCCAGGCGGCCGGCCGGGACCCGGGCACCCTCGTCTACTCGGCCGCGCAGACCGTCTGCTGCGGGCGGGACGAGGCTGAGCTGGGCCGCCGCGCGGCAGCGATCGGCCGGGATCTGGCCGAGCTGCGGGCCGATGCGCTGGGCGGCACCCCCGACGAGATCGTGGACCGGATCGGGACGTTCGCCGGGCTCGGCGCGACGCGGCTGTACCTCCAGGTGCTGGACCCGCACGACCTGGACCATCTGGAGCTGATCGCGTCCGAGGTGCTGCCCCAGGTCCGCTGACCGGGGGTCCGCTGAGCCGCGCCCCGGCAGCCAGGCCCCCACCGGTCAGCGCAGGCTGTCCTGGGAGGCCGGGACCCAGAAGCGCAGCTCGGTCCCGCGCTTGTCCTCCAGCACCCCGCCGTTGGCCTCGATCACCAGCCGCGACCCCGTGTTGGACTCGTCGCAGGTGACCAGGGCCGGGTCAATGCCCAGCCCGCGGGCCACCGGCAGCGCGGCGGCCAGCATGGCGGTAGCGTGCCCCTGGCGCCGGGCCGAGGGTTTCACGTCGTAGCCGATATGCCCGCCGAGGTCGGTAAGCCGGGGGGTCAGCCAGTGCCGGATCGCGAGCCGGCCCAGGTACTCGTCCCCGTCCACCCACCACAGGGTGGTGGACGGCACGTACCCGGGACGGCGGGGCGCGTCCGCCCTGGCCTGGTCCCGCAGGTAGCCGACGTAGGCCCCGAAGTGGCCCGAGTCCTGCCAGTCCAGCCCGAACTCGCGGATCTCCCGGCCGAGCATGGTGTCGTCGGTGGCCGTGCCGCGGCCCTCGGCCCGGAATTCCTCCATGGCCCCGATGAACGAGAGGCGGACGCGGGAGGTCGGCGGGCTGAAGCCGGGCATGGGCTCACTTATACCGGGCCCGGGGACGGCGTTCGGCCCATGGCCGGGCCGCTGTCCGGCCGCCCGGACGTGGGGGTGACGGTCATCGCCCATTCAGAGTCCGTTCAGAAAGAAACCCCAGCGCGGCAGCAGGGTGCGGGAGGATTGTCACGTCGGCTGGGGCGACGTGCGCCCCGCTTGAGCATTCACGTCAGCGCTACCCCAGCGTAAACAGGAGGCATCCATGGTGTCGTCACGTGGCCGGCGGCGCTGGCTGAAATGGGTGATCGGGGCCATCGTCGTGGTCGTTGTGCTCGCCGTGGGCGGGCCGTTCGTCTTCTTTCACTTCATCGAGGGGAACGGTCCCGCACCGCTCAGCCTCAAGTCCAGTCCCGCCGCATCGGGCACGCAGAGCGCCAGCGCCGTGTCCAGCCAGGGTGCCTCGGAGGCGGTCGCCGGGACCTGGGCCGTGGGGCCCGGCTCACGGGTCGGCTACCGGGTCAACGAGATCCTGGGCGGCCAGTCACACACGGCTGTCGGCCGCAGCAGCGCGGTGACCGGGCAGATGGTGGTCAAGGGCACCACGGTGAAGACGGCCAGCTTTACCGTCAAGATGGCCACTATCCACACCGACTCGGCGCAGCGTGACTCCCAGTTCGATGGCCGGATCATGGACGTGGCCACCTACCCGGACGGCACGTTCGCGCTCACCAAGCCGATCGTGATGGCACCGCTGCCCGCGACCGGGACGATCAAGACCTACAGCGCCACCGGCAACCTGACGCTGCACGGCCAGACCCGGCCGGTGACCTTCCCGGTCAAGGCGGAGCTGACCGGGAAGGGGATCGAGGTGCAGGGCGCGATCCCCGTGCTGTTCTCGAAGTGGGGCATTCCGAACCCCTCCTTCACCGGCTTCGTCACCACGCAGAACCACGGAATCATGGAGTTCCTGCTCGACTTCCGGCCCGCCTGACCGGCCGCGGGCCGCGGGCTCGTGGGCCCCCTCTGGCCGGACCGAGCGGGCCCTGGCCCGAGGTCCGGCGCGGAGTAACGTGATGTCATGGACGCTGCTGTGGTTGGCCGTGAGTACGTGGCGCACCTGACCGATGCGGACCTGACCCTGCTGGCGTCCGCGGCGGCGGGCCCGGGCGCGACGTCCGGGGCGGTTCCCATCCTCCCGCCGGACGCGGACGCCGGCTGGCTGCGCGGCAACCCGGCCGTGATCCCGGACCTGCTCGGTGACCCGCGCGTGTTCGAGGCGGTGTTCGGCTGGGGAGACAGCAGCGGCCCACCCCGGCCCGGCCAGGCCGTCCCGGTGTCGCCGTTCCTCACGTTCGCGGTCGCGGTGCATCGCTCCGCCACCGAGCTGGCCTCGATGGGGCACGTCGCCGAGCGCACCGGGCCCCGGCAGCGGGTGCCGCTGTTCGACGCGCCCGCGCTGCGGGAGTTCCTCGGGTCGCCCGCGCGGAAGCTGTTCCTGGCTGAGCTGCTGGCCTCGTTCACCCGGGTGGCGAGCGGCCGTTACCGGGTCCGCGGCGGCGGCCGGACCCGGCGGTTCAGTGAGCTGGACCCGGTCCGGCTGGCCGGCCTGCTGGACGGCGTGCCCGACGCCGAGCGGCCCGGGGTGTACCGGCGGCTTGGTGACGTGTCCCTGTTCCTGGCCGGTGTCTTCCCCGACCACGCCATCCTGTACGGGGTCGGGCCGGTCGCGGTGGCCCGGCTGCTCCGCGCGGCCCAGGTGCCGGCCGCGGAGTACGAGCGGCTGTCCACGGTGCCCGCCATCGAGCTGCTGGAGCAGCTCGGCGCCCGCTGGTACCGGGCCGCGTACGGCCTGGCCCCGGTGCGCACCGCCCGGCTGGACGTGGTGGCGGACGTGGCCGGCCGGTTCCAGCAGGCCCGGCGGGTGCTCAACCACATCGCCGACCGGTACCTGTTCGCGGCCGACCGCCCGTGGCTGGCGCCGCCCACGCCCTGACCGGGTCCTTGCCCGCTGCCCGGGCCCGGCTCCCGGGGTGCCATGATGTGGCGCGTGCCCCGTAACCCCGCGCCACCGGACCCGGTGCTGGCGGACCCGGTGCTGGCGGACCCCGTGCTGGCGGACCCCGTGGACTTCACTCCCGTGAACCGGGGAGCCTGACCGTGGCCGCCATCGCCGCTGCCTGCCTCATCGCCGTGCTCCGCTGGCTGATGCTGGCCGGGCTGGCCGGTGCCCTGGGCGGCCTGGCCGGCCGGGGCCTGGGCCGCCAGTACAAGGGGACGGTTCCCGCGCCGCTGCCGGCACCGTGGGCGCTGCGTTCCTCGCTGCTGGGCCTGGCCGCGGCGGCGGGGCTGACCGTCGTCATCTTCGGCGCCCACGCGCTGCTGACGGTGTCGGCTCACCCGGCGGTGGCGGCGCTGATCACGGTCAGCCAGGGCGGGCTTACCGGCCTCGAGTGCGCCGCGTTCGCGCTTGCGGCGGGGGCGCTCCGGCTGCGGCAGCCGGGGCTGAGTGTCGTGCCCCTGCTGGGGGTGGTCCTCGCCGAAGCGATCCGGGCCCACCCGGAGGGCATCATCCCGGTCGGCGGGGCCCTGCTCAGCCTGGTGCACATCCTGCCCGCGGTGATGTGGGCGGGAATGCTGGTCTATACGCTGCGCGCCGCGCTGGCGTGGCGGCACGACCCCGGGGCCATGCGGGGCCTGGTCCGGCTCTACGCCAACGCGGCGGTGTGGCTGTTCGCCGTGGTGGTGCTGACCGGCGTGGTCACCGCGCTGGTCCTGGTCCCGCTGGGCTCCCTGCTGAACACCGGCTACGGGATCATGGTCATCGTGAAGGCGGTGCTCGTCGCGGTCGTGGCCGGGGCAGCGATCGCGGGCCGTGCCTGGCTAGGCCGCACGCCAGAACCCGGAGGAGGCCCGGGCCGGGCCACCCGCCTGGAGTGCTACGGGCTCGCTGCGGTGCTGGCGGCGACCGCCGTGCTCACCGTGCTGACGCCGCCCGCGGCCCCGGCCCGGGCGGCCAGCCCGGCACGGGCCGCGCATGTTGCGGGAACCGCCCGGCGCCTGCCGGGTTAGACCCGGGTGACAGGTCAGGCGGCGGTGGACGGCACCCGGACGGCCCGCGCCCAGTCCGGCCCGTCCGGCGCCTCGTCGCCGAGCAGGGCCACCACCACCCGGATGCCCCGCGGGGGCCGCTCTGGCCACGGGGTGAACCCGTCGGTGAGCACGACGGTCACGGCTGGACGCGGCCGCAGGGCCGCCGCGGCGGCGATCCCCGCGCCCATGTCGGTCCCGCCGCCGCCGACCAGTTCGACCTGGCGGGCGGACGTGACCCGGCGGGCTGGACCCACCGCGGTGTCGCAAGCCAGCACCCGGACCTGCCGGGCCAAGCCCAGCGACCGCAGCAGTCCTTCCACCTCGGCCAGCGCCGCGGCCAGCAGGTCCTCGGTCATGCTGCCGGAGGTGTCGCACACCACCGCGACCTCGGGCACCGGCCGCCGCAGCGCGGGCAGCACCACTGGGCCGGCAACCGAGGCACGGCGCGAGGGCCGGCGGTAGGAGTAGTCCACCGCACCGGCCGCGTCGGCCACGGCCCGGCGCAGTTCCGCGGCGAGCACCCGCCGCCAGTCCACAGCGGGCTGCAGGGTCTGCTCCGCCCAGCGCAGCAGCCCGGCGGGCACGGTCCCGGCTTCCCGCGCGTGCTGGACACATTCGTGAGCCACCTGGCGGCACAGCAGCCGCGCCTGCCAGGGGGACAGCGCGGGCGGCCCGGAACCATCCCAGTCGCGCGCCCAGCCGTCCGCGCCGCTGCCGCAGTCCAGGTCCCAGTCCCCGGCCGCGGAACCCGTGCCGGCGGCCGTCCCCGCGGGGGTGTTCCCGGCGGCGCGGCCGGCCGCGAAGTACTGCTCGGCGAGCAGGCCGTCATCGGCGCCCAGGTGCCCGGGCAATACCGGCCGGCCGGGCAGTTCCAGGCCGGCCGGGACCAGGTCGTCGTTGATCTCGGCGTCGGCGCCGCGGACCCAGGCGTCGGCGTCGTCCGGGGTGATCCCGGCCTCCTGGGCCCGTTCCCCGTGCGCCCGCAGCAGGTGGGACACATGGTGCACGAGCACGCTGCCGAGCTGCGCTGGGGTCCAGGCCGCGGTGAGCTCCGGGTCCGCGTGCAGCCGCCATCCCTCGTCCACCGCCACCGTGGCGATGCCGGGCTGGGCCAGCACCTGCGCGCCGAACAGCCCGCTGGCCAGGTAGGGGAAGCGTGACGCGGCCCAGAGCCGCCCGGCGGCCAGGCCCGGCACCTCACCCCCGGCGTGGCTGGTCATCCGCGCAGCAGCCCGGCGTCCCGCAGCACGGGCGCGAACAGGTGAAGCTCGGCGGGCGGCGGGGCCCCCTCGGGACGGCAGCGGGCCAGCGTGCGCGCCGCCGCCGCCGCGACATCGGGGGCGGTTTCCGCGGCCCGGCCCAGCACCTGCCACCCCGCCGCCCAGCGCTGCGGGGTGGGATTGGCGGCCACCACAGCGGCGACCGCCGCCACCGCCGCGTAGGCCCGGTCGCCGCGGGCAGGCAGCAGGAACCCGGCCGGGTCCGCCAGCACCGCTTCCGGGTCGGGCAGGTCCATCTCGGCCACCCAGGCCAGGAACTCCACCCCGGCGCCCTCGCCCACCGCACCGCGGACCAGGGCGGCCCGGGATTCCTCGCTAGCCCCGGCGGCGCCGCTCGCGGCCCACAGCCGGGCGGCCATCTCCCAGGTCCGCGGGCTGGGCCAGCCCCGCCCGGCCGCGTCCGCCTCGGACGGCGGGGCGCAGACCAGGGCCGGGCGGACGTGCAGGAACGCGGCGACCAGGGCGAGGGCCAGACCGAGCTCGGCGCCCCAGTCGTCCGGGAGCTGCGGAACCTGGGGTGGCACCCAGCCGCCAGCCAGCCCGTCCGCCACCGCCCGCGGGTCCACCTCCCATGACAGGTGGCAGAGCCGGTTGGCCAGCGGCGCGGATAGGTCCCAGCCGTCGGCGGCCTGCTCCGGAGGATTGGCGGCGGCCACCACGGCCACCTCCGGGGGGAGCTCGAGGTCGCCCACGACGCGTTCCAGCACCACGCGGAGCAGGGCCGCCTGGACCGCGGGCGGGGCGGTGGACAGCTCGTCGAGGAACAGCAGGCCGCGCCCGGCCTCAGCCAGGCGGCGGGCCCACGCCGGAGGCGCGAACCGCACCCCGTCCCCGACGACGACGGGCAGGCCGGCGAAGTCCGAGGGCTCACGGATGGAGGCGATCACGGTCTCGCAGGGCCACCCCAGGGCATCGGCCATCGCCCGGATGACCGATGTCTTGCCGGTCCCCGGGGCGCCCCAGAGGAGTACCGGCACCCCGGCGGCCACCGCCACGCCCAGGGCCTCGACCGCGGCGGCCTGGCGCTCGCTGCCCGTCCCGGCGAACCGCCGGCCATCGTTAGCCATCCGCGCTCCCAGCGGTCGATTCAGCGTTCCCCGCGTGCCCGTGACCAGTGTTCCCTGTCCGCCCGGATGCTCAGGACGGCGGGTTCCGCGCCCGGCGCCGGCAGCCCGAGCACCTGCACCTGCGGCCAGCTCCCCTCCACCACGTCGACGATCAGGTGACCATCCACGACGGGGAAACCCGGCGCCCAGACCCGGGCCAGCCAGCTGAGCGGGAGCGCGGCCCGCAGCCCGGTCCCGTCCCATTCGGCGGTGCCCCAGCCGGGACCCTCGTGCAAGGCGGCCTGGACCGCGTCCGGGTCGAGGCCGAGCCATGGCCCGGCCGCCGGGGCCAGCCGCCCGGCCAGGGCCGCGATCAGGGCGGGCTGGGCGCGGGCCGGATCGCCGGCGGCTCCCGCGGGCCCGCCGTCCGACCAGGCTGCCGCCACCTCGGCGGACAGGCGCTGCTGGAATGGGCGGCCCAGGGCGAACAAGGACAGCAGCTCGACGCGCTGGGCCCGGGCCCGCTCCTGGTCCGGGGACAGCCGCCGGGCCGGCAGGCCCCGCAGTGGCCGCGCTCCCGGCCGCGGGCCACCCCGCAGCGGCCCGGATCCCGGCGCCGCGTAGGCCACCGGCCCCGGTTGTGGTCCCGGCGGCCCTGAGCCGGTGCCCGGCCCGGCCCGCCCCGCGCCGGGAGCGGGTCCCGGCCTCATCGGCACGGACCGGGCGGCCGGACCGAGCGCGGCGCGTAGCTCGTCCACCAGTTCCCAGGTCACGGCCAGGTCGTCTGCGGGGGAGCGGGGGCCGAGCGCCAGCACGTCCAGGTCGTCGGCGTGTACCCCCCAGGCTTCGATCGTCGCCACGCACCCGGCCTTCTCGCCGCCCAGCGCGGCGAGCACGAGCTCACCCTCGGTGTCGTCGTGGGCGGCGCTGCTCAGCCGGCCCTCCGCCCAGCGCAGCGCATGCTCCCCGGCACCGCACCGGATCCGGGCCTCGCACGGCGGAAAAGCCGCCCACCACGCCGGCCTCACTGACCCGGATCCGGGGCTGTGGGCAGGCCAGGCGGAACGGGCGCCCGGGGCGGCCAGCCAGGCCAGGAGCCGTCCGCCGCCCGGCTGAGCGGCACGGTCGCGCGGATCTGGCGGTCCGGTCCGGTCACGATCACGTCGAGGGCCGTGGCCGCCGGGTGCAGCGGGGGAGTCAGGTACATCTTGATCATTCCCCTGGTCTGTGCGGCCGGGCCCCGGCTCATGCCGGTGACCAGATGCCAGCGCCCGGTGGAGTCACGAGCCCGCCAGGACAGTGAGAGGTCCAGCGGACTATCGCCCGGCCCGGTGCCGCGCTCCAGCCAGCCATGGCCCTCAGGCTCCCAGCCGCTCGCCATCACGTGCAGTGTCGCCCCGTCAGGAGCCGATCGCAATCCGGCCAGGGCCAGGCGGGCCCCGCCGATCACGGGCAGGTCGGCCGCGAACGGTGCGACCGCATCCCGCCCGTCGTGCGCGTGGCCGTCGGCCAGCAGGCTGATCCAGGCGGCCGGGAGCGCGCGGGCCGGGACCGGGCCGCCGAGGCCCAGGTCGAGGCCCAGCCGCCAGCCCAGGCCCGCCAGCCGCAGCACAGCTGGGTCGTCGGCCCGCAGCGTGCCCGATCCGATCAGGTCCCGGATGACCTGCCGGACCCGGCCCGCCAGCTGGGCGCTGGCCCCGGTCGTGGCGGATTCGATGCCGAGAAGATCGTCGCCGGCCTGATCGAGCAGCCGGGTGGCCGCGCTGACCGGCGGGATGGGCTCGGTCACGACCCGCACCGTCCCGGGCGGCGCGGTCAGGTCGATCCGCACACGCCGGCCCTGGCTGCCCGGCCCTACCTCCAGCCAGCGTGTCCCCGGCGCAGGCGCCGGATCCAGGCCCAGGTGACAGTCCCACCAGTCACGTCCGTCCTCCAGGCCCACGTCCCACAAGGAGGTCTGGTAGCTGACCCCCCGGTCGTCGACGGCGCCCACCTCGTAGTGGGGAGCATGCCGCGGGCGCGGGCCAGCCGCGCGCCGCGTCTGCCCGGCCCACCGGGCGGCCACCGCCAGCGCCGCCTGGGAGCCGGTGCGAGCGAGGCTGAGCAGGCAGAACTCGCCGTACCAGCCCTCCCGCTCAGCGGGCAGCGGCAGCCTGGCGCCGACCTGGACCGCCGTGGGCATGTCCGGCCCGCCCGCCTCCGGCCTGGTCGGGGACTGGCGGGCACCGACCGCTGCGGACCCGTACTGACGCGCATGGTGCGGGCGGGCTCCCGTCCGGGCCCAGGACGGCCGGCGCAGGCTGCTGATGACGGGCCCGATGTTCCTGCTGCGCAGCCCCGCGGAGGCCTCGAACTCGCTCACCACCTGCCAGGCCACGTCCGGGCCGACCGCGCCCACCGCCGCCAGCGTGGCCGCGGCCAGCCACACCCGGTGCAGGTGCGGCCCGGGACCGGAGAGGACCGGCCGCTGGCGCAGCTCGGCCTCGGCGATCAGCCGCAGGTAGATCTCGGCCGCGGCCGCGGCGTGCCCGCTCACCGGGACGCCAGCCAGCGAAGCGGGAGGGTTACGGCAGCCTGGGTCCTGGGACCACGCAGAAAGAGATCCAGGGACCGGGCGTCCGGATGCAGCGCCGGGGCGAACTCGACGAACAGGTCCACCTGACCGCCTCCGGAGCGCGAGCCGTCTGTCCGGGCGAGGTGCCAGCGGCCCCGGTCGTCATGCGCCCACCAGGAGAAACGGTCTAGGAGCCCGGTCAGCGGGCTGGGCTGCCAGCCCCACGCCACCACCCGGAGGGTAGCCGAATCGGCGGCGGAATCGAGGCCGGCGACGGCGAATCGCGCGCCGTCCACCTCCGGCAGCACCGCCGCTCCTGCCGCGACCCGGACCGGCCCGTCCGTGGCGTTGCGGTGCTGGAGCACGCTCAGCCACGCGTCCGGGAGCCCGGCCGGCTGGGCCAGCGGCCGCAGGGCGGACGGGAACCCGATCCCGAGCCGGTCGGCCAGGGCGGCCAGCCGTCCCAGCGCGGCGGAGCCGGCCTGCAGGCCGGCCCCGGCCTGGAGCGCCCCGACCAGCTCAGCCAGGCCGGCCAGCGGCGGCGCGTCATGGGTCTCAAAGCCGTGCGTGGCCTCGGCCAGCAGGCTCTCCGCGAGGGTGTCCAGCGGCCGCTCGGCGGGGCTGAGCCGGGGCGGCCGGCTGGCCAAGCCGCCGGGACCGGGCGCCGCGGGATCGGGGCCTGGTGAGTCCCCGCGACTGGCGGCGCGGGCCAGGTCGACCCGGACCGGGTCATGGGCAGAGTCCCCGGTGATGTCTAGCCACCGGATTCCGCTGGGCGGGACCGGGACCAGATCCAAGACCGCGGACCACCGGCCGTAGAGGAGCCGGTAATCGACGTCGGCCTCATATCGCATGCCGTGGTTGTCGACGAGGGTGAGCTGCCCCGACGAGAGCGGTGGCGCGGGCCTGCGCCCCGGCCGGCCGGGATACGGGCCGGGCTGGGACGAATGCCCGGCCGTGAGCACCGCACGGTCCTGCGCCAGGACCAGGGCGAGCAGACTGATCTCGCCCGGGCCGCCGGCGGGGCCGCCTGGCAACGCCGTCCCGAGGGGCACCGCCTGCACCGGGGCGGCGGGCAGCGGTGGCGGCGGGCTGCCCGGCCGCCAGGGAGAGCCCGGCCCCCACCATCGCGGGCTCGGGGGCTGGCGCAGTCGCCGCTCGGCGAGCTTGCCGCGGACGGCCAGGGCATCGGTGAGGTCCTCGATCACCGCCTGGGCTGCGGGTTCGCTGATCGCATCTGCCGCCACCAGTGCGCTGGCCACCCAGCGCACCCGGTTCAGGCCCGCCTCGGCCGGCGGGGAGTCCGGGAAGCGGCCATCGCCCGGCTGAGGCCCCCGGACCCGCGGGCGGACGCGGAGTGCCCGCCACAGAACCGGCTCGGCGGCGCGGCCGGCGCCCGTCCGCCGGGCCGCCGAGGCCGCGGTACGAGCGGTCGGCCGGAAGGACGCGAGCAGCGGGCCCGATACCCGGGCCACCGACCGTAGCGGCGGCAAGAGGGGGGCGAGCACCGGGCGGGAGAGGTGGACCGCCGAGCGCACCGCCGGCGGCAGCCCAGAGGGCTCCGCCGGCTCGCAGCGCCGGTAAGCCAGGGCCCGGCGCAGTTCGTCCTCGGCTAGCAGCCGGAGATGCGCCTCGGCCCGCCCCGCCGCTGCCGTCATGCTCACCTCCGCCGATGCGGCTGGCTGCGTGGCGTTTCATAGACCCGCGGCGAGCGCCCATCATGAGCAGATTAATACGATATATCTTAATCTGGGGGTCCGGTCACCGTCCCTGTCCAGCGGAGCGGCAGGGTAGCGGTGACCCGGCCGGATCGTCCGGTGAGGATAACGTCCAGCGATCTCGCCGCCGGATGCAGCGGCGGAGCCAGCTCCAGCGTGAACGTGCCCGCTGGCGCGCCATGGGCGGTGGCCCGGCCCACGTGCCAGCGGCCCGCGTCGTCCCGGGCCCACCACGAGAAAGGCTGCTCAGGGCGGAAGTCGCGGGGGAACGGCCGCCAGCCCCAGGCGAACACGAGCAGGGTGGCCTGCCGTTCCCAGGACGACAGGCCAGTCAGGACGAACCGGGCCCCGTCGATCTCTGGAAGGACGACCGCGACCGGGGCCGTGCCTCGCGGCCCGTCCTGGCGGCGGCTGGCGCTGAGCACGCTGGCCCACGGGCCGGGAAGCTCGGTGGCTTCGGCCCGGGCGGCCCAGGGCCCGCGGACCTCGATGGCCCGTCGCTGGCAGAGGGCGGCCAGGTGCGTAACCGTCCGGCTGTCCGGGTTCAGTACCCCGACTGCGGTCAGAGCGTCAGCCACTTCCGCCAGGCCGGTGGCCAGGAGCGTGGCGCCCATCCCGGCGAGCTGGCCGCCGCCCAGCAGCGAGTCGGCGACCGCGCCGAGCAGCAGCTCGCCCGACGGCTGGGGTGGTCGTGGTTCGCTGCGGAGCAGGGCGGCCGGTGAGCCAGTCAGGTCGATGCGGATGCTCCGGCCCGGGCTGACTGGCATTTCCAGCCACCGGGTGCCGGGAGGCGGGACGGCGGACAGGCCGAGCACGCCGCTCTCGTACCATCCACCCTCCCCGGCCTCCAGGGTCAGCCGGTAGGACCGCCCCTGGTCGTCGGTGAGCCCCGCACCGCCGAACGGCGGCAAGCTGGGCTGTGGCACGGGGCTGTCCCCGGCCATGCGGGCGGGTTCCCGCCACATGCTGGCGAAACTCGTCACGAGGGCGGCGCGGTCGGGCGCGAGGACCAGAGCCTGCACATGCAGCTCGCCTGGGTGACCGGCACGCTCCGCCGGGATCATCACGCCGAGCGGAATGGCCTCATACCGGCCACCGGGCAGCCCGGCGTCCGGGGTCCCCGCCGTTCCGGCGGTCTCATCCGGCGCGGTGGCGGGAAGTGGCCTGATCAGCGTCCCGGGCTCATGGAGACCGCGCGCGGCGAGCGCATCGGTAAATTCCGCGGCCAGGCGGCCCGCCGTGGCCCGGCCAAGGACGCCGACCTGGCACAGGGCACTCAGCACCGCCCTGACCCGGAACAGGCTGGCTTCCTGGTGCGGCACGCCGCCCTGCTTGAAGTCGTCATCCAGCCACGCCGGCCGGGAGGACGCCACCGTGTGGCGCAGTTCACTCTCAGCCATGAGCCGGACGTGCGCTTCGGCGGCCGCGCTATCCACCCCGGCGCCCCGCCCCGCGGTCGCCAGGGCTAGTCACCCGGGCGCCCCCCCGTCCCGGGCCCACGGATCGTAGTCGACTTCCAGTTCCTCCTGCGGCGGCCGTTCCGCCTCGGGCACGTGGCGCAGGTTCAGCCGGATCCGGGTCCAGGTGGAGCTGCGCCCGCGCATCGAGTCCAGCAGCACATCGGCCGGCTCCAGGTAGGGCCACACCGCCGGGTGCCGGTCCTTCCAGCGGTCCAGCCCGGCCATGGCCTCGTCCTTGGTGGCGGCGCGGGCCACCTCGATGAGCGGCATGGTGGACTGGCGGCGTCCGGCGGTCCGCCGCTTCGACGGCTGGACCCGCGGCGGCTCACCGGCCTGCTTGTCGTAGTGCGGCGGCCACGGCGCATCCGGCAGCCCGGCGGCCTCGTCCCGCTCGGCCAGGCTGAGCAGCGGTTCCAGCGAGCCGTCCGTCTCGTCCATGCCCCGCCACGGGTCACCCAGCCGGGCGAAACGCTCCGGCACGGTGTCGATGGTGAACGCGTCCGGACGGCAGTCGGCGACCTCGTCCCAGTTCAGCGGCGTCGAGACGCGGGCATCCGGGGTGGGCCGCACCGAATACGCCGAGGCGACGGTCCGGTCCTTCGCGTTCTGGTTGTAGTCCACGAACACGCCGTGCCGCTCTTCCTTCCACCACTTGGCGGTGGCCAGGTCCGGGGCCCGTCGCTCCACCTCCCGGGCCAGGGCCACGGCTGCCCGCCGGACCTGCGGGAAGTCCCATCGTCGCTCGATCCTGGCGTAGACATGAAAGCCGCGGGAGCCGGACGTCTTAGGCCAGCCGGCCAGCCCGAAGTCGGCCAGCACCCCCTGGGCCACCAGCGCCACCTGGAGGATCTGCGGCCATTCCACGCCCGGCACCGGGTCCAGGTCGACCCGCAGCTCGTCGGGATGCTCCAGGTCGTCGGCCCGGACCGGATGCGGGTTGAGGTCGATGCAGCCCAGGTTGACCGCCCAGGCCAGGGTGGCGGCGTCCCGGGGGACGACCTCGACCGCGCTGCGCCCGGACGGGAAGCGCAGCTCCACCGTGTCGATCCAGGGTGGCCGGGACTCCGGCGCCCGCTTCTGGAAGAACGCCTCGCCCTCCGCGCCGTTCACGAAGCGCTTGAGCACCATGGGCCGTCCCGCGATGCCGGCCATGGCCCCGTCCGCCACGCTGAGGTAGTACCGGACCAGGTCCAGCTTGGTATGCCCGGTACGCGGGAAAAAGACCTTGCCCGGATTGGAGATGGCCACCTCGTGGCCTGCCACCTCGATGATCTCCTTGCGATCGGCCATGGCGCCACCATAACCGCCCCTCCTGGCCAGGTCGCGGCCCGCGCCGCCGGCGCGGCCGGGGTCAGCAATTTTGAACACGTTCAAGAAAATGCAGGCGGTGTGGCCGTGAGCCCTGGCTGCCGCCGGGGAGGACGGCACCGGGCAGGATGGGCCCGTGAAGGTGATCGTGCTGTCCGACACGCACGCGCCGCGCCGCTGGCGGTCCTGCCCGCCCGCGGTCGCGGAGCAGCTGCGCGGCGCGGACCTCATCCTGCACGCGGGCGACGTGTGCACCGCGGGCGTCCTGGGTGAGCTGGCCGGTTACGCCCCGGTCCGGGCAGTCCGGGGTAACAACGACGGCCCGGACGTCGCCGCCTGGGGCGCGCCGGACACATTGGACCTGGACCTGGGCGGGCTCCGGGTGGCCATGATCCATGACTCTGGCCCGGCGGCGGGCCGCCCGGCCCGGATGCGCCGCCGGTTCTCCGCCGCGGAACTAGTCGTCTTCGGCCACTCGCACATCCCGCTCGACTCCGGCCCCGGACCCCACCCGGGCGGGAACGGGCAGCGGATCTTCAACCCCGGTTCGCCCACCGACCGCCGCCGCCAGCCCCAGGGCACCGTCGGTGTCCTGGACATCCAGCACGGCCAGCTGGTCTCTGCCCGGATCGTCCCCGTCGCTGCGCCGCCCTGACCGAGCGGGGGCTGGGCGTGCCCGGCCCACTGCGGGTGAGCTCAGGCCCGGCTCCCCAGTTCGGCGACACCGTCGCCGGTGAGGTCGGGGAGAACCGCTTTGCGTCCCGTCATGGCCAGGATCAGCGAGAGCAGCGAACCGGAGACCTCAGGGCCGTCGCCGTGGGCCCACCCAGTGTCGGTGGCCCGCAGCCGCAGGCCGCTGATCCGCCGCTTCGCCCCGATCAGGAGATTTGAGTTCTTCCAGCCATCGGCGACCGCGGTCAGGGCGGCCTCCGGCGGCCGGTGCTTGAGGCCCAGCGGCCGCCGGATGTCCTGGCCGTGCACGACGATCTCGCCCAGCATGGCCAGCACGGGAGCGGGCGGGTGGTTAGTGGTCGAGGTTCGCGCCCGCAGGCGGCGGACCAGCTCATCCGGGCCGATAACGGCCAGCTTCCTGGCCCCCCGGTCGGTGAAGACGTTGAACCGGAAACCCGCCGAGATCAGCTCCCGGTAAAAGTTCACCGGGGTCTGCTCGGCGGCAGCCAGGATGTGGCCGGCGGTGTCCTGGACTGACCAGCCCTGGCACCAGGACTGGGTCCCCCACTGAGTGGGGGACAGCGTGGTCCAGGTGTCCGCCATCTCGGCCCGTTCAGCATGGATGTGCTTCCAGATTTCGTCGGACTTCATTCCGATGCCCCCTCTATCCTGCTGCGTTCCCGGCAATTTGGCCGGCCGGGGTGGCGGCTTGGCCTGCACCTGATACGACGAACAGGAAGCCCCCTAATCGACACCTCGCCCGCCGGAGGCGATCCCTGACCATGTCCCCTGGGCCGCTGCGGAGCCGCAACTTCCGGCTGCTGCTCGCGTGCGACGTCATCTCGGCGGGCGGGACCGCGGTGGCGACCGTGGCGCTGCCGTTCGCGGTCCTGAGAATCGGTGGTTCCGCCAGCGACGTGGGGTACGTCGCCGCAGCGTATCTGGTTCCCCTCATCGGCTTCCTGCTCCTCGGCGGCGTGGTGGCGGACCGGCTGCCCCGCCACCAGGTCATGGTGGCGGCGAACGCGCTCCAGGCCCTGGCCCAGGCGGCGTCGGCGGTCCTGCTGCTGGCCGGCCACGCCCGGGTCTGGGAACTCGCCGTCCTGGCCGCCGCGCGCGGCATCGGCACCGGCTTCTACCTCCCGGCGTCGGAGGGCCTGCTGCCGCACACGGTGCCGGCCGACCAGCGCGCGCCAGCGAACGCCCTGGACCGGATCGGCCGCAACAGCGGCCAGATCGGCGGCGCGGCGCTGGGCGGTGTCCTGGTCGGCCTGGCCGGGCCGGGCTGGGGCCTGGCCGCCGATGCGGTGAGCTTCGCCGTGGCCGGCGCGCTGCGCGCGGGCATGCGTTTTCCCGCCCTGCCGCCGGTGCCCAGGGCCGGCCTGCTCCACGAGCTGCGGGAGGGCTGGCGCGACTTCATCTCCCGGCGCTGGCTCTGGGTGATCGTGGCGCAGTTCGCCTTCGTCGTCGCAGTCCTGGCCGGCACCCAGAGCGTGCTCGGCCCGCTCGTCGCGGACGCTCACCTCGGCGGGGCCCGGAGCTGGGGACTGATCCTGGCGGCCCAGGGCGTCGGGGCCGTCCTCGGCGGGTTCGTCATGATCAGGTTCCGGCCGCGCCGGATGCTGCTGGTGGCGAGCCTGGCCGTGCCCGCCGATTCCGTGTTCTTCCTGGCCCTGGCCGTGCCCCTGCCGGTGCCCGTGATCGCGGCCACCGCCTTTCTGGCCGGCGCGAGCGTGGAGGTGTTCAGCGTGAACTGGGCCACGACGATGCAGCAGGAAATCCCGCCCGCCATGCTGTCCCGGCTCTCGTCGTACGACGCGCTCGGCAGTTTCGCCCTGGCCCCGGTCGGCACGGTGGTCGCGGGCCCGCTGGCCGGTGCGTACGGCACTTCAGCCGTCCTGGCCGCGGGGGCCATCCTCGTCGTGCTCCTCACCGCCGCCGTGCTCCTCGTGCCCGAGGTGCGGAACATGCAGCGGCAGGCCGTCAGCCCGGGCCGGCCGGAAGAAGTGCGCTGATGACCCTGGCGGCGCGGTCGGGATCGGGGTGCTCACCGGTAATGAGCCCGAGGTAGATGTAGGACTCCATGATGCGGACCAGCACGTAAGGCAGATCGTCGAGGGGGACCGACGCGGTGAGGCGCCCGGCCGCGGCCTCTTCCTCGACGAGTTCACGCATCAGGCTGATCAGCCGGTTCTCGAAGCCGGAGGCCTTGGTCGTCAGCAGCCGCAGGGCCAGCTCCCCTTCGCGGTCGAGGAAGCGTTGCATGCCCGGGTTGGCCATGACGTCCCGCACCGTGCCGGTGATCACCGCCGCGGCCGGCGACAGCTCAGGCGCGGCCGGCGGGCCGGCGTTTCCGCAGGCCTTCCGGAGGTTCCTGATGGTGGGGTCGATCAGCGACCAGAGGACCTCGCTGAGCAGCTGCTCGCGGGAGCCGACCCAGCGGTACAGGGTCGCCCGGTCGACGCTGAGGGCCCGCGCGAGGGCCTGCATGTCGATGCGGTCACCGCGGAGGAAGGTCCGCCGGGCCACCCGGAAGGCGTCGAGCGCGGTGGGCCGCGCCGCGGCCCCGGCGAGCTGGCGTTGCAGCGGGGTACCCGGGCGCGGACGGCGGACGGTCATCCGGGCTGGCTCCTGTTCCGGTGGCGGATCGGCGGCCTTGACATGACGAGGACCGCTGAGAGACAGTTTGCACCAGTTCAGCCAAACGTCGCAATGGAGAGACGCATGAGTGAGATGACGCACCCGGTGGTCCGCCTCAGGGACGGGACCATCCGTGGCCAGATCGGGTCCGGTGTCTCAGCGTTTCTCGGCATCCCCTACGCGGCGCCCCCGTTCGGCCCGGACCGGATGCGGCCGCCCCAGCCCGCCCGCGCGTGGGACGGCGAACGCGACGCGACCAGGTTCGGCCCGACCGTGCCTAAGGGCGACTACCCGCCGCAGTACGCCACGCTGTTCCCGGAGGTGGTGATCCCCGGTGAGGAATGCCTGAACCTCAACGTATGGACCCCCGACACCAGCTCCGCCGGGCTCCCGGTGCTCGTGTGGATCCATGGCGGCTCGTTCATGAACGGGTCCGGGTCGGTGGGCGCGTACGACGGGGCGGCGTTCGCCCGCGACGGCGTCGTGTGCGTGACCATCAACTACCGGCTGTCGGCGGAGGGGTTCCTGTTCCTCGGCGACGGCATCGCCAATCTCGGCCTGCTCGATCAGCTGGCGGCGCTGCGGTGGGTGCAGCGCAACATCTCCGCGTTCGGGGGTGATCCGGCCCGCGTCACCGTCGCCGGGGAATCCGCCGGGGCCATGAGCGTCACGACACTGCTGGGGATGCCGCTCGCCGAGGGCTTGTTCGCCCAGGCCATCACGCAAAGCGGTGCCGCGGCCCACACGCTCACCCAGGATGCGGCTCGCATGGTGGGCGGCTACCTCGCCGACGCGCTCGGCGTGCCGGCTGACCGGGACCAGATCAAGGCGGTTCCGCTGGGGAAGTTCGTGCGAGCCGCATCAGACCTGGTGGTGGAGGTGCAGACCGCTCCCGATCCGGCCCGGTGGGGACCGCTGGCGCTGAGCCTGCTGCCGTTTGCGCCCGCCGTCGATGGCTCGGTCCTGCCGGAAGCGCCGATGACCGCTATCGCCGCAGGACAAGGACGCCACGTTCGCCTGCTGGCCGGATCGAATCGCGACGAGGCGCGACTGTTCCTGGTCGCTCCGGCCACTATCGACCTCATCGACGATCCGACGCTGGCCGCCGCCGCAGGCGCGTACGGGCTGTCCGCGGACGACCTGGCCGTCTACCGGGGCAACCGGCCTGGTGCCAGCGCGGGCGACATCATGGCCGCCGTGGTGACCGACTGGTTCTTCCGCATCCCGGCCATCCGGGTCGCCGAAGCCCGGGCCGCATCGGGGGCCGACCGCACGTGGCTCTACCGGTTCGACTACCCCCGGCCCGAAGCCAACCACCGGCTCGGAGCGTGCCACGCCGCCGAGATTCCCTTCGTGTTCGACACCATCACCCGCGACGAGGTCCATCCCCTGATCGGTGATACGCCTGCACAGGCCGTCGCTAACCAGGCCCACCAGGTGTGGGTGGACTTCATCACCAGCGGGGACCCCGGCTGGGCCGCGTACGACACCGTCAGCCGGACCACCGGCCTGCTCGGCGAGACCCTGCACGCCGCCGATGACCCTGCCGCCGCCGAGCGCGTGCGCTGGGACGGGATCCGCTAGCCAGCAGCCCCGCTGCCGTCGCGGTCCAGGGGCCGCAGCAGCGGGAAGATCTGGCATTCCCGGACGCTCTTGTCCATGAAGAACGCGAACACCCGCTCACTCAGTCCGAACCCGCAGGCCGGCGGCATGCCGTACTCCAGCGCCTCGACGAACTCGGGATCGGGCATCTGCGCCTCGGCGTCGCCGGCCTCACGCATCCGCTGCTGCTCCTCGAACCGCCGGGCCTGCTCCAGCGGGTCGTTCAGCTCGCTGT
>Ga0208586_1000317_pt1 | contig 18568 bp, 15 predicted proteins | sample NGESurshal072012_6_FD_184471 | JGI IMG/M metagenome (GOLD analysis project Ga0208586, IMG submission 184471) | Arctic peat soil microbial communities from Barrow, Alaska - NGEE Surface sample 53-3 shallow-072012 (SPAdes) | ecosystem: Environmental > Terrestrial > Soil > Wetlands > Peat ... | reverse complement strand
ATGAGGTCGAGCAGCTGGTAGCCGGCCCGGATCAGGCGATCGAGCCCGGCTTCCGCCAGGCCCAAGGTGTCGAGAAACTCGCTGCGCTCCTCGCGCGACAGGGTCGCGATCTCGGATTCGATCTTGGCGGAAATCGCCACCGCGACCGCGCCTTCCTCTTTTGCGCGCTCAAAGACCTGCTTCGAAAAATCATTGCCGTCACTGGCCGCGCCTTCCTCGACGTTGCAGACGTAGAGCACGGGCTTGGAGGTCAGCAGGCCGAGCATGGCGAAGGCGCGTTCTTCCTCAGCCTTGCGCTCGAGAAACCGCGCCGGCCTGCCCTCGCGCAACAGCACCAGCGCCCGGTTGACGAGGTCGAGCTGCTCTTTGGCGTCCTTGTCGTTGCCTTTGGCCTTCTTGGTCAGATTGTCGACGCGCTTTTCCAGGCTGTCGAGGTCGGCGAGCATCAGCTCGGTCTCGATGGTCTCGATATCGGCGAGCGGCGCGATCTTGCCCTCGACATGGGTGATGTCGGAATCCTCGAAGCAGCGCACCACATGCGCCACCGCATCGACCTCGCGGATGGTGGCGAGAAACTGGTTGCCGAGGCCCTCGCCTTTCGAGGCGCCGCGCACCAGCCCCGCGATGTCGACAAAGGTCAGCCGCGTCGGAATGATCTGCGCCGACCTGGCGATCGCGGCGAGCTTGTCCAACCGCGAATCCGGCACCGCGACCTCGCCGACATTCGGCTCGATGGTGCAGAACGGGTAATTCGCCGCCTGCGCTGCCGCCGTCTCGGTCAGCGCATTGAACAGCGTCGACTTGCCGACATTGGGCAATCCGACGATACCGCATTTGAAACCCATTCTATCCTCGACATTTTTTGCATCGTCGTGGCCGGGCTCGTCCCGGCCATCCACGTCTTTCTTCATTTCGACGAACAAGACGTGGATGCCCGGCACACGGCCGGGCATGACGGCGTGTCATGTCCGCTGGCGCAGGCGACGTCAGTCCGGCTTCGCTTCGCCGTCATCGTCCTTGTCGAAGAATCCCTTGGCCTGCATCGCCAGATGAACCTTGTTCTGGAACGTCGAATCGCGATCCAGCGCCAGCAGGCCGGCGCTATCGGCAATCGCTTCGCAGAGCGCGACGACCCACGAGCGATCGCTGCTGGCAAAATCCGACAACACGTAGCTGTGCACCAGTTCCTTGACGCCGGGATGGCCGATCCCCAGCCGCACGCGGCGGTAGTCGTTGCCGATATGCGCCGAAATCGAACGCAGGCCGTTGTGGCCGGCAATGCCGCCGCCGACCTTGACGCGCAGTTTCGCCGGCGGCAGTTCGAGCTCGTCGTGAAACACGGTGATCTCGCCGGCCGGAAGCTTGAAGAAATTCGCGGCGTCCTGCACCGCGCGACCGGACTCGTTCATGAAGGTCGCGGGGCGCAGCAGCACGACGCGCTCGCGCTCGAGCGTGCCTTCCGACGTCTCTCCCTGAAAACGGCGGCGCCATGGTGCAAAACCATGACGCCGCGCGATTTCCTCAACGGCCATGAATCCGATATTGTGGCGGTTGTTCGCGTATTTCGCGCCGGGATTACCGAGACCAACAAAGAGTCGCATGACGCGGCATCCCGCGTCCGCTTACTTCTTCTTGTCGCCACCACCGGCAGGCGCCGCCTTGGCGCCCGCCGCCGGGGCCGCTGCAGCGCCCGCCGCAGGCGCGGCGGTTGCCGCCGCACCCGCCGCCGGAGCGGCACCGGGGGCCGCAGCCACAACCGGACCGGCCGCGGCAGCCGCCGCCGCGGCGGCTTTCTGCTCTTCGGCGTAGCCGGACGGCGGCACGATGGTCACCAGCGTGGCGTCTTCGCGCGCCAGCGACTTCACGCCCGGGGGCAGCTTGATGTCGGACAGATGCAGCGAGTAGCTGATTTCCAGTCCGCTGACATCGGCCTCGATGAATTGCGGAATGTTGTCGACCGAGCATTCGATGTCGATGGTGTGGGTGACGATGTTGACGGTGCCGCCGCGCTTGACGCCTGGCGCGGCTTCCGCGTTCTGCACGTGCAGGGGAACGCTGACACGGATGGTCGCGCCGTCGCCGAGCCGCATGAAATCGACATGCAGCGGGAAATCGCGCACGGCATCGAGATGGAAGTCGCGCGGGATCACGCGGTGCTTCTTGCCCTCCAGATCGATGTCGTAGATCGTGGTGAGGAACCGGCCGGCGAGAATGCGCTGGCGCAGGTCGGCATCGTCGACCGAGATGGTCACGGGGGGCTCGTTGTTGCCATAGATCACTCCGGGCACTCTGCCGGCGCGACGCTCTGCCCGGGCGGCCCCCTTGCCGCTGTTCGGACGTGCGGTCGCCTTCAATTCCTTGACGGTCGCCATTGTCTTAAGTCCTTGTTTTCCAAAAAGTTAAAGGCCGCATCGCGGCCCGTCCCGGTCCGACAGCAAGCCTCCAGGGGTGCGGGGGCTGCGGACGTGGCGGCGTTTTAGCCCCAAAGGCCGGAAATGACAAGGAAAGGCGGGGCTTTTTATGCGGGTTTTGAGGGCCGTTCCCTCCGACTCGTCATGCCCGGCCCTGTGCCGGGCAACCACGTCTTAGGCGGCTAAAGACGTGGATGGCCGGGACATGGCCCGGCCATGACGCCGATTACCCATTGTCGGGCGCCGATGGCGAAACGCCGAGCTTGGCTTCCAGGGCGGCGATGCGCGATTTCAGCGCCTCGTTTTCCTCGCGCGCGAGCCGCGCCATGTCCTTGACCGCCTCGAACTCCTCCCGCTTGACGATGTCGAGGTCGCGCAGGATGCGCTCGGCCTGGTTGCGCATCACCGAATCGACCTCGCGCTTGACACCCTGGGCAGCGCCCGCCGCGTCATTCATCAGGCGTCCGATCTCGTCGAAAAACCGATTGCTGGTCTGGGTCATCGTAGGGAATCTCCCGGTCGGCGGCATGTGGATCGCACCCCCCACACAATGGCGATGCCGGCGTTGTGATTCAAGGCCGGATACCTTCCTACTGCCTTGATCGGCTTGTCATGTTCCGGTTTCCTTGCAATCGTATCGAACGCCCATACAAAGCCCAGAATCACAACAGGCAAAGAACCGCCCATGATCGACCGGCAGATCGAAATTCCCACCAGGGACGGCCTTACCACCACCTTCATCAGCCATCCCGAGCGCGGCGGTCCGCACCCCGTCATCCTGTTCTACATGGATGCGCCGGCGATCCGCGAGGAATTGCGCGACATGGCGCGCCGGCTCGCGACCTCGGGCTATTACGTGATGCTGCCCAATCTGTATTACCGCGCGGGCGTGATGGAGCTTGGGCCGTTGCCGGCGGACCCGGAGTCACCCGAGCGCAGGCGCATGTTCGAGCTGATGGCCTCGATCAACATCCCCCTGGTGATGGAGGATACAAGGGCGCTGCTCGACTATGCCGCCGGTCAGACCGCCGCGCGCAAGGATCTCGTCGGTTCGGTTGGCTACTGCATGAGCGGCCGATATGCGATCAACGCAGCGACGCATTTTCCCGATCGGGTCAAGGCTGCAGCCTCGATCTACGGAACCCATCTTGCCACCGACCAGCCCGACAGCCCGCATCTTGCCGCGAGCAAGACCAGGGCCGAACTCTATTTCGGTTGCGCCGAGACCGACATCTACGCGCCGATGGAGGTGATCGAGAAGGTGAAACAGGCCATGCAGGGCGCCAACGCCGAAGTCGAGATTTATCCCGGCACCCATCACGGCTTCGCGTTTCCAAAGCGGCCGGTGTACGACCGCGACGCGGCGGAGCGGCATTGGGAGCGGCTGCTGGCGCTCTATCGCCGCAACCTCGCGGCCTAAGGATTCGATGCCCTTCCTCCTCATCGCCTTTCCGCTATTCGATCCGATCGCGATCTCGATCGGCCCAATCGCGATCCGCTGGTATGCACTCGCTTATATTGGCGGCATCGTGCTCGGGTGGATCTACGCCCGCGCGCTGATCAGGAATGACGGGCTGTGGGCCGGACCGGCGCCGATCACGCCGCTGCAATTCGACGATTTCATCCTGTGGGTCACCATCGGCATCATCCTTGGCGGACGCACCGGCTACGTGCTGTTCTACAATCTGCCGTTCTTCGTCGCTCATCCGGCCGAGATATTCGAACTCTGGAAAGGCGGCATGTCGTTTCATGGCGGCTTCCTCGGCTGCGTTGCCGCGGTGATGCTGTTTTGCCGCCAGAACAACCTGTCGATCCTGTCGCTCGGCGACATCACCACCGCCGTCGGACCGATCGGACTGTTCCTCGGCCGGCTGGCCAATTTCGTCAACAGCGAGTTATGGGGCCGGCCGGCCGACCCGAGCCTGCCCTGGGCCATGGTGTTCCCCAATGGCGGGCCGCTGCCGCGGCATCCGAGCCAGTTGTACGAGGCGGGGCTCGAGGGCGTCGTGCTGTTTACGATCCTCGCCATCATGATCCGCTGCGGTGCCCTGAAACGGCCCGGGCTGATCCTCGGCAGCTTCATCGCGCTGTATGGCTGTGCGCGGATCACCGGCGAGTTGTTCCGCGAACCCGACCCGCAGCTTGGATTTTTGTGGCGCGGGCTGACCATGGGCATGCTGCTGTCAGTGCCGATGGTCATTGCAGGAGTGGTCATTGTCGTGCTGGCATGGCGCCGCAAGATGCCGAAGCCCGAATCGAACCCCGCGGAAAGCGCGCCGTGACCGAGACTTCGCCGCTACTCGCCGAATTCAGGAGGCTGATCAGGTCGTCGGGGCCGATGCCGGTCTGGCGCTACATGGACCTGTGCCTGACGCATCCCGACTACGGCTATTACGTTTCGCGCGATCCGCTCGGACGCGAGGGCGATTTCACCACCGCGCCCGAAGTGAGCCAGATGTTCGGCGAATTGCTCGGGCTGTGGACCGCCTCGGTGTGGAAGGCGATGGGGTCGCCGTCCTTGCTGAGGCTGATCGAACTCGGGCCCGGCCGCGGCACCATGATGGCGGATGCGTTGCGCGCGCTGCGGGTGCTGCCGCCGCTTTACCAGGCGCTCAGCGTCCATCTGATCGAAATCAACCCGGTGCTGCGCGAGAAACAGAAGGCGACGCTGTCGGGCGTGCGCAACCTCGCCTGGCATGCCCACATCGACGAGGTGCCGAGTGGTCCCGCGGTCGTTCTCGCCAACGAATATTTCGACGTGCTGCCGATCCACCAGGTGGTCAGGCGCGAGACCGGCTGGCACGAGCGCACCATCGAGATCGATGGCGACGGCAGTCTGGCATTCGGCGTCGCGCCCGAACCGATGCCGCGCTTCGAGGTGCTGCTGCCGCCTTTGGTGCGCGCCGCGCCGGTCGGTGCCGTGTTCGAATGGCGGCCCGACACCGAGGTCATGAAGATCGCGAGCCGCGTCCGTGATCAGGGCGGCGCGGCCTTGATCATCGATTACGGCCATTTGCGCAGCGACGCCGGCGATACCTTTCAGGCTATCGCCCGCCACAGCTTTGCCGATCCCCTCAAGAACCCCGGTCAGGCCGACGTCACCGCGCATGTCGATTTCCAGGCGCTGACGCGCGCCGCCGAGGATGTCGGCGCCCGCGTCCACGGCCCGGTGGCGCAGGGCGAGTTTCTCACGCGGCTCGGTATCGAAACACGCGCGGTCACCCTGATGGCCAAGACGACGCCCGAGGTTTCCGACGATATTGCCGGCGGCCTGAAGCGGTTGACCGGAACTGGCCGCGGCGGCATGGGGTCGATGTTCAAGGTGGTCGCGATCTCCGCGCCCGGCCTCACCACATTGGCGGGGCTGAGCGACGAGACCGAGGATCTGGAGGCCGAAACGCCGTGACGCTGGGATCCCCGCTGCTCTCGGCCATTCCCGGCCTGCGCCACGCTTTCTTTACCCGCGACGGCGGCGTGTCGGACGGCGTCTATGCCAGCCTCAATGCCGGCATCGGCTCGCACGATGATCCGGCCCATGTCGCGGAAAATCGCCGCCGGATGGCAGAACAGATGGGCGTTGCGCCGGGCCATTTCCTCACGCTGTTCCAGACCCACTCGCCCGATACCGTGGTGGCCACCGGGCCGTGGCAGGGCACGTCGCGGCCGCGCGGGGACGCCATTGTGACGCGGACCGCAGGCCTCGCGATCGGCGTCACCGCGGCCGACTGCGGACCGATCCTGTTGGTCGACCCCACCGCGCGCGTGATCGGCGCCGCCCATGCGGGCTGGAAGGGCGCGTTGACAGGCATTCTGGAATCCACCATTGCGGCGATGGAAGCGCTCGGCGCCGAACGCAGCGGCACCGTCGCTGCGATCGGGCCGCTGATCCGCCAGCACAGCTATGAGGTGGGCGACGAATTCGTCGAGCGATTCATCGCGGCCGATGCGGAGAATGCACTGTACTTCATTGCCTCGGCGCGCGAGGGCCATGCCATGTTCGATCTCGCCGGTTTTATCCGGATGCGGCTCGAGAATGCCGGGGTGCTGATGATTGACGATGTCGGCGTCGACACCTATTCCGACCCACGCTTCTACAGCTACCGCCGCTCGGTGCATCGGAACGAGCCGGATTACGGCCGTCACGTCCATGCGATTGTTCTGGAAGCCTGACTTCGACGGAAGTGCTTCAGCCCGAACGGCCCACTTTGTCAGGTTATCCTTTCAACCCTGCCAGGCTTCACTCGGCAACACCTTGCCGAAGGCCGCGTTGAATATCGCGATGTGCCCAAGCTCCTCACTCAGCTGCGTTGGATTCACCAGATACGACCGCGCGAGTGAATTCCTCGCGCGCCCGCTCGAAGCGCCCGTATCGCAGCGCCAGCGTCGGCAAGACAAGAAGGTTGAGCGCCATGGATGTCAAAAGGCCGCCCAGGATGACGATCGCCATCGGCCCCTGAATTTCTCGGCCGGGATCGTTCATGCCGATAGCGAGCGGCAGGATGCCGAGCCCGGTCACGATCGATGTCATAAGGATAGGCGCGAGCCGGTCGGCCGCTCCCGCGACCGCGGTCTCCAGCCCCCATGGGCTGCCCTCGACGTCAACAAGATGCTCGTAATGAGCAATCATCAGGATCGAGTTGCGGAGGCTGATGCCGAAAAGCGTAACGAACCCGACCATGCCACCCAGGGTCAGCACCCCGCCGGTTGCAAATACAGCCAGCACGCCTCCGACCAAGGCAAACGGCAGGTTCGCCAGAACCAACAGCAGATTGCGCCAATTGCGCGCGACGATAGACAGCAAAAGAGTGATGCCGATGGCCGCGATTAACGAATTGACCAGGAGGTCGCGCTGGGATCGCGATTCTGCCTCCGCCGCCCCGGCGAACTGGATGTAAGTTCCAGCCGGGAGTTCGACCTTGGCGCGGATGAGGGCTTTTGCGGCTTTGACGAAGGAAATGAGATCGGTCCCGGCAACATTGGCGGTCACCGTCTGCACGCGACGCCCTCCCTCGTGCAGCACCTGATAGCGTCCCGAAGTCTGATAAATATCCGCGACCTGCTTGAGCAGAACATAGGCACCGCCCGGACTGCGGATGGGCAAGTCACCGACCTTGGTGATGTTGTCCCGGCTGGCAGCGTCGAGGATCGTTATGACGTTGAAGACCTGATCGCCTTCATAGGTCTGACCAACGACATCGCCCTGATAGGCGGCCCGGATCAACTCGAGCACCTCGACCGCGTCGAAACCCCAACGCTCCAAATCGGGTTTGCGGAGACGGATCGTGAGTTGCGGCAGGCCGGGCGGCGACTGGACCTGAACGTCGGTCGCGCCTGGGGTTTGCTCCAGCGTCCGGGCAATTTCCTGACCCTTGCGATCGAGCAGGTCGAGGTCGTTGCCGAAAACGTTGACCGCAAATGCGGCCGTGTAGCCCGAGAAGGTCTCCTCGATACGCTCAGTGAGAAAAGTCATGACAGCGGCGTTCACGCCGACGAAACCTGCGAACGTTCGGCGAATATCCGCTTGCGCCTTTTCAGCGTCGTCTCCCGATAGGCCCGGATTCAAATCTACTTCGAACTCGCTGTAGTGAGGACCCCAGCTATCCTCGGATTCCTCCGCTCGTCCCACGCGTTGCGCAACCGAGCGCACCTCGTGCAACTGTCGCAATCCGTCGGCGATACGGGCGCCGATACGCAGCGACTCGTCGATGGACGTGCCGGGCACCGCGGACATGTGAACGACGAAATGCCCCTCCTTCAGCTCAGGAATGAAGCCGCCGCCGAAAAACGGCAGCGCGGCACAGCCGGCAATCGTCAGCATCGCCGCTGCGGCAATCAGCGTCCGAGGCCGTTGCGCGAGCCGCCGCAAGAGCCTTTGATAACCGGCGCGCGTCCATCGGATCACCGGCGGATCCCGCGTCGGCACCCTATCCGCAAGAAGCGCCATGGAAAGCGCCGGTGTCACGGTCAGCGCGACCGCCAGCGAGGCAAGCACCGCCAGGCTATAGGCCAAACCTAACGGTGCAAACAAGCGTCCGGCGGTTCCGGACAACGTCATCACCGGCAGGACGACCAGAATGACCGCGAACGTTGCATATACGACCGCGCCGCGGACCTCGAGCGTCGCATCAAGCACGACCCGCGCCAAAGGCTGCTGCTGCGCCGATCTCCTGTTCTCGCGCAAGCGGCGCACAATGTTCTCGACGTCAATCACCGCATCATCGACGACCACGCCGATCGCGATGGCGAGGCCACCCAGGGTCATGGTGTCGAGCGAGGCGCCGAGCCGCTCCAGCACCAGGGTCGCGGCGAGGAGCGAGAGCGGGATAGCGGTGCAGGAGATAGCGGCCGTGCGCAGGTCGAACAGGAACAGGAACAGGACCACGATCACAAGCACGCCACCCAGGATCAGCGAGTCCCGGACATTGCTCGTTGCGGTATTGATGAAATTTGCGGGACGGAAAAGTTCGCTGTGGATCGTGATGCCGTCCGCCTGAAGCGCAGGACGCAGCTCTTCCAGCGCCACCTCGACCTTCTGCGTCACCTTGAGCGTGTCGGCGGCATACTGTTCCGCCACGTTGAGGATCACGCCGGGGCGGCCCTCGATGCCCGCGCCGCCAATGGGCGGTTCTGGTGCGTCGACGACGTCGGCCACATTTCCCAAGGTGATGCTGGCGGCTCCCCGGCTCAACAGTACGGTCCGGGCAATGTCGTCGGGCTTGAGAGATTGTCCCTCGCTTTGAAAGACGATCCGCTGATTTTGGGTGTCGATGAAGCCGGCCCCCCGGACACCCGTTGACCGGCGCGCCGCGGTCAGCACGTCATTGAGCGTCAGTTGATATCGAATGAGTTCGTCGGGGTGGACCTGGACCTGGATCGAGCGCTTGTCGCCCCCGAAAATGGTCACGCTGGCGACACCGGGAACAGCGAGCAGGCGCAGGCGGACCGTCCAGTCGGCGACCGTGCGTAGATCCATCAGCGAGCGTGTCTGCGACGTGAGACCGACCACCAGCATTCGGCTGGTCGACGAGGTAAGTGGCGTCATGATGGGCGGCTGCACCCCCTGCGGGAGCTGTTGGGCGGCGGCGGCTAGCCGTTCGGCGACGACCTGCCGGTCGCGATAAATATCGCTCGACGGGTCGAAGAATACGGTCACGACGGACAGGCCCTGGATTGACGTGGAACGGAGCGTCTGCACGCCAGGCACGCCGCTGACGGCATTCTCAATCGGACGGGTGACGAGAATCTCGACCTGCTCGGGCGTCAGTCCAACGGCCTCGGTCTGGATGCTGACCTGGGGCGGCGCAAACTCGGGAAACACGTCATATTTGGCGCGGCCAAGCGCATAGACGCCATAGGCAACCAGAACGCAGGCGAGCGCGACGACGATACCGCGGAAGCGGATTGCGAAGGCGACGATCGCCGCCTGCGGGCCGGTGGGGAAAACGGCGCTCACGCTCAATCCTCGACCTGAATCTGCGAACGAAATTCCTCGGACAGAAGCAATTGCGCGCCGCGCAGCACGATTTCCGCGTCCTTCGGCAAATCCTTCACGATGTAGCCGCCGCCTCGCGCCGGCAGGTCGGTCGCGATCTCAGCGCGGACGAAGCTGTCTCGACCCCTGCGCCGATACACCCAGGCTCGACCCTGCCACCAAACAATCGCCGAAGCTGGCACGGTGGCAGCTTCAATGGATTTACCGGATGGCAAGGAGGCCAGCACGTTCATGCCGGGCAGAACACCGCTTTCCGCGGGTACCGTATAGAAGAAGCTCATGCCTTGAATCTTGGGGTCGATCCGCGTTGCCGGCGAGACGAACGTGATCGCTGCTTGTGAGGGCTTGTCGATGGCGATGGAAGCCGTGGAAGGCGGAGTTGGGAGGATTACAGCGGGTGGCAGTGTGATTTGCAGCAGGAAGTCCTGCCGTTCGATCAACCGGGTGATCATGGGTGACCCATCGATGAGCGACTTGCCGAGAACCGAACCCCATTCCTGGTATGCGGTCGCGGTGAGCGTGCGCACCTGCGCCTCCGCCGCAGCCAGGCTGGCCTGGTCCGTGCCGAAAGCCGCCACCGCGGCCTGCAATTGGGCTTCGGAGACAACCTGATGCTCGGTGAACAGTTTCTGCGCACGCTCGAATGCCGGCCTCGACATCGCAAGTTTCGCCTGCGCAATCTGGACCTGCGCCTTCGCATTGGCGTAGTTGTTGCTAAGCTCCGTCAGTCGCGCAACATCGAGAACCATCCCGTAGCCGCGAACCTGCTCCGGATGAGGCGCTGAGGGCAGCGCCGCTGTCTCTATGCCGCTCCGCTGTTGTGTCTCGGTGTCGAGCTTGATCAACGGCTCGCCGTTCTCGCTGGAGACCCGAATCGGTACCTTGATCGGCCGGTCGCGCTCGGCCTCGATCGCCGCCTCATTGCGGCCTGCAAGGACCCCCCAAACCATGAGAGCACCGAGTGCGGTCACGGCCGTCGCAACCAGCAACTTCACCGACCATGACCGCGCCAGTCCGTGCCGCTTTTTCATTTGCTGATTCCAGGGCACCCGTCCCTCTCGTGCAAGCTCGTCCCGGGCTCCCGGCCGAGTCTCCGGCCTGCTTGAGCCTCGAAATGGTTATAGCCGAAAAATCTGTTGGGTCGGGCTCGCGCCGTCGCCGCGACATGGATCGACCTAGACCTTAACGCATTTTAACGATATCGATCGAGGTGATGAGGGACGCCTTGACCACTCTTTTCCGGGCCAGCCGGGCTGTGCCGCGCGCCGTGGCCGCCGTCATGGTGCTTGCGGTGGCATGCGGTCTTGGCGGCTGCGCCGGCGGTGGCGCCGCAAGCGGTTCGTTCGCGATGGCGAATTCCGGGAGCAGTGTGGCGTTCGAATCGATCGATGGTCCGCCGCCGCAGGTATTCGACCGCCTGGTGAGCGTGCTCGACAGCGAATCCAAGCTGCGGGACCTGTCGGTGGTATCCCGCGAAGGCTCGGCCTCCTACCGGATACGAGGTTATCTCGCCGCCCAGGTCAGCCGCGGCCGCACCATTATCGCATGGGTCTGGGACGTCTACGACAGCAACCAGCAGCGCGCGCTGCGGCTCAGCGGCGAGGAACCCGCCGGCAAGGCCGGACGCGATGCCTGGAGCGGGGCCGACGATCTGGTGCTGCGGAAGATCGCCCAGGCCGGCTTCAGCGGGCTCAGCGCCATGATCAACGGAACCGGCCCGGCGGATGCGCCGCCAGCCGACCAGGCGCCGGCCAAACCCGGCCCGGCGGTGGCAGCCGCGCAACCGCCGGCCTCGCACAGCTTTGCCGTCAGCGCCCTCGCTTACGGCGACCGCTAAGGGCGCAAATAGCTGTCCGACTTTAGGATTTGCGCAGGAAAAACAGCCGCCAAGGGTTGCCAGCCGCGCCACCTCCTTGATATCACCTCGCTCGTCGAAACTGCCGGTTCCGTGGGTATTCCGATATGCTGAACATTGTCTCCAGCAAGGCGCGGGGAGAAGCGTCGATGTCGGCCAAGAACGGTTCGATCAAGCTCGTTGCCGGCAATTCCAATCCGGCGCTGGCGCAGGCCATCGCCGGAAGCCTGCAATTGCCGCTGACCAAGGCCGTGGTCCGGCGCTTCGCCGACATGGAGATTTTCGTCGAGATCCAGGAAAACGTCCGCGGCTCCGATGTCTTCATCCTGCAGTCGACGTCCTATCCGGCCAACGACCATCTGATGGAGCTGTTGATCATCACCGACGCCCTGCGGCGGGCCTCGGCACGCCGCATCACCGCCGTGGTGCCCTATTTCGGCTATGCCCGGCAGGATCGCAAATCCGGCTCCCGCACCCCGATCTCGGCCAAGCTGGTGGCGAACCTGATTACCCATGCCGGCGCCGACCGCGTCATGACGCTCGATCTGCATGCGCTGCAAATCCAGGGCTTCTTCGATATTCCCACCGACAACCTCTTCGCCTCGCCGGTGATGGTGCGCGATATCAGGGAGCGCTTCGAGCTCGCCAATCTGATGGTGGTGTCGCCCGATGTCGGCGGCGTGGTGCGCGCGCGCGGACTTGCCAAGCGTATCAACACGCCGCTCGCCGTCATCGACAAACGCCGCGAGCGCGCCGGCGAATCCGAAGTGATGAACGTGATCGGCGATGTCGCCGGTTACACCTGCATCCTGATCGACGACATCGTGGATTCCGGCGGAACGCTGGTCAATGCCGCCGACGCACTGCTCGCCAACGGCGCCAAGGACGTCTACGCCTACATCACCCACGGCGTGCTGTCCGGGGGCGCCGCGGCGCGCATCGCCGGCTCCAAGCTGAAGGAGCTCGTTATCACCGACTCGATCCAGCCCACCGAGGCCGTCAACAAATCCGCCAATATCCGCACGCTGTCGATTGCTACCCTGATCGCCGAGGCGATCGGCCGCACCGCGGCGGAAGAGTCGGTGTCGAGCCTGTTCGACTGAACAGGCGCCACGCTCTCCACGTCATTGCGAGCGCAGCGAAGCAATCCATCGTTAGGGACGAAGATGGATTGCTTCGTCGCTTACGCTCCTCGCAATGACGGATAGTGCGTTAGTCTAGTCTAGTTGCTGCTGGCTTGCGCCGCGACGCGTTGGCCGCGGCGGCGTTCGACGGTGATTTCGGCGAGAATCGACATCGCGATTTCCTCCGGCGTGATGGCGCCGAGATCGAGCCCGGCCGGCGCCTTGACGCGAGCGAGCGCCGCCGCGGCGACGCCATCGGCGCTGAGTTTTTCGCGCAGCGCCGCCATCTTGCGCCGGCTGCCGACAAAGGCGACATAGGCCGCCTCGAGCGCCAGCGCCGCGCGCAGCGCAACCTCGTCGCCTTTGCCCTGCGTCGAGATCACGATGAAGCGCCTCGCCTGATGCAGTTCGCCGAGCGCAAAGCCGTCAACCAGCATGTCCGCGTCGGGGGCGGCGGTGAGATCGCCGGCTGGGGCGGCGAGCGTGACGTGATAGCCCAATTGCCGCGCCTGGGTGGCGAGCGACATCGCGACCGGGCTCGCGCCGAGGATGACCAGCGACGGATGCGGCAGCACCGGCTCGATAAAGATGTCCATGGTGCCCTTGCTCGGGCACATGTTGCTGGCGAAACGGACGCCATCGCGGTGGTCGCCGGGCTTGACGCCGAGTTCGGCCAGCATGTCTTCCGGCTGTACCGACACCATGCGCGGTTCGCCATCGGCGAGCGCCTCGCGCGCCGCCTTCAACACCGCGCCCCGGGCGCAGCCGCCGCCGATCCAGCCCGCCACGATGGTGCCGTCGGGACGGATGATCGCCTTGGCGCCGGCCTTGGCCGCGGTCACCGACACGGTACGCACCACCGTGGCGAGGACGAACGCCTGCTCCGCGGCTTTCATCTCCGTGACGATATCCATGACTTCGACATGCGCGGACATTGGTCGCCCCATCAGAGCCGTGCGAGATAGGGTTCGAGCGCGGCCAGGCTGTTCAGCGTATTGGCCGGCGCATAGAGATCGACATGCGGCAACGCCGCCTTGATGCCCGCGGCAACCGGCGCATAGCCGGCCCACGCCATCATCGGATTGAGCCAGACGATACGGCGGCAGCGCCGCGCCAGCGCCGCCATCTCGCGGCCGAGCAGCGCGGCGTCGCCGGTCTCGTAACCGTCAGACACGATCATCACGCAGGTGCGGGAATGGATCACGCGCGCGGCGTGCCAGCGGTTGAAGGTCTGCAGGCTCTCGCCGATCCGGGTGCCGCCGCCGGCGCCCTGCGCCATGATCGACAGCCGGTCGAGCGCGCGCGCCGGATCCCTTTCCTTCATCGCGTCGGAGACGTAGGCAAGCCTGGTATGAAACAGGAATGCCTCGGCCTGGCGAAACTCGTCCAGCACGCCGTGGATGAAACGAAGGAACACGCCGGTGTACATGCTCATCGAGCCGGAGGCGTCGAGCAGCACCACCAGTCGCAGCGGCTTTTCCTGGCGCTGCCGCCGGACCAGGCTGATCGGCACGCCGCCATGGCTGATATTGTTGTGGATGGTGCGGCGCAGGTCGAGCCGGTAGCCGCGCCGCCGGGCCAGATCGCGGCGGGTCAGCCGCGTGCGCAGCGCTTTGGCGAGCCGCGCCGCGGCGGCATGGGCCTGCTCGATCTGGGCGGGGTCGGCCAGCTTGCGGAAGTCGATCTCGGCAAGGTTGTCGGCACGTGAGGCGCCTTCCATGCGGCCCTCGCCGGCGCGCTCGCCGGGCGCTTCGTCGGCCGACGGGATCTGGTCCATCGCCGTGTCGCCGCCGGTGCGCGGCTCCGCCTGGCTGTTCGGCAAACTCTTCAGCGACGGATTGTTGGCGGCCTTGGCCGAGCCGGTGGCGATCGATCGCGACCGCACCCGCTTGCCGAGCCAGAACGCGTCGAAGATGCTGTCGAACCGTTCCCAGTCGGGTTTGCGCGCCGAAAACAGCTGCTTGAATGCGGTGCGCAACAGGCCCGGTCTTGCCGCATAGCCCGCCGCCATCAGCGACGCCGCGTCCTGTCCCTCCTGCAGCCCCACCGCAAATCCGCTGTCGCGGAGCGTCCTGAGAAAGGCCGCGAGCCTGGCCGAGACGAGGCGCGACACCTCGTCGATCTCCTCAAGGCCCGGGCTGGTGCCGCAGCAGCTCATGCGACCTTCCCCAGCAGCCGCTGCGTTACCTCGCGCGTCACGCGCGCGCGATCTTCCTTGGTCTTGAGCAGGCACATCAGGGTCTCGTGAACCGCCTCCGGCGCGTCGTGCAGATCGCGCACGTCGATCCCGACCAGCGCCGCGGCCCAGTCCAGCGTCTCGGCGACGCCGGGCACCTTGCGCAGTTCCTCCTTGCGGATGGCTTCGACCATGCGCGCGATCTGCAGCGACAGCGACGCGCCGGCGCCATTGATCCGCGCCATGATGATGCGCGCCTCGCGATCGACGTCGGGATAGTCGACATAATGGTAGAGACAGCGGCGGCGCAGCGCATCGGACAGTTCGCGGGTGCCGTTCGAAGTCAGCACCACATGGGGAATGGTGGTCGCGGCAATGGTGCCGAGTTCGGGAATCGAAACCTGGAAGTCGGACAGGAGTTCGAGCAGGAAGGCCTCGAACTCGTCGTCGGCGCGGTCGATCTCGTCGATCAGCAGCACCGGCGGTCGCGCCCGGCGGATCGCCGCCAGCAGCGGCCGCTCCAGCAGATATTTCTCCGAGAAGATCTGGTGCTCGACGGCGTCGGCATCCGCGCCGCGATGGGCCTGGATCGAGAGCAGCTGGCGCTGGTAGTTCCACTCGTACAGCGCCGCCGACTGATCGAGGCCCTCATAGCATTGCAGGCGGATCAGTTCGGTGGCGTGCACGCCGGCCAGCGCCTTGGCGACTTCGGTCTTGCCGACCCCCGCTTCGCCTTCGAGCAGCAACGGGCGCCTCAGCAACTGCATCAGCGAGATCGCGGTCGCAAGCTCGCCGTCGGCGATGTAGCCGGAGGCAGCTAGCGCTCGCGCGATCTCGTCACGATTCTTCATGGCCGGAGCGTTTTCCAGTTCACTCGAATCATTGCCGCTTCTCCCGGGGCCTCGTGGTTCGAGACGCGCGCAAACGCGCTCCTCACCATGAGGGTCTGAGACCTCATCCTGAGGAGCATCGCGAAGCGATGCGTCTCGAAGGATGAAGCCATTGAGGTCGAAATTGCGCTACGCAAACACTCCCAGATTCTTGGCCGCCCGCCAGTTGCGCCAGTAGTCGTGCGGCATCTGGATGTGGGTCGAACCGAGGAACGAGAAGGCGTCGTTGACGGCGTTGGAAAACGCCGGCACGCCGCCGACATTCGGGCTCTCGCCGACGCCCTTGGCGCCGATCGGATGATGCGGCGACGGCGTCACGGTGAAGTCGGTCTCCCAGTGCGGGGTCTCGACCGCGGTCGGCATGAAGAAATCCATGAACGAGCCGGTCACCACGTTGCCGTCGTCGTCGTAGCGGATCTCCTGGCCCATCGCGATCGCAAACGCTTCGGTCAGCCCGCCATGCACCTGGCCCTCGATGATCATCGGGTTGATCCGGGTGCCGCAATCGTCGAGCGCGTAGAAGCGGCGCACCTGGTAGACCCCGGTATCGACGTCGATGTTCATCACGCAGATATAGGCACCGAACGGATAGGTCATGTTGGGCGGATCGTAATAGCTCACCGCCTCGAGGCCCGGTTCCATGCCCGGCGGCACCGAATTGTAGGCCGCCCAGCAGATGTCCTTCATCGCCATGGTCTTTTCGGGCAGGCCCTTGACGCGGAAGCCGTCGATATCCCATTCGAGGTCATCCTCGTGGACCTCGAGCTTGTAGGCGGCGATCATCTGCGCCTTGGCCTTGATCTTGCGCGCGGCCATGGCGATGGCGGCGCCGGCCACCGGCGTCGAGCGCGAGCCGTAGGTGCCGAGCCCGTAGGGCGCGGTGTCGGTATTGCCTTCCTCGACCATGATGTCGTCGGCGGGAATGCCGATCTCGGTGGCGATGATCTGGGCCCAGGTGGTCTCGTGGCCCTGGCCGGTACTTTTCGTACCGACACGGGCAATGCCGGCGCCGGTCGGATGCAGCCGAATTTCGCAGGAATCGAACATCGCGATCCCCAGGATGTCGCAATTCTTCGACGGGCCGGCGCCGACGATCTCGGTGAAGAACGACACCCCGAGACCCATGATCTCGCGGGTCTCGCCGCGCTTGAACGCGGCGCGCAGCGAGGCCTGCTCCTTGCGCAGGCCGGCATAATCGACCGATTGCATCATCTTGCGCATGGCGGTGGCGTAGTCGCCGGAATCGTACTCCCAGCCCAGCGCCGAGTGGTACGGGAACTGCTCCGGCTTGATGAAATTCTTCAGCCGCAACTCCGCCGGATCCATGCCGAGCTTCTGGGCGAGAATGTCCATGCCACGCTCGATGCAGTAGGCGGCCTCCGTCACCCGGAACGAGCAGCGATAGGCGACGCCGCCCGGCGCCTTGTTGGTGTAGATGCCGTCGACCGCGAGATGCGCGGTCGGGAAATCGTAGGAGCCGGTGACGATGTTGAAGAAGCCGGCCGGCCATTTCGACGGATCGGCGCAGGAATCGAAGGCGCCGTGATCGGCCAGCACATGAACGCGCAGGCCGGTGACCTTGCCGTCTTTGGTCGAGGCGATCTCGGTGGTCATGTGATAGTCGCGCGCGAACGAGGTCGCGGTCAGGTTCTCGATGCGGTCCTCGACCCATTTCACCGGCTTGCCGGTGACGATCGATGCGACCGCGGCGCAGATGTAACCGGGATAGGCGCCCACCTTGTTGCCAAAGCCGCCGCCGATGTCGGGCGAGATCACGTGGATCTTCTGTTCCGGCAATTTGGCGATCAGCGACACCACGGTGCGGATCACATGTGGCGCCTGGAATGTTCCCCAGATCGTCAACTCGCCCCTGATCTTGTCGAACGAGCACACGCACTGGCAGGTCTCCAGCGGCGACGGATGGGTGCGGTGATAGGAGATCATCTCCTTGATCGTGACCTCCGCCTTGCGGAAGGCGGCGTCAGTCAGGTCCTTGTCGCCGACCGTCCATTCGAAGATATGGTTGTGATGCTTGCGCGGCCCATGGGCGCCGGAGGTCTTGCCGGCGAGGTCCTCGCGCAGCACCGGCGCATCCGGATCCATCGCCTTGAACGGATCGATCACCACCGGCAGCGGCTCGTATTCGACCACGACCTTGTTGACGCCGTCATCCGCCGCATAGCGGTCGGTGGCGACCACGAAGGCCACTTCCTGGTTCTGGAACAGCACCTTCCCGTCGGCCAGCACCATCTGCACGTCGCCGGCCAGGGTCGGCATCCAGGCGAGGTTGACGGTTTTCAGCGTCTCGGCGGTGATCACCGCCAGCACGCCCGGCACCTTCAGCGCCTCTTCCGAATTGATCGACTTGACCCGCGCATGGGCATGTGGCGAGCGGACGAAATCGCCGTGCAGCATGCCCGGCAGTTTCAGGTCATCGACGTAATTGCCCCTGCCCTGGGTGAAGCGGATATCTTCGACGCGCTTGCGCTTGCAACCCATGCCTTCGAGCTTGGCTTCGCGTTGTTCCCGCGTGGGAGTCATGTCGTTCATTCCGCAGCCTCCTGGAATTCGACGCCATTGATCTTGGCGGCGGCGTACTGGATCGCCTTGACGATGTTCT
>Ga0208586_1000316_pt1 | contig 18619 bp, 14 predicted proteins | sample NGESurshal072012_6_FD_184471 | JGI IMG/M metagenome (GOLD analysis project Ga0208586, IMG submission 184471) | Arctic peat soil microbial communities from Barrow, Alaska - NGEE Surface sample 53-3 shallow-072012 (SPAdes) | ecosystem: Environmental > Terrestrial > Soil > Wetlands > Peat ... | reverse complement strand
TCGCCGCCGCGCTGGTGGAGCGGCTCATCCCGCAGCCGCAACCGCACCGGCACGGCTACAGCGGCGAGCCGCTGGCCGTGCTCAGCCCGTATCGGCGCCAGTCGGGCCTGCTCAGGCAGTACGACGTCCTGCGCGATCACGTTTCGACCCTTCACGCCTTCCAGGGCCGTGAAGCCGACATCGTGATCGTCTCGCTGGTCCGCGACCGGCGACACGGCCCACCGGGAGTGCCGTGGAGCAGTCTCGGGCATCTCACCCAGCAGAACTTGATCAACGTCATGATGTCGCGTGCCCGGAGACTGCTGGTGATCATCGGGAACTTCTCGCATTTTGCGGAGGTGGACCGGGACTACCCCCCGTCCGGTGATGAGGATGGTGACGGCCCGTTCTGGGGCCGCCTGTGCACGGCGATTCAGCTGTACGGCACTGTCCTTCCCGCGGCATCGGTCTTCGAAGAATGACCGCCTCCGAGGTTTATCTGGCCTGTGACGTGGGTCATGTCAGGGTCAAGCTCGGCTTCGGTGACACGCTCTCCCCTCTGGAGGAGACGGCCCTGCGGGTCATCGCGGCTATGGAGGGGCAGGATGATGCAGGCCTAGCAGGGCAGCGCACGGACATCCGCGAACTGGCCAAGCTCCTCGGGCTGGGATACCGGGTGGTCCTGGACCTCGTGCACGACTTGTGGCGCGCCGGATATCTCGTCGTGGACTTCAGCTCGAACGCTATCGGGCTCAGCCCGGACGTACGGGCGCTGCTGGCGAGCGATCGGCTCGCGGAGCTGGCTGGTGTAGAGACCGAGGATCGTGCGGTAGAGCTGATGGTCGAGCGCCTCACGGGATACGTGATGCCAAGCCACGGCCCCCGCGCGCCCGGCGATTCCCGCCTGGCCGTCCGTTTCGTCAGCGCAGACCTCGGCCTCGGCCTCGCCGAGGCGGGACAGGTCGAGATTAACCAGGCCATACGTAGCTGGCTCAGGCGGCAGGAATCACACCACGGCGACGGCGCTGCTCCCGAGGCGGCCGCCGCGCGGGGCCGGGAACGCCGGATCCTGTCGGTGCGCCCTGCCGCGCCGGATCGCAACGTAACGCCCGGTCGGCGCTGGTACCGGCTGGATGTGCAGGCCGAGATCAATGAGGCCAGTGGGCGCCTGATCGTCACCGTCGTGGACCGGCGCTTTCCCGCGGATCGCCGCGAACTGGCCTCAGACCGGCTAACGCGCCTGGCCGAGGAATTCCCGACCGAGCCGTTCGTGGCCCGGCTGCGAGCGAGCGCCGAATCCAGGCTGGTCGATCCGCCGTCCCTGGAAGAACTCATTGAGCGCCTCACCATGCGGGTAGCTAACGGCGACGCCGTTGCGGCGGGCAAGCGCCGGTTTGAGCACGAGGAATGGGCCGAGGAGTCACGCCGGATCGACGCCATGATCGACAGCCGCATCGCCCACGAGGTAGAAGCGGAAGTCGTCCTGGGCAGCGACCAGCATTTGGCAGCGCTGGCCCAGCTAATCGATGAGGCCCAGAAACAGATCGTCGTCGTCTGTCCCTGGATCACCGATCACGCGCTGGAACGCGTGGTGCCACACCTGCGTGCGGCCATCGACCGCGGCGTCCAGATCGTCATTGTCTGGGGGATCGGCTATCAGGCCACACTGCCGGAGAATGTCCGCAATGCGCTCGACAGCCTGGCCCGGCAATCCCGGACCGCGCCGATGCTCCGTCCTCAGGTATCCGCCAACACCCACGCCAAGCTGGTGGTCTGCGACGACCGGACGGCCCTCGTCACCTCGCGTAACGTACTGTCGGCGACCCGGCCGCGCCCGGAGATTGGCCTGCTGCTGCGGGTCCCGGAGGGGCGCGACAGCGCGGCGATCTGCGATCTACTCGCCTGGGCGCGCATTAACGTGCCAGGCTCGATCAGCCGGAGTGTCCTCTGGCAAGCGGACCGTTTCGGGACTGTACCGTCATGGGGTGGCGGCGATCTGGCCGCGCCCACGCTCCGCCTGGAGGACTTTCCAGAAGAGCCGCCGGAAGATCTGGAGCAGACAGGCGCGGTCCAGGCCTGGTCGCTGGCCTGGACCGCGCATACTGCCCGGTTGCGTGACCGGCTGGCGGGCCGTCGGCTTCCTGCCACCCGACTGGTCGAGGATGGTGCTCACCGCGAGCTGTTGTGGCTGGCCCTGACCACCGCGGAACGCCGGGTGGTGATCGCTTCCGGGCAGCTCAGTGACGAGGTGGTCAACGGGCGGATGGTCGACGCGATCGGCGCGCTGCTCACCCGGGGGGTCGCCGTCACGCTGGGATACGACGAGCACGGTGGCGCTGATCGCGGTCAAGCGGCCCTCAGCGCCCTCGCCGACCTGGCCGCGATCTACCCAGAGCTGCTGACCATCCACGCCGGCACCGGCCACGCGAAGGTCTTGGTGCATGACGACGACGTGGTGGTCGGGAGCTATAACTATCTCTCTTACAGCGGGCACGGTGCCGCCGGCGGCCGCCACATGCTGCGCTCGGAGCTGGGCGTGCGCCTGACCAGCGCCACGATCGCTGACTCGCTAGCGGCGGCCTGCGGGGAGCCATCCGCGGTCACCACGCGGGTGAGCGGCACAGCGCACGCCCCCGCCGTGTCTCGTCCCGTACCCGACCTGTCGGCGCTGGCGGCCGCGCAGCGCATCCTCAACCGAATCACGGGCCAGCGCCCCGGGGCAGTGGTACGCGCCGAACTCGACCGGGCCGCTGATCCGTGGGCGGTGCTGGAGCCACTGGATCGCCTGGGCGACGGGTCCGCGCGCGAGCCGGTCGCGGCCTACTGCCTGGCCTATCGGGCCACGGACGTTCCCGCCGACACGGCGATCCGCTGGCGTCGCCGCCTCGTGGGCGACCTGATCAGTAGGGGCGCATTCACCGAGGCTTGGATCTTGCGCGGTGCGGACCCGGATAGGGAGGCAAGTCCGCGGCCCGCGATCATCAGGACGCTTGCCGCCCGCGGTCTGCCGGACAATGCTGATGCCCTCTTCCAGGCCGTCATGTGTGATGACCTGACCGGTGACGAGCAGGAGGCGCTGCTGCGGGTAGCTACGGGCGAGTCGCTGGCCAGCGACGATCCCGCTGCCCGAGACGTTGTGATCGACCTTGCGTCCCGCGCCGGCGGCCCCTGGGCCGAGCTGGCCCGGTTGGCCCTGAAGTACGCAGACAAGGCCACGGGCGCCTCCATTGCCGAGCTGATGCGCGGGATGGCCGGGCAGCGGCGGCTCGAGGTGAGGCTGGGCAAGGCCTGGGACCGGCTGGAGCTCGCGCTGCTGGATGCCGACGCGGTCCCGAAGGAACTCGACGGCGCGAAGAAGACCCACGCCGCGCTATTCAAGGACACGGGAGTCTTCGGCCGGCTGCGCAGTATGGCGGCCCGCCGCGACCTGCCCTCGCTCCGCGCCATGGTTGCGGCGGAGCTTCCGACGCGGACGCGTCCCGACGATCTCGTGGGATCGATCATCAACGCCACCTGGGCGGAGGTCGCGCCGCGGAACGACCTGCTGGAGGGCAGGCCACGCGCGAAGTACGTAAAGCGGCTGGCAGAGGTGATCGCTGCGGCCCGTGATCTGATCGCCCTCACCGAGCCTGCGGACGACGGTACGGGGGTCGGCGCCACGCCTGGCCAGCACCCGAACCTGCTCGCCGCCGCGGCGGAACTGGCCGACGGCTACCAGAGGCTCCGGCCCCGCCTGCTGGAAGACTCGGGACCGTTGGCTGCCGCGGCGGCAAATGCCGTCGTGGCCGACCTCGATGAGCTGATCGGCGGGACGGCGGCGGACCAGGGAAGCCACCGCGGTCAGCCCGGGGGGGAGGATCTCCTGCTCTCCTGGCCGGGCCGCTGGCACTATCCGGAATTGGCCGCCGCCCTGCAACGAGGTCAGGCGAACGGCCGCCTGCCCGAGCTCTTGCTGGCTGGGCTGGTAGACCCGATGCCGCCGGAAGAGACCGCCAGGCAACTGATCCAGACCGGGGAGTTCGCCGCCGCCGAGGCGCTCCGTGAGCAGGCCTCGCTATCGCCGGAGAACGCAGCTGCCGTTGTCCGGGAACTTCAGCTGGCCCGGGTGGCGACCCGGGCCAGGCTCCGGTACGAGGCCGACACGTGGTCGCGCCGGGGCCGCCGGGCGGCGGCGGCGGCCCTGCCCTTCGACGTCGGGGCACTGGAGGAGCAGGCCGAGCAGCGGCGAGCCGACGCCGAGGAGACGCTACTCAAATTCGCCAAGCGGATCAAGAGCGCCGAGGAAGACCTCGCCAAGGAGCTAGAGGCGGCGGCGGCGGACCGGCTGGCTGCCTCGCCTGTGGACGAGGAGGCTGCGTCCGCGTGGCTGAGGTCGATCATGGCTTGCCTCGAGGCCCGAGAATTCGCCGCGGCCCGCAGCCTACTGGACCAGGACCCGGGAGTGGCCTCGGTAGAGGATCCGCGGGCGGTGCCACCGCTGGCGGCGACCTGGCCCTTTGCGGAAGCTTCCGCCCAGGCCGCCATGTCCTGGTATTTCGGGGAGGCGCTCGAGTGTCCGCCCGGCTTCGATCGCTGGCGTCCGCCCACGTCGGACGTACCGGCCTGGGACGTCCTCGAGGCCCTGCGCGCCCAGCTTGGCGAGCCCTGCGCGCGCCATGCGAGTGCGCTGTGTGGCGCACTGCAGCGACTGGTCGGTGTACAACATCCGGCCGCCGCGGCGGTGCAGGAAGGCGCTGGCTGCCTGGGCCGCGTCTACTTGCCGGATAATCTGCGGCTCCCGCAAAACTCCGTGCTCGGGCGCGGCGGCGTTCCGGTGTGGATCGCCGGGCCGGCCGACCCGCCGCCAGAACATCCGGAGGGCCTGCTGCTGTGGCTAGTCACCGGAGCCGCCCGGGCGGTTGAGGCGCCGCCCGCCACGATGATCGTGGACCTGGCCTTCCTCTTCCGGATCGTGGCGCCAGTACGGGGCGACACAGGATCCCCCGAAACCCGGCTGGTCAACCTGGTCCGTAGGCTCGGCGGCCAGCTCTCGGCCGGTAGTTTTCTCGGGCAGCCTGGAAGGCCTTTCAGCGAGCCACACGTCACCTGGCTCCTGGACCTGCTCGGCGCCACCGAAGACGGTGTGGTCGCCGAGGCGATCCATTACGACACCGGCGGGCGCGGTGAGGCCCTGATCCCGCTACTGGACGCCCTGCTGACCGCACCGGTGCCGGGCCGGCGCCGCCATCAGCGGCTGGACGTCGCCGCTCTCAACGCCGTCCGGGCCGACGGAACCTGGCAGGCCGAGGCCCTGAGGCGCCTGCTCGCCCCGCTTGAGAACGATCTGGCCGCACTGCTGCTGCTGCGCGTCGCCGCCGCGTTCGACGACGACGTTTTCACGCTTGAGGACCTGCGGGAGGGAATCAAGGTGGCGGCCTCGGCGGGCCACGCCGAGACGGTCCTGGGGTACACCAATCTGCCTGATGCCGCGCGGCGGCTGCACCAGGCGGCGATTTTCGAGCAGGCCGCGGGCGACCTGTGGCGGCTGCCCCGCAACGGAGTCCGTGACCTGCTGGCCGGGGACTGGCCCGGCCACGCGCCGCTGACCGAGGCGCGGCGCGCGATCGAGGCGGAATATCAGCACCACCAGGAGGCCGCGGCCCGCACCCGGGCCGAACTAAGCGATGGTGTCATACGGGTGATCGGGCACCTCGTGGCGAATCGCCAGGCGGCGGCTCGCAGCGCTCGGGATCGCTCCGACACCGAGCGGTCGTGGAGCATTTTCGACCAGCTAGGGCCGATCTACGAGATGTACCTGGAAGCGGTCGGGCCGGTCATTCCGTTGTCCCTGAACGAGGTGCTTACCGACCACCTGAACCAGACCGAGTTCCTGAATCCTGCCGTCCGACCCATGATCGGAGAGGACGCGGGGCTGCGGGTGATGGCGAACCGCTGGCTCCTCGGCCAGGCGTTCCAGAACCTGTTCGACAACGCCCGGCAAGCCATCGAGGACACGGGCCGCGAGTTCGGCACACTGCGGGTGACAGTCATCCCGGACGCGCCCGGGTCGGCCGAGGAGCGGCGGTGCCGGATAGCGATCGAGGACAGCGGGATCGGAATGTTGGACCGGGCGCGGAACCGGTTCGCCGACGGCCAGCCCTTCAGCGGGCGTGGTGGCCGGGGCACGGGTCTGCTGACCGCGCGTATCTGGATCCGGAGGTACCGGGGCACGCTCGAGGTACCGGAGGGGGGCAGCGACCTGGGTGGCGCTCGCGTGCTGGTATCCCTCCCGCTGCTGGCGGACGATGGATCAGGATGAGGCGCGCCAGGTGACGCAGAACTGCCCCACCTCCTTCCCGGCGGCCTCGATGTCCCCTACCCTCACTAGCCCCATCACCCGCACGTAGTCGTTATCGCAGCGTTGGCGCCGGGAGGCAGCGAGGCTTCCTGATACCGCTCCTTCGGTCTCCCGCTTGAGGTTCAGGTAGGCCGTTTCCAGCCAGGTCTCCAGGCGGCGGCGGCGTTCCTGGTCACCGTGTCCGACCAGCAGCCGGGCCGCGGTCTCCAGGGCCTCCCACCAGTCGTCGTTCTTCTTGTCCACGATGTCGACGAGCCGGAATTCAGCCATGCGGCGCTGGTGCAGGTAGCCACTCCGCTCCAGCCCGTTGGCGGTGACCAGCGCCGCCGGAATTGAGGTGTGGTCCCGGAGATACTTGACGATCTCCACGCCCCGCCGGTCGTTCAGGCTAGTGGTGAGATGCAGGTCCACGAGCGCGCCGTCGATCTCCGCCAACTGACCCGGTTGCCTGCGCAGCGACCGCCAGCCTTCGATCGATGTGACCCGCGTGAGCCGGTAGGCCGTCTCGAGCCGGTCGCAGACCTCCTTCATCATGGTCGGATCGTCCTCGACCACGAGCAGCCGTGGCCGGCTGCCGGGGCCATGCGGCCGGATCGCGTCCACTGCCGCGTCGCCGGGGAAGAGCCCGGTGAACCGACCCAGCTCGGTGAGAGCTGCCTGCTCTCGATCGGGGAGCTCAGCGATGCGCTGGATGAGCCGGGCTCGCGCCTGCTTGACGATGCTCCAGGGTGGGGTGTCCAGGATCTGGGGGCTGAGTGTGCCACGCCACAGCTGCAGCAGCCCGTCGATTGGCTGTCCCTCGTCGACGCCCCGTACGAACTCGCTGCTATCAACCCAGCATTGTCGCGGGTCAAGGGAATACTCCCGGTTGCCTCGGGGGCCGGTGCTGAGGATAGGAAGCTCGTGAGCGAGCTTCAGCTTGCTGAGGTACTGTTGCAGCGATTCATCGTTGGGCCGCCGTGCAAGTGCCCCCCTGAGTTCTCTGGCCTTCACAGGGCGGCTGAGCAACGCCAGGATGATTAGCGTCTCCGCCAGGCTGGGCGGCGGTACCGGCACCACAATGCCGTCCCGCCGCAGGGTCAGCTCGCCCAGGATCGAGATCTCCACGGGTTCGGAATGGGGACGGCTCACGTGTCCACCGTAGAGGACTCCGCTGCAGATGGCCTGGCAGTGGACGGTGGGTGATGGCACGGTGATCGGAGCCTGACGCATCCTCCCGGAGGAAGCCGAAAAATCATAGTGCGGTCAGCCTTGGGGCAGGCCAGATCAGCGTAGCTCGCGCAGGATCGGGCCAAGCCCGGTCCACCGGGGACCGGATCTGTCCGAGGAGCTGGACATGGCTTATCCGTTCGAGCGGCTCGACCGCGATCGGGGCCCCGTGGAGGGCAACGTCTTCGTGGTGATGCCCTACGGCAAGCGCGAGTTCGTCAACGACGACGGCGAGACCGTCGTCTTCGACTTCGATGAGCAGTACCAGGATCACTACGTGCCGGTGATCGAGAGCGTCGGGATGACGCCAGTCCGCGCCGACTCGCTCTACAACGGCGAGACCGTGTTGGGCAACGTCTGGTGTGGGCTACAGGAGGGCGCGGTCGTGATCGCCGATCTCAGCGGGTCGAACCGCAACGTGATGATCGAGTTCGCCTGGGCGTACCTTCTGGGCAAGAAGCTCATCCCGCTCACCCAGTGCACGGGCGACATGCCGTCGGATCTTCCGGGCCTCCGCTACATCTCCTACTCGCCGCTGCTGAAGGACATGCGGCGGATGGAGAAGGAAATGGCCAAGCAGCTTGAGGTGCTGGGAGAAGAGAAACTGACCGAGCGCAGGCTGGTGGCCATGGAGACCGTCACCTTCCGCCCGGTCTCGGCCCGAGTGGTCAGCACCACCCGCGAGCACGTGATCGTGGAGGCGGAGAAGGGCCAGTACGGGGTGCTCGGTAGGGCCGATGTCGAGTGGGGCCGCATCATCGGTGACATGACGCACCGGTTCAGCGTCGGGGAGGTGCTGAACGGCGCCTTCGAGACCACGGACGGCTATACCAGGTACACACTGCTGGCGGGCCAGACCAATCCGTGGCACGCCCTCGCCGCCGAGTTCCCGCCGGGACGAACCTTCGACGGCAGGGTGGTCAACATGATCGCCGGCGTCGGGGCCTTCATCCGCGTGGGGCATGGCGTGAACGGCTTGGTGCCCGCCAGCGCGCTGCAGGACCTTCCATCCGTCGACATCGGTACCGAGCTGCGGGTGGGTGTCGTCAAGCTGGACGTGGCGAACCGCCGGATCCAGCTCCGTCCCCTCAACACAACCGGCGAGCGTGCTTTCACCCGGCCGAGTCACGCTCCCGGGGATTTGCCGGAGGTCGGCGCGCGATTCGACGCCGAGGTGGTCCGCGTCGTTCCGGAGGACGGGCGGTCCGGGGGCTACGCCCTGGTTACTCTGCCCGGAATGCGGCGCCCCGCGATGTTGCACTGCACCAAGATGACTCCGGCGGTGCGCGCCGACCTCAACGAAGGGGGTCTGGAGGTCGGTGAGCTGCTGCTCATTGAGGTGGTGGGGGTCGACCTCCAGGGCAGGGTCAAGGTCCGCGACCTTGAGGACCCGGCGGTGGAGGCGAACGCGGCGGCTTGATTCACACAGCCTAGGAAGGGGACGCGTTCCGCGGCGCGTCCCCTTCCGCACGGCGCGGCGGCGGGCAAGAAGTACAGCACGGAAGTACCGCAACAGGCCCGGACGCTAGTGGACTGCCGGACATCGGTACGGACGCCGACCTGCAGAGGTACACGTACGGGGACGGGCTGCCTGTTGTTTGCAACCAAGGGGTCAGGGGTTCGAGTCCCCTTAGCTCCACCGAACGAACCATTGCGCGAACCGGGACCGCGCTGGTGATGGTTGTGCTGGTATCTCCGGGGATGGGGCTGCGTGGTCCGGGGATTCTGAACACCGGGATGATTCCTTCCCCGGTGATGCGGATCTCGGCGATAAGGGCTTCGACGGCGGCTTTGCGCTCGGCGGGGGTGCCGCTGTCGAGGATGTCGTGCAGGTAGGTGCCGAGCCGCTCGATGGTGTGGGACGGGGGTGCGGCGGGTTCGTCGCCGATGGCGTCGGTGATCTCGTGGTGGCGGGCCTGGAGCTGGTCGATCTCAGCTCGCAGGGCGGTGACGCGGGGGCCGGCGGTGGTGTCGTCCATAGTGCCGTTCTCGAACGCGGTGAAGTACCGGTCGATCGCGGCCTGCTTGTTCTTGATCTGGGCGAGGACGGCGCCGGCTTCGGCGTGCCGGTCAGCGTGACCGTCGCGGAGCCGCGCCTGGGCGCGGGTGACCGCGTCGGCGATGAGGCTGGGAGCCTGGGCGTAGAAGTCGGCGAGGGCGTGGAGGATGGCGGTGTCGGTGTCGTCGGCGGGTAGGCGGGCGGCGTCGCAGCCGTGGGTGCCGTAGCGGACGCGGGAGAAGCAGGTGTAGTAGCGGTAGGTGCGGCTGCGGCCGGTGGCGGAGGTGCCGATGTACTTGTGGCCGCAGCCGGGACAGGTGATCTTCCCGGTGAGGTCGTAGTCGCTGTTGCTGGCGGCGCGCTGGGTCTGCGGGTCAGCGCGCTCGGCGGCGATTGCGGAGGCGCGCTGCCAGGTCTGGCGGTCGATCAGGGCCTCGTGGGCGTCTTCGGCGTAGACGTCGCCGTGGGCTATGTCCCCGGCGTAGGCGGGGTTGGCCAGGATCCGGGCGACGGCATGCCCGGACCAGGGCTTGCCGGTGCGGCTGCGGACGCCGCGGCGGTTCAGCTCGGTGGCGATGGCCCGGGTGCCGAACCGCTGGCCGGCGTAGAGCTTGAAGATCTCCTTCAAGTGCGAGGCTTCTTCCAGGTGCGGGACGAGCTTCTGGGTGTCGCGGTCCACCTGGTAGCCGTAGGGGCGCCGGCCGCCGGGCCATTTGCCTTTGGCGGCTTTGGCGGCCATGCCCTTGGTGACGCGGTCGATGATGGTTTCCCGCTCGAACTCGGCGAACACGCCGAGGAGCTGGACCAGCATCCGGCCGATGGAGGTCGAGGTGTCGAACGGCTCGGTCGCCGACACGAACGCCACCCCGGCGTCGTCGAGTTCGGCGAGCAAGGCCAGGAGGTCGGACAGGCGGCGGGAGAACCGGTCGACCCGCACGACGAGCAGCACGTCGAACCGGCCCGCCCGCGCCGCGGTCAGGGCGCGCTGCAGGTCAGGGCGGCCGGTGGTGGCGCCGGAGGCGTCATCGCTGTACCTGGCGGCCAGGGTCCACCCGGACTGGGAGGCGATGTAGTTCAGCAGGGCGGCTTCCTGGGCGCTGATCGAGAACGGCTGATGCTCATCGTCGGTGGAGCGGCGCAGGTAGATCGCGATCCGCCGCACCGCGGCCGGCATGTCGCCGAGGAATGCGGCGGGCCGCCGGCGCTTGCCGCGGGGCCTGGGCCGAGGTGGCGCCGGTGCTGCCACGGGTTCCTCCCGGGAATTCGGGGCGGGGCCGGGGCGGTGGCTGCCCGCCCCCGGGTGCCCGCCGGTCAGGGCGTGCCAGGCCGGGGGCGGCCGTCCCAGAAGCTGGCGAGCAGGACGGCGAGGGCCTCGACGGCGCTGTCGTACTCGGTGGCTGTCATCGGGACGGTCTCGGTCCTGGTAATACGGATGGGGCCGGGAAACGAGGCAGCGGCATATTCCCGTGCCGCGGCCCGCGTTTCACCATTCCCATTATATTCGGCTGTCCGGTGATTATCAACGGTTTTCCGTGCCATTCTCCTCCAGATTGGGATGCTGGCTGACGGACGGGAATTGCGCCTTTGGGATAGTGTTCTGGTAAATGACTCCTGGGGCCGGCCTCGCGGCCGACTGCGGCTCTCGCCTTCCGGGGACTGCGGATTCCCCTCGCTAGGGACAGGGCCGTCGGCCAGATCCGGGTCCGGGTCCAGTGCGGGGTGTGGCCGGTCAGTGCCCCGGGGTGGGCGTGCCGGGGTCAGGCGGCGTCGGGGAGGCCGCCGGGGTGTCGTCCCGGGCGGTGACGCCGAGCATCGCGGCGACTTTGTTGACCGCGGCGCGCCCGGCGTCGTCGCTGTCGCGGCCCGGGAAGCTGAGCAGGGTCCACCCGTGCTCGCTCACCGGCACGCCCGGGTGCCGGTCAAGGTAGTCGGCGGCCTGGCGCAGGCCGCTGATAACCTGGGCGCGGGCGGATGGCTCGCCGAGAATGGAATGGTGTGGCATTAATCTCCTCCTGTGCGGTGGAGGCCAGGCCATCCCGGCCGCGAGGCGCCGTCGGGCGCGGCTCTCCCGGAGGCTGTCTGGTTCTTCTTGCACTTACATAAATCTGGTTTTCGGGGCACTTTTTCACGCGGGCCTCGGAAAATCGTGCTGGTAAAGCACCCTGATGCGGTGATATGGGGCCTCCGAGGATGTCGTCCAGCGCTCCGCGAGCCTGTCGCTGCCGCGTTCGCCCTGGGCATGCTGACCGAGATGGAAGATCACGGCGCCGACCTCGGCGCTTACCACCGGGTCGATCTGGAGGCCGCTGCAGTCACGGCAACGGCGGGGAGTCCCGGCGAGCGTGACCTCCGGCCAGGGCCTGGATCGCTGGGCCAACCTGGTACTGACCCTGGCTCGGCAGTGGCCTGCCCCCGCAGCCGCGTTCCCGGCATCCTGTCCAGCCTGCTCTCCAATCCCGGCCGTTCCCCTCTGCGGGCGGTGGCCCCGTCTGGACGTTCGCTGGCGCGGGTGCTCCTACCACCGCGCATGTACCGTGGTCCTCCCGTGGACCAGGCAGGTGGAACCGCAGGCCAGCGTCGGATTTGACCTCGTCGCCTGGGAGGCCGTCCGGTACCCGTCCGGGTCCGGAGGCGCTGTCCGGGGGTCCCGGGTCACTGCCCGCCGGGGCAGTTCAGCTGATCACTCCACGGAGGTCTACCGCCAGATCCATGAAGGTCGATCTCAGGCCGGCCACCCAGGGGATCAGCTCATCCGCAGCGCCCCCGCGCACCCGGCAAAAGAGCCGAATGTGAGACTGCCGGGGCCGGGGAGTGATGCCCCTGGGCCCCGGCAGCCCTTCGGTGCGGTCAAGTATTGGTCCGCGGTAGTGGCGGCCTGGTGGCGCTAGCGGCGGGGCTTGTCGCAGGTGAGGTGGGCGGGTCCCAGGGCGGTGAGCCGGTCCAGGGCGTTGGCGACGGCGCCGGAAGAGCGGCTCAGGGTGCGGCCGACCTCGTGCGGGGTGAACTCGGCGTCCGGGTGGGGCGGCCAGGTGGGCTTGGACGAGGTCGCGGAGCTGTCCGGGGCGGGCTGCCGGGCCGGCCCTTCCGCGTGGTCGGCGTCCGGTCGCGGCGGCCTTCAGGCGGCGGCTCGCCGTCCGCCTCCGCCGGGGCGGCAGCTGCCCCGGCCGGGGCGCCATCGGCGTCATTACCGGGGGTGCCCGGGTCCGGTGCGGGATGCCCGCCCGGCGCGCGGCTGTCCGTGGCGGCGTCCCCGCCGGGTGCGACGCCGTCGGCCGGGGCAGGGGCGGTCTCGTCCGAGATGAGGCCGACGGTGGTGGTGCCATCGTGAGTGTCCGGCGGCCTGCCGCCGGTCTCGTCCGGTGCCGGGCTGGCCGTGAGGCTGGCGTCGCTGGGGACGGTGACCGACCCTTCCTTGGGGCCGGCGGGGGCTGCCGCGATGGGGCTGTCGGGGGCGGTGCCGGCGGGTGCGGCCGGGGGCATGGGCTGCCAGGTGGCCGGGGCGGTACCGCCCGCGCCGGGCCGCACACATCCCACGTTCGCCCTGGCCAGTCTCCCCGGGCCTCGCGGTGGGCACCTTGCCGGGCACCGGCTGGGACACGCACCTCGCCGGGCGGGCACCACGGAGGACGAACGGCTTTGAACACGCATATAAGCGAGCTTCGAGCACATGAGTAACTACTGTTACCACAACACGATTGCTGCCCCCGGCCCCCCGATATTGTTTTTACAGGCATGGTCCTGTATCAGTCTGGGAGTCCACCGGAATGTCGAGATCGGCTGGTGCCTGCGGAAAGGGCGCAGGGCGGGGTTTCCGGTCTCAGCGGGAATGCAGAAAGGAATACGGATTAGCTGGCGGAAAGGAAGCCCTACCGATTCGTATTTCCCAGGGAACGGGCCCATCCTCGCAGCCGTAGGTGACCGTCTGCCCACGCCTATCCGGTCCCGGGTGTCTTGGTGCTGGGACTTATCTGGTGTTGTCTGCTGCCGGGCTGGGGGTAATGGCGGCTGGTGGTTGGCCGAGTGCTGCGGCTAGGCGGGCGAGGGTGCGGCTGCGGCAGGTCGCCCGGGTCTGGCGCTCGAGTTTGGCGATGGTAGCGCTGCTGATTCCTGCGCGGTCGGCTAGTTCCGCCCGGGTGAGGTGGCACTGCTGCCTTAGTTGCCGGAGCCTGTGGCCGTCGAGGATGGTGATCCATCGCACGGGGGGGCGGGAGTTGGGGACGGGGGCGGGTTCAGTCACGGGCATTCCATCTCGAACCAGACCCGCCAGCCAGTGCAACTGTCGCCGGTTCGCCCCCATGCGCGGGTGAGGCGGCTGACGATCAGTAACCCGCGACCGTGAGTTCCGTTCTGGCTGCGGACCGGCTGGTTCCAAGGGCCGCCCTGGTCGTGGACTTCAACGCGGAGACAGCCCGCTCTCACCTGTGCGCAGACGGTGAAGGTTCCGCCTGGCCTGCGCGAATGGCTGTGCGTGGTGGCGTTGCTGGCCAGTTCGGACAGGCACAGGACGGCGTCATCGGCTGCCCGGGAGCCGTCCAGGATGGCGGACAGGAACCGGCGTGCCTCGCCGATGTGCCTGGCGGTGGCGGGAAAGGTGCGGGACGAGGCTGGTAACGGCGTGGTCCGGGGTGCTTGTGGCACGGGGTGCGGGTGCTCATCCATGCAGCCTCTCCTTCGTCCGCTTGCCTGGTGAGCGTGCTGGTTGCCGCCAGCGCTCTAGGGACGATATATAGACTGTCATCGCGCAAGTAAATGTGCAAGCTTTCATGCAAGGTCATGATTCTATAGTTCGCACCGTTTGCATGAGTGCTTACGGCAGACTTGAGCAGCCTAGGAGCGAGGGAGAGGACATCAGCAATGGCCGAGAGGCGGGCACCGTCGGTGCGCTCCCGTCAGCTTGCTGCGGAGCTGCGCCGCCAGCGTGATGAGGCGGCCCTGACGGGCGAGGAAGTGGCGGGGCGGCTGGGGTGGTCGGCGGCGAAGGTCTCAAGGGTGGAGACTGCGCGCACCGCGGTGAGCCCGTCTGACTTGCAGTTGCTGCTGGACCTGTACGAGGTGTCCGGGCAGCACCGCAACCGGCTGGAGGAGCTTGGCCGCACCGCCCGCCAGCGTGGCTGGTGGGATGCGTACGCGGACATGCTCGGGCCTGAGTACGCCACGCTGATCGCGCTGGAATCTGACGCGGAATCGGTGGGCTGGTACGCCGCGCAGATCGTGCCCGGCCTCCTCCAGACCGAGGAGTACGCCCGCGAAATCATCCGGTCCACGCTGCTGATCTCCCCGCCCGGCGAAGTCGAGCGGCGCGTTCAGGTCCGCATGTCCCGGCAGCGCGTCCTGGGCGGGGATAACCCCCTGGAGCTGTCGGTGGTCCTGGACGAGGCGGCGCTTGCTCGCCAGGTGGGCGGGGCCGCGGCTATGCGCGCGCAGCTCCGCCACCTGGCAGAGGCGGCGGGCCGGCCCAATATCCACCTTCAGGTGCTCCCGAACGCGGCGGGCGCCCATCCGGCGGTCACGGGTGAGTTCACGATCTTGTGCTTCCCGGAGCTGATCGCCCCGGACGTGGTCTACCTGGAGAACATGACCAGCAACGTCTACGTCGAGCGGGAGGCGGAGGTGTTCCGATATAACCTGGCGCTGGAACGCTTGAGCACCCTTGCCCTCGGGCCTGAGGAAACGGTTGCCCTCATCGCCACGCAGGCAGACGCACTGGAGTAATCACGAGAGGGGGCGCGGAAGTGGACGCGCGAGACCTGCGCCGCGCCAACTGGCGCAAGAGCGCCCGCAGCGGCGGGAACGGCAGCTGCGTCGAGGTTGCCCGTAACCTGCCGGGAATCGTCGCCGTGCGCGACTCGAAACACCCTGACGGCCCGAAGCTTGTGCTTACCCCTGCCGCATGGCAAGAGTTCACCGCCAGGGTCAAGACTGGCCAGTTCGACCTCGGCTGAGATCCTCGGAACTATGCCCCATTACGAGCGGCGCCGGTGCCGCTTCTGGGTACCGGAACCTGCGCCCCGCCAGTGTCCGCCCGGCTCAGCGCGCGGAAACAGCTCCGCGGAGCCTGCGATCCGGTGCGAGTGCGGGGGTCATCGCGCCGCCTTCCGGGCCGGTGACCGCCGCAGACACACCGGAAGCAGGTCACCTTTGATCAGGACTTCGCGGTTCGCATGCTGGTAGGTTTCGGCCCACCGAGACGTCGGTACCCTTGCGGCACTCTTGACCTGACGCGTTACCGCAGTTCCCGGGTACCGATCGGCTGGTTCGCCGCGTTAGAGCTGAGCTCCGGTTTGTCGGTTACCCGGTGTGCGTTCGGGCCACCGAGGCATTGGTACCGTCGGTGGCGCCGTCACCAGCTGCATCGACCAGGGAGATGGGCATTGGCACATCTAAACGACTGGACCTGGCTCGTTGTGCAGTACCGCGACTGGCTGATGACGCTTGCCACGGTGATCGGCGGCGCAGCGCCACTCCTGAGCACAGCCAGGAGACGCCTGCCAGGGCCAGCGCCGTCACTGGTGATTCGCGGTAGTGCCAGGGCATTGGCACTGTCCGCGGCTGTGGTGGCCATTTGCTCGCTGTTGCACTTCAGCGATCTACGCTGGCTGGCGCCCGACAAGCGAGGGCACCTGCATCTGAACGCACCGGGCGGCTTCCTCGGTTTCACCAAGCCAGCTGCGGGTGTGCTCAATTCAGTCGCTGGCCTCCCGGTCGAATGGCGGGCAGTTCAAGTCTCTGTCCATACCGCCGTCGTCACCGCGCTCCTGGCTATGGCGGCTTTCGTGTTAGCGATGCTGACCTCGCGCCGCGCCCGCCGTGCCGAGATCCGGCAGATCGTTCAAGAAGAACTACGAAAGGGCGGCCGGTCGTAACCACTTATGCGGCACCAGGTCCGGCTGGCTGTGAGCGCCAGTAGTAGCTTCTGCGCGGCCCGTTTCCCGGTAATCCGGCCCATCGGTAACCCCTCGCCCCTCCCCGCCTGATGCGTTGCTGGGCGCCGGGGTACCCATCGCCACGGGGCACGCGACGGCGCGGGAAAGCGGACCTGGTTCACGACGTTCGTTTGCACTGGTAGGTAAGCGATTTGGTTAATGCGATGCGCCTGCGCTGTGCGTGGGGGGCTGGCCGATGAGGCCCAGGGAGATCGTCCACAGTTTCTGGGCGGTGTCGGGGTCGATGGCCCACTGCTTGACGCCGTGGCTGTTTTCGAACAGGTCGGCGTCGTTGGGGACGGTGTGGGCCTCGCGGCTGTCGTCAAGGTAGTGGCCGCCGGTGTGGGCGAATTCGGGGGTGACCGCCGCGACGAGGGTGGTGGCGGCGCCCTGCTGGGCAGTCTTGTAGGCAAAGACTCCGGCTGCCTCGGCTTCAGCCAGGTAATCCTTCTGCTTCTGGGTGAAGTGCCTTTGCAGCCCCGTGGCGACGCCGCCGGGGTTGACGGCGTTGGCGACGATGCCGTCGGCGGCCCAGCGGCGGGTGGCCTCGACCGCGAGTAGCGAGTCGGCGGTCTTGGACTGCGCGTAGGCCGCCTGCGGATCGTAATCGCGTCGCTCGAACTGGATGTCGTCGAACATGATCGGTGAGCGCATGTGCGCCCCGGAGGTGAGCGAGACGATGCGCGCGCCGCCTCGTTCGTCGGCGCCTGCGGCGAGGGCGCCATGCAACCCGAGGCTCAGCGCAAAGTGGCCCAGGTAATTGGTGGCGAACTGCAGTTCCCACCCTTCCGCGGTTCGGGCCAGGGCGGGCGTAATGACCCCGGCGTTGTTGATCAGCAGGTGCAGCGCGCCGTTCCAGGTCCGCGCGAAGCTGGCCACCGCGGCGCGGTCGGCGAGGTCCAGGGCGGCGGCGTGCACGCCGTCAGTGCCGGTCGACTCCGCGATAATCTCGGCGGCCTTCCGCCCGGCGTCGGTGTTGCGGACGGCGAGGGTGACCTCCGCACCGGCGCGGGCGAGGGAGCGGGCTGTCTCCAGGCCGATGCCGGATGAGGCCCCGGTGACGACGGCACGGACGCCGGTGAGGTCCAGGCCGGCGACGACGTCATCGGCGGTACTGGTGGCGCCGAAGCGGGTCGTGATGAGTGGGCGGTTCGCCGGCATCAAGGCCTCCTGGCAATGCCCATGGCCGGCGGGTGCGGCGAACGGGGTAGGCGTGAGCTGAGCACGTGATCCGCCTCACAGCTCTGACTTTGACTATACAGAGTCAGTATAAATTGTCTAGCGCGTTTACCGCTGGGTACACTTCGTTCGTGAGTTCCACCGGACCCGGCGTCGTAACAAAGGTTGAGCGCGAGGCCGGCCGCCGTGAGCACGTCCTGACGGCCGCGCTGCTGATCTTCGCCCGCTACGGCTACCGAAAGGCCTCGATGGAGGATGTCGCCCGGGCCGCCGGGATCTCCCGGCCGGGCCTGTATTTTTATTTCGCCTCGAAGCAGGACCTGTTCCGGGCCGCCGTCACCCACGCACTCGACGGCGACGTCGCAGCCGCCGGACGCTCGCTCGCGGACACCGATCGCCCGCTCGGCGACCGGCTCATCGAAGCCTTCGACCACTGGACCGGGCGCTACGTCGGCCCAATGACAAAAGACGTCGCCATCGTGATCGAGAACAACCCGGACCTGCTCGGCCCGATGGCCACCGAATACCCCACACGATTCGCCAGGATGATCACGGACGCCCTCACCGCGGCCACGCCCGGCGCCCGCGGCGATATAGCAGGCGACGTAGCGCAGACCCTGCTTAGCACCGCGAACGGCATCAAACACCAGGCAAGCACCCGCGAGGAGTTCCTCGCAAGAATGACCATCGGCATCGACCTCCTGCTGCTGGCCCTGAGTCGCAGCACCCAGCGCATACCCTCGTGAAGGCGGCAGCCTGCGACGCTGATAGCCCGGCGCGTCTCCGCTGGTCCGCCAGAGCGGCTCATCGCGCGGCCCTCCGGGTCGGTGACCTGCATAGATGTACCGGCAGCGGGTCACCGTCGATCAGGACTTCACGGTTCGCATGCTGGTACGTCCGGCCCACTGGTTTCCGAGTCTCTGTTCGAGCGAAAGTGACTAACCAAGTAACCACTGTCCCGTCTCAGCTGACGTGACGCAGTCTCAGCCAATC